>Ga0153928_1000243_pt1 | contig 27920 bp, 26 predicted proteins | sample TSNJ012MetaG_FD_106656 | JGI IMG/M metagenome (GOLD analysis project Ga0153928, IMG submission 106656) | Attine ant fungus gardens microbial communities from New Jersey, USA - TSNJ012 MetaG | ecosystem: Host-associated > Fungi > Mycelium > Unclassified | place: USA: New Jersey, Wharton State...
GCCGGGCGCCTACCTGGCGCCGCGCCGCGACGGCCGGCTGATCGTCGGCGCGACGGTGGAAGAGAAGGGCTTCGACGCAACGCTCACGGCGGGCGGCGTACTGGCGCTCCTGCAAGCGACCTGGCGCGCGCTGCCCGCGGTCGAGGAACTGCCGATCGAGGAAATGTGGGTCGGCCATCGCCCCGGCAGCCGCGACGACGCGCCGATCCTCGGCCACGGGCCGGTCGACGGCCTCGTCTACGCGACGGGGCATCACCGCAACGGCATCCTGCTCACGCCGGTCACCGCCGACGCGATCGCGCGCCTCGTGCTCGACGGGGAATCAGACCCGGTGATCGCGCCGTTCGGCATGGAGCGGTTCAGGCCCGCCATGGCAGCGGAATAAAACGAACGGATGAAACATGTCTGACGTCATCGACTCCGAAACCCTGACCGTGAATGGCGTGAGCGAGCCTTGCGCCGCAACGGTCGCTGCGCTGCTCGCCGCCCGCGACATTGCACCGGACGGCCGCGGCGTCGCGGTGGCGGTGAACGGCGCGGTGGTGCGGCGCGCCGAGTGGGCGACGACCGCGCTTCATCCCGGAGACACGGTCGAAATCGTGCGCGCGATGCAAGGGGGCTGAGATGAAACAAACAAACGACGACGTGCTCACGATCGCCGGGCGTACCTTCGTCTCGCGCCTGTTCCTCGGCACCGCCAGCTATCCCAACCGGCAGATGCTGCTCGATGCGCTCGCGGCGAGCGGCGCCGAGCTTGCCACCGCCTCGATCCGCCGCATCAGCCTCGCGGGCGAGGAGGAGAGCCTGGTCGATCTCCTGAAGGGCCGTGTGCAGCTCCTGCCCAACACGGCCGGCTGCCAGACCGCCAAGGACGCGGTGCTCACCGCGGAACTGGCGCGCGAGGCGCTCGACACCAACTGGATCAAGCTCGAGGTGATCGGCGACCGCGAGCTGCTCTATCCCGACGTCGAGGAACTGGTGCGCGCGACCGAGACGCTCACCGCGCGCGGCTTCGTGGTGCTGCCCTATTGCAACGACGATCCGGTCACCTGCCGCAAGCTCGCCGACGCGGGCGCGGCGGCGGTGATGCCGCTCGGCTCGCCGATCGGCTCGGGCCGCGGCATCGCCAATCCGCACCTGATCGAGCTGATCGCCGCGCGCTCTCCCCTGCCGGTCGTGCTCGACGCCGGCATCGGCACCGCCTCGGACGCGGCGCTGGCGCTGGAACTCGGCTGCGCCGCGGTGCTGGTCAACACGGCGGTCGCCAAGGCGCAGGACCCGGTGCGCATGGCAGCGGCGATGCGCGCGGCGGTCGAGGCCGGGCGCCAGGCGCGGCTTGCCGGCCGCATCCCGAAGTCGGCCTACGCCGAGCCGTCGAGTCCGCAGTTCGGACTTGTGGGGACGTGAGGCTTCCTGCGCCGCCGCTGCTGCTGGTGACGGATCGCACGCAGGCGCGGCTGCCGCTCGACGAAGTGATCGAGCGCGGGTGCGCGGGAGGATGCCGCTGGGTGAGCCTGCGCGAGAAGGACCTGCCGGCGGACGCGCAGATCGCGCTGGCCGGAAAACTCAAGCCGATCGCCCAACGCTGCGGCGCGCGGCTGATGCTGCACGGCGAGCCCGGCCTCGCGCAGGCGGCGCGTGTCGATGGGGTGCATCTGCCGGCACACGGCGACGCGGCCGCGGCCCGCGCGCTGCTGGGCTCGCACGCGCTCATCGGCATTTCCATTCACAGCGTCGCCGAAGCGACGGCCCTCGATCCAGCGGCAGTCGATTATGCGATTGCCGGGCCGATGTTTCCGACCGCGAGCAAACCCGGCTATGGGCCGGCGCTCGGCCCCGAAGGGCTCGCCGCCATCTGCCGCGCCGCCGCCGTCCCGGTCATCGCGATCGGCGGCATCGAAGCGGATAATGTCACGCAAGTAATGGCGGCGGGCGCGGCCGGCATTGCCGTGATGGGGTCGGTGATGCGCGCGGCCGAGCCGGAGAACGTGATAATTGATTTGCTCGCGCTCTTGGCGCCCGACACGATGCGGCGCGCGCGATAATTCTGGAGGCGTTGGTGACGCAGCCGGTCGAAATATCCAACTGCACGATGGAGGACTACGATCAGATTCTCGCGGCGCTGCCCGAGTTCTGGGACGGACGCGATACCCGCAATCTCCATCTGTCTTTCCTGATCCATGAGTTCGGCGACAGCGCCTTCGTGATCCGCGACGACGGGCGGGTCGTCGCTTATCTGTTCGGATTTTTGTCGCAGACCCAGCCGGTCGCGTACGTGCATGCGATCGCCGTGCGGGCATCCGCGCGCCGGCGCGGTCTCGCGCAGACCCTCTACGCCCACTTCGTGCGCTTCGCCCGCCGCCACGGCTGCACTCACGTCAAGGCGATCACCACGCCGACCAACGCGGGCTCGATCGCCTTTCACAAAAGCCTCGGCATGCAGTTGCTGGGCGAGCCCAACGAGGCCGGCATACCGGTCGTTCCCGACTACTCGGGCCGCGGCAAGTCGCGCGTCGTTTTTTGGAAGTCCATCGAACCCGCGGCTCCACCTGGCTGAGCGAACCGGCCTCATCCCGCCGCCGGTGCGTTCGCCTTTCTTTCCACGAGCGTGAGTGCCTGGCGCTCGAGCGCGGAGATGTCGCGCAAACGCGGAATCGCCCCGCGCGGGACCAGCGACCCATGGGGAAGGGCGTTCAATGTGTCCTGCAGCCATTCCAAATCCTCCTCGGCCGTCACCCACGTTTCCGGCGCAAAACGGCCCAGGTCGAACGGGCGGGAGATTGCGCGCAGGCTCTTCTTCCCGTTGGGCGCCAGATATTCGTGAAAATACGACATCGCCAGCTCGCGCACGGTGCGATAGACCGGGTCGCGCCAGCGCAGCACCGCGTGGTTGGTCTTGCTGATCGCTCCCCACAGGCGATCGCGCCGGAACAGCGTCACGACGTGATCGACGTCGATGGGCGAGGCCTGGAAATTGAGGATGAGCGCCGGCTGGCCGTGATAAGCGAAACAGGCGGCGGCAAACAACGCGCCTTCGATGCAGTGGGCGCGGTTCTCGCGCAGAACCCGGCGCGGCGACAATATGGTCTCGCCGGTCTCTTCCAAATTGACCAGCACGCTGTCGACGAAGTCCTGGATCTTCTGCGGCGAACTCAGGCGCGCAAAGACGCTGCGCTCGTCGGCGGTCAGCAGCGCCCTGAGCCGTTCGCTGTATGGAGTCATTCGCAAAGCCCGCGGCGAATCGATTGCTGATTTACTCATGAACCTCTGGCACGATCAATCCTCCAGCGCTACCGCATCGACCGCGTTCCAGGCGACGCCGACCGCGGCGCCGAGCGGGCGCACAGCGCCGGTTTCGCGCACGAGCAACCGCGCAGCGCCGGCGACGACGCGATAGAGCACGTGGCCGCCAAGATAATTCGCGCTCTCGATCGTGCCTGAAAGCATCGCCTCGCCTGCCGGCACGAAGCGCATCCGCTCCGGCCGCACCGCGATGGTGCCCGGGCCGACGCGGCCGGCACCATCCGCCGGCACCACGGCGCCCGAATCCAAACAGAACGCGCCGTCGCACCATGCGCCGGCAAACAAATTGATCTCGCCGATGAAGTCGGCGACGAAGCGGGTGCGCGGACGCCCGTAGATGTCCGCGGGCGTGCCCGCCTGCTCGATGCGCCCGGCATTCATGACGGCGATGCGGTCCGCCATCGCCATCGCCTCTTCCTGGTCGTGGGTGACGAAAATCAACGTGACGCCGAGGTTCTTCTGCAGCTCTTTGAGTTCGAACTGCATCGACTGGCGCAGCTTGCGGTCGAGCGCGCCGAGCGGCTCGTCGCACAGCAGCACCGGCGGCCGTACCACGAGCGCGCGAGCGAGCGCGACCCGCTGCTGCTCGCCGCCGGAAAGCTGCGCCGGCCGGCGCTTCTCATAGCCGGCGAGCGCCACTTGCTTGAGCGCGCGGGTCACCGCGTCGGCGATGTCGCCGCGGGGAAGCCCGCGCATGCGCAGCCCGAAGGCGACGTTCTCGGCCACCGTGCGATGAGGAAACAGCGCGTAGGACTGGAAGATCATGCCGAGGTTGCGCCGGTGCACCGGCACGTCGGTCACGTCGACGCCGCCCACGTGGATGCGGCCCTCGTCCGGCCTCTCGAAGCCGGCAATCATACGCAACGTCGTGGTCTTGCCGCAGCCGGACGGGCCGAGCAGCGCGAAAAACTCGCCCGCACCAATAGCGAGATGGACGCCGTCGACCGCGCGCTTGCTGCCGTCGAAGCTCTTCGTCAGGCGCTCGAGGCGGACGGCTGCGGCGCGAGTGGGTTCGCTCATGGTTTAGGAGCAGTAGTGAGTGGTGAGTGGGCAGCGAAAACCACTATTCACCGCTCACTATTCGCCATTCGCTTCGCAATGACGCTATCCGCGCATCAGCCGGTTGATGCGCGCGTCGATCTCGTCCTTGCGCTCGTTGTACCATTTCCAGTCCACCTGGATGAGCTGCGCCACCTTGGCCTCGGTGTTGTAGAGCCGCGCATCGTATTTGGGCGCGAGCTTCACCTTGCGGTTTGCGGGCGAATACCACACCGCTTCGGCGAGCGGCTTCTGCACCTCGGGCCGCAGCATGAAATCGACGTAGGCGTAGGCCAGCTCCTTCATTTTGGAGCCGGGCGTCACCGTCCACACCTGCTCGAGCGCGAGCACGCCCTCGCGCGGCGCCGCAAACTCGATCGGCTGGTTCTGGCCATCGTAACGGAACACGCCGCTGTCGTGCAGCACGCCCACGATCACCTCGCCAGAGAGCAGCGCCTTCTCCATCTGGCCGGTGAAGTCGTAGAGCTTGATCGGCTTGAGGTCCGCGAACGCCTTGTAGGCGGCGTCGAGATCGGTGAGGCCGCTGCCGTAGATTTTGCCGAGCAGCATCAAGTGCATCTGGCCGATGGCGTTGACCGGCACCAGATAACTGCCGCGCTGGCCGGCGAGCTTGGGTTCGGCCAGATCTTTCCACGACGTAGGTGCCGCGAGCCCTTTGTCGGTGCGATAACCGAAGCCGATCGCGCTGGTGAAGGCGCACACACCGACGACCTTGTCGCTCACCGCGTAAGGGTAAACGTCGGCGAGGTTCGGCACCTGCTTCACGTCGAGCTTGGGCTCGACCAGGCCCGCGACCGCCGCCTGCCACTGCTCGTTGGTGTTGCTGTGGAGCACGTCGTAGAGCGGCGCGTTTCGCGGCGTCGCCTGCAGCTTGGGATAGTACGGGAAGGCCGAGTCGGTCTCGACCTTGCATTTGAACTCCTTCTCGAAGGCCGGGATGACTTCGGCCTTCATCACCTCGCCCCATTTGCCGCCCCAGGCGGTGGTTTTCAGCGTGGCGGTCTGGGCGCGCAGCACCGCCGGAGCGCCGACTGCCGTTGCGACCGTGCCCGCGGCGACCAGGAACCGGCGCCGTGTGATGTTTCTGCTCATGTCATCCTCCTCCTCACAGCCTCACATACGCCCGCAGCCCGATCAGCCGTTCGAGCGCGAACACGACGGCGAGCGCCAGCACGATCGACACCATCGAGGCAGCCGCGATGGCGCCGTCGAGATCGAAGCGGATGTAGTTGAACAATACAACCGGCAAAGTCTCGCTGTTGGGCACCACCAGGAACAGCGAGATCGGGAACTGATCGAACGAGACGATGAAGGCGAAAATACCGCCCGCCATCACGCCCGGGCGGATCAACGGCAAGGTGACCTCACGAAAGACGCGCGCGGGCGGCGCACCCAGCACGGCGGCCGCCTCTTCGATGCGGCGATCGAAGTCGTGCAGCACGGCGAGCGTGGTGCGCAGCACGTAGGGCACGGCGACGAGCGTGTGGCCGACCACGAGCCCCCACAGCGGGCGCCCGATGCCGGCGAGCATGAACACCTGGAACAGGCCGAGCCCGGTGAGGATCGCGGGCAGCATCAGGGGCGAGAGGAACACGGCGGTAAGGAGCCGCGCGCCCGGCAGGTTGCCGCGCGCGAGCGCGAGGGCGGCGAGCGCGCCCACGATCGTCGCGAGCACCACCACGACGGCGGCGACCTCGAGGCTGAGCCACAGGGAGTTCATGAAATCGGGGCTGGTGAAGAATTTCACGAACCAGCGCAGGCTCACGCCGACCGGCGGAAAGGCGATGTAGGGCGTGGGGTTGAGCGCGAACACGGCGATGATCGCGATCGGCAGCAGCAGAAAGAAGACAATCGCGCCGTTGGCGGCGAGATAGACAAAGCGGCCGAGGTCGATGCGCGCGCTCATGCCAGCCGCCGTTCGCCGGCGAGCCGGCCGAGGATGGCGTTATAGCCGACGACGAGCGCAATCGAGACCGCGAGCAGCACGACGCCGAGCGCGCCGGCGAAGCCGAGGTTAAAGCTCGCGCTCACCTGCTGATAGATCAGCATCGGCAGGGTGAGCACGTTGCCGCCGCCGAGCAACGTCGGCGTCACATAGGCGCTGATGGCGAGCGCGAACACCAGCAGCGAGCCGGCGAGAATCCCCGGCAGGCTCAGCGGCAACGTCACCTCCAGGAACGTGCGCAGGCGGCCGGCGCCGAGGTTGCGCGCGGCCTCCTCCAGCGCCGGGTTGATGCGGCCGATGACGCCGACCAAGGTGAGCACCATGAACGGCACGTAGATGTGCACGAGCCCGACCACGACGCCGAACTCGCCGTACATGAGCGGCAGCGGTTTATCGATCCAGCCGAGCCACGCGAGCGTGGTGTTGATGACGCCGCGGTCGGCGAGCAGCGTCATCCAGGCGAAGGTGCGCACCACGATGCCGGTGAGCATCGGGGCGATCACCGCCATGAGCAGCAGCGCGTGGCCGAGGCGCGAGCGCATGCGCGCCATCCAGTGGGCGAGCGGATAGCCGATGAGAAGCGAGAGCGCGGTGACCCCGATGCCGATGCGCAACGTCGCAATCAGCGCGTCGACATAGAGATCGCTGTCGATCAGGCGGGCGTAGTTGCGCCCGGTCAAGGCGACGTCCGGGTTGGACACCGGATTGCCGGACAAGAGACTCAGCGCGGCCATCACCCCGAACGGCACGGCGAAAAAGAGCACGAACAGCAGCGCCGCCGGGGCGATCGCCCAGGCGATCGGGTTTATTTGCTCGCGTCTCCCAATCCTCTTCACGGCTACTCCGCGGCCGTTCCCAGTTGCCGCCGCTTCTCGCTTGCCGCCACATCAATGTTGCCGTCGCGGCCGACGACCACGCCGTAGTCGCGCGCGGCCGCTTCCGGCGTGATGAAGCCCTCGGCCAGATCCTGAGCCACCGCCGCGAGCGGCCGCGTGCGCGGGTCGCCGAAGCCGGAGCCGCCCGAGAGCAACACCTCGACCACCTCGCGATCCGACCGCAGCGTGACCAACTCGCCGGTGCCGCAGTCGCGGATCACGGCGCCGTCTGCGCTGCGCACGAGGCCGCGCGCGGAGCGGCCGGCGCCACCCCCGAACAGGCCCGGCGTCTCGATGCCGACCCCTTCGGGATAGACCGACGCCAAGGTCGGCAGGCCGTCGGCGTCGCGTTTACGCAAGACAACGCGCTGGCCGAGACCGCCGCGGCTGCGGCCGGGCCCGCCGGAATCGGCGATGTAGGTTTTCTCCAGCACCAGCACCGGCACGCGCTGCTCGAACAGCTCGATCGAGGTGTTGGCGGCCGAGGTCGGCCACAGCAGCGACGACACGCCGTCGGTTCCCGCCGAACCGCCCTGGCCGCCGCCCATGAACAGATGATCGGAATAGATGCCCCCGTCCGGATCGCGCCCGTAGATGTTGACCGCGACCGGAAGCCCGGTCGCCGCCTGCACGCGGGCGGGCGCCGCCTTGGCGAGCGCGCCGAACACGTTGGGGGCGATGTACCAGCCGGTGCGGGTGCGCAGGTTCACCGCCATGGGCTTGTCGCAGTTGAGCGCGCTGCCGGCCGGCGCCTTCACGGTGAACGGGCGGTAGCAGCCGGCGTTGCCGCGCACCGACGGCGTGAGCAAACATTTGAGCGGATAGGTCGCGTGCGCCGCCGTGTAGTTGAGCGTGCAGTTGAGCCCGCCTTGGGGCAACTGCGGCGGCGCGCCGGCGAAATCGAGCTCGATGCCATCGCCCGCGACCGTCAACTTGAGCGGATAGCGCAGCGGCGTCCCAAGCGGGTTGTTCCAGACTTCGTTCGTGTAGGTTCCGCTCGGCAGCGCGCGGATCGCCTCGCGCATCGCAGTCTCCGCGCGGCCTTGGAGCACCGCCGCGAGCGCTTCCAGATCGTGGATGCCGTATTCCGTCATGAACGCCGTGAGGCGTTCCGCCCCGACCGCGTTGGCGGCGACGAAGGAATGGATGTCGCCCAGCACCTGCGCCGGGTTGCGCACGTTCTCGCGGATGATCTCGAACAAATCTTCGCTCGGCGCGCCGGCGCGATAGAGCATCATCGGCGGGATCTGCAGGCCCTCTTCGAAAATCTCGCGGGCCTTGAGCGAATCACGCGTGCCGCCGATGTCGCTCACGTGCCCGACCGTGCCGACCAATCCGACCAGACGGTCGGCGACGAACACCGGGCTGAGCACCGCGATGTCGAACAGATGCCCGGCGCACAGCCACGGATCGTTGGTGACCAGGACGTCGCCGGGCCGCAGCGTCTCGGGCGGATATTTGGCGAGCAGCGCCTTGACCGTGCGCGGCAGGCACAGATTGAATACCGGCATGGCGCGCGGCGAATGGGCAAGGGTCTCGCCCTTGGCGTCGAGCAATTCGCAGGCGAAGTCCTGCGCCTCGGAGATGATCAGCGAAAACGCGGTGCGGCACACCGTGAGCCACATCTCGTCGACCACGGTGACGAGACGGCTCCACATGATCTCGAGCGCGATCGGGTCGGCCTCGATGCGGTGCATTGCCTCGGCAAGCGGCGTTTCGGCCGTGATCCGCGCCGGCGCGGGCGCGGCCACCGCCACGGCAACGCGCAGGTTGAGATGAGCATCGACCGTGAGGCGGTCGCCGGGCGGCACCACGGTGGTGGCCTCGCGCTCCTCGACGATCGCGGGGCCCTCGATACGGTCGCCGGGGGCGAGCGCATAGCGGTCGTAAACCGCCGCCTCCATGAATCCGCCGCCGAACCACGCCTGGCGTGCGCCCTTGCGTTTTGTTTGGTCGGCGCCGCGCGTCTCGGCTTGATCCAGATCGAGCGGCGGGGCGGCCCCGAGAACGCGCACCCGAAAGCTGATCGCCTCGACAGCGGCGTCGCCGTAAACGGCGGTGTAACGCTTGGCATAGACCTCGGCGAAGGCCGCACGGATGGCGCCGAGGGAAGATTCGTCGATCGTGCCTCCCGGCAGCGGCACGTTGATCTCGTGCATCTGGCCGACGAGCCGCATGTCGGCGGTGCGCTCGACCGTCATGTCGGCCGGCGCAACGCCGGCGGCGGCAAGAAGTGCGCGGCCTTCCTGCTCCAGCGCCGCGAGCACGCGGTTGACGGCGTCGGCATCGAAGCCCGTCACGAGGCGCACCGGATGGGAGCGCGCCTGCTCGAAGCTCAGCGGCGCCGCCAGGAAACCGAGGCATGAGGCGGCGCCCGAGGCGGGCGGGACAATGACTTCCGAGATGCCGAGGATGCGCGCGACGCCGGCCGCGTGGGCCGGCCCGGCGCCGCCGAAGCCGACGAGCGCATAGCGGCGCGGGTCCTTGCCCTTCTCGACGACGTGGATGCGCGCAGCCGCCGCCATGCTCTCGGTCACGACCTTGTGGATGCCCCAGGCGGTTTCCACCGCCGAAAGGCCGATCGCCTCGCCGATGCGCGCGACCGCCTTGAGCGCCGCGCGGCGGTCGAGCGCCATGCGGCCGCCGAGGAAAAATGCCGGGTCGTAATAGCCGAGCACCAGGTTGGCGTCGGTCACGGTCGGCTCGCTGCCGCCGCGGCCGTAGCAGGCGGGACCCGGATCGGCCCCGGCCGAGCGCGGGCCGACCCGCAGCAGCCCGACCTCGTCGATCTCGGCGATCGAGCCGCCGCCGGCGCCGGTCTCGATCATGTCGATGACCGGCACTTTGATCGGCAAGCCGGAGCCACGCTTGAAACGATGGACGCGCGCAGCCTCCATCATGGCGGCGACCTCGATGCGGCCGCCTTCGACCAGGCACGACTTCGCGGTGGTGCCGCCCATGTCGAAGGCGAGAACGTCGTTCTTTGCGGCGCGGGCCCCGAACAGCGCGGTCGCAAGCCCGCCGCCCGCCGGCCCGGATTCGATCAGCCGAATGGGAAAGGCGCGGGCGGCGGAGGGTGCGATGAGCCCGCCCGCCGAGTGCATGAGATTGAGCCGGCCGCGGAAACCGCGCGCGGCCAGCTCGCGCTCGAAGCGCGCGAGATAGCGCGCCATGAGCGGCTGCACATAGGCGTTGGCGCAGGTGGTCACCGCGCGCGGATATTCGCGCAGTTCCGCCACCACCTCGCAGGAGAGCGATACGGCGACCCGCGGGAACTCGCGCCGCAGCAACTCGGCGGCCGCACGCTCGTGCGCCGGGTTGCGATAGGCGTGGAGGAAACAGACCGCGATGGCCTCGACGCCCTCGTCGACGAGGGCGCGCGCGGCGGCGCGAGCCGCGTCGAGGTCGAGGGGCGTGACCACGGCGCCGCGCGCATCCATGCGCTCGGGGATTTCGATGCGGCGTCGGCGCGGGACCAGCGGCTCGGGAAATTTGAGGAAGAGGTCGTAGATGTCGTAGCGCTGTTCGGTCCCCATCTCGAGCACGTCGCGGAAGCCTTGCGTGGTCAGCAGGCCGACGGCGGCGCCGCGCCGCTCGATGATCGCGTTGGTGACGAGGGTGGTGCCGTGGATAATCTCGCCGATGTCGGCGACCGCGATCCCGGCCTCGGTGGCCAGCTCGCCGAGCCCGGCGAGCGCCGCGACGGAAGGGTCCTGCGGCGTGGTGAGGCATTTGTAGAGCGCGATGCGCCGGCGCGTGCCGTCGTAAAGGACGAAATCGGTGAACGTGCCGCCGATATCGAGGCCGACGCGATACGTGCTCATCATCGTCTATCTCGCCCCGTGCGCGACATGCCTCGGCCCCCGGTCGCGGCCAATACTTGCTAATTCTAGCGCGCGCTGCCAAGCACGCGAGCGCCCCGGCGACGCCGTTAGCATTGTATTAACCATACCGGCGCCCGCCCCCTAACCGCCTCCATGCATGAAGAGATTGGCAACCGTCCGGGCGCCAAGCTTGCCGCGAATCCTCGGCAACAGAGCGCGCCGGAACCGCGGCGCGCACGAATGGCGGACGCGCATGGCCGCATGTTCCGAAATGGCGGGCGAGGTACGCGCCCGGGCGCTGTACGGGCACCGCACCGCGGCGCTGAGCGCACGGGTCATGATCCTCATCTTGGCGCTGCTGCTGGCGCTGGTGCTCACCTCACAAAGCCGCGCCGACGATGGCACCGCGGACGAACCGGCGCTGCCGTTCACGATCGGCGGCGGGCTGACGGTCGCGGCGCTCGGCGCGCTGGCGCTGGTGATGCGGCGCATCCAGAACCTGCGCGCGGAGAAACGCCGGCTCGAGGAGCGGACCGAAGCGCTCTCCGACCGCAACTGGGAGCTCAAGGAAGCGGAAGAGCGCGCCCGCAGCTTTCTCGAAGCCCAGGGCGACGTGATCGTGCGGCGCGACGGCGACGGCCGCATCACTTACGTCAACGACGCCTTCTGCGCGCTCGCCGGCCGGCCGCGCGAGAAGCTCGCGGGCACCGGCTTCGCGCTCGACGTGCGCGAGGAAGGCGAAGCGGCGGTGCTGGCGGACGGAACGCGGGTCTACGACCAGAAAATTGCGGCGCCGGAAGGCGCGCGCTGGATCGCCTGGCGCGACGTCACCGTGCGCGGCAGTTCGGCCGAGCGCACCGAAACCCAGAGCGTGGGCCGCGACGTGACCGACCGCGCCGAGACCGAGCGCGCGCTTGCCAACGCGCGCGATCAGGCGGAAGACGCCAATCGGGCGAAGTCGCGCTTCCTCGCCATGGTGTCCCACGAAATCCGCACGCCGCTCAACGGCATCCTCGGCATGGCCGGGCTGATGCTCGACACCGCGCTCTCACCCGAGCAGGCGACCTACGCCAAGGCGATCAAGACCTCGGGCGATACGCTGCTCTCGCTGATCGAGGAGATTCTCGACTTTTCCAAGATCGAAGCCGGCAAGCTTGACTTGGAGGCGCGCGCCTTCGCGCCGGCGGCGCTGATCGAGGAAACGGTCGAGCTGCTGGCGCCACGCGCCCACGACAAGGGAATCGAGATCGCCGCCTATGTGGACGACCGCGTGCCGGCGCAGGTCATCGGCGACGCCGCGCGCTTGCGCCAGGTGCTGCTCAACCTCGCCGGCAACGCGATCAAATTCACCAAGAAGGGCGGCGTCGCCGTCACCGTCGATCCGGGCATCTGGGCGGACGAAATCCAGCTCGCGGTGCGCGACACCGGCGTCGGCATCGCGCCCGAGGCGCAGGCGCGTGTCTTCCGCGAGTTCGAGCAGGCGGACGACGGCGCGACCCGTCGCTACGGCGGCACCGGGCTCGGGCTTGCCATCACCAAGCGCATCGTCGAGCGCATGGGCGGCCGCATCGACCTCGACAGCGCGCCGGACCGCGGCTCGACGTTCACCGTGATCCTGCCGTTGGCGCCCGCAGCCGACGCGGCGCCGGTTTTCATTTCGCCGCAGCTCCGAGACAACGCGGTACTCATCGTCGCCCCCGGCACGATCGAAGCAGCGCTGGTGGCGCGGCGGCTCGGCGCCTGGGGCGCGAGCACCGCCGTGGTGCCGGATGGCGCGGTCGCGGCCGCGCTCCTGCCCGAGCGCCGGTGGGACGCCGTGCTGATCGACCATTCGCTCGGCAGCGACGCCGTGCACGCGCTGGCGCGCACGATCGGCACCACGATCGCGCGCCGCATCGTGCTGGTCACGCCGGGCGACCGGCACGAGCTTCCCACGCTCCAGGCAGCAGGCTTCACCGGTTATCTGGTCAAGCCGGTGCGCGCGGCCTCGCTCGCGGCCCGCTTTGCCGGCGATGGCATGTTCGAGCGCGAGCCCGCGGCCGAGGACACGATCGAGGCGCCACTGGTTCCGGCGCCGGGTGCGCCGGCGGGCCTCGCCATTCTCGTCGCCGAGGACAACGACATCAACGCACTGCTCGCGCGCTCGCTGCTCGTAAAGCTCGGGCATCGCCCGACCATGGCGAAGAACGGCGCGATTGCGGTGGAGTCCTGGCTCGCCGCGCAGGTCTCCGGCGAGCCCTACGATCTCGTCCTCATGGACGTGAACATGCCGGAGCTCGACGGCATCGAAGCGACGCGCCGCATCCGCGCCGCGGAGACCGACCGGCACGCGCCGCGCACACCGATCGTCGCGCTCACCGCCAACGCCTACGACGAAGACCGCGATGCCTGCGTGAGGGCCGGGATGGATAGGTTCCTGGCCAAGCCCCTCGACCGCGAGCGGCTGGAGGCCGCGCTGGCGACGGTCCGACCCGCCGCGTCAATCGCAGCGTAATCAACTAACTCGCAGCAAACAATCACGTCATCCTGAGGAACGAGCGCGACAAAGTCGCGCGAGTGTCTCGAAGGATGGCCACAAGCACCGAGCCTGCTTCCATCCTTCGAGACGGCCGCGCGCAACCGCGCGCTGCCTCCTCAGGATGACGTTTTTATTTGTTCACAACCTGCGCAGCGAGACTTCCTCGACCGCGTGGTTGGCGCCTTTCTTGAGGATGAGGTCGGCGCGCCGGCGGGTCGGCAAAATGTTTTCGCGCAGGTTCAACAGATTGATGCGAGTCCAGATCGAGGTGGCAGTCTCGACCGCGGCCTCGTCGCTGAGCTGCGAATAGCGATGGAAGTACGCCATGCGATCGCGGAACGCAGTCTCGCGCCAGGTGAGGAAGCGGTCGACGTACCAGCGCCGCAGCACGTCCTCGTCGGCGTCGATGTAGACCGAGAAATCGAAGAAGTCGGACACGAACGGAATGGCGTTGCCGTCCCGGGGCGGCCGCGCCGCCTGCAACACGTTGAGGCCTTCGACGATGAGAATGTCCGGGTGGGATATCTCGACCCAGTGGTTGGGTATCACGTCGTAGACGATGTGCGAATAGACCGGCGCGCGCGCCGGCCGATGGCCCGCCTTGACCTCGGAGAGGAAGTGCAGCAGCGCCGGCAGGTCGTAGCTCTCGGGAAAGCCCTTGCGCTCCATCAGGCCTTCGCGCTCGAGCACGGCGTTGGGATAGAGGAAGCCGTCGGTGGTGACGAGCTCGACCTTGGGGGTGTTGGGCCAGCGCGCGAGCAGCGCCTCGAGCACGCGCGCCGTGGTCGACTTGCCGACCGCGACCGAGCCGCCAACGCCGATCACGTAGGGCATCTTGACGTCCTCGGTGCCGAGGAAGCCTTGCTGGGCGCGGAACAGATTTTGCGTGGCCGCCACGTACATCGAAAGCAGGCGCGAGAGCGGCAGGTAGATGTCCTCGACCTCGGCCATGTCGAGGCGGTCGTTGAGCGAGCGCAGGCGCGCGACCTCGCCGACCGTCAAGGTCATCGGCGTGTCCTGGCGCAAGGATGCCCATGCCGCGCGCGAGAATGTGCGGTAAGGGGATAGGTTCTCGACGACGCGTTGTTCCATCATGGGAGTAAATGGTGGCTCACACCCGCGGCCGCGACGCCTTTTCCGCCAAGCCCGAGCGGCCGAGCCGTTCGGCGAGCGCCGCCTCGACCTCGGCGAGGGTGACGTCGCGGGCCTCGAGCAGCACCAGCAGATGGTAGAGAAGATCGGCGGCCTCGGCGATCAAGCGGCCGCGATCTTCCGCCACGGCCGCGAGCGCGGTCTCCACGGCCTCCTCGCCGAGCTTCTTGGCGCAATGGGTGACGCCCCGGTCGAGCAGCTTGCGGGTGTAGGAGGTCTCGGGGCTGGCCGCGGCGCGTTCCTTCACGCGGGCGGCGAGGTCGTTGAGGCTGAACGTGGGCATGCGGATGTTTTATCACTTCGGGGTGGAGCGGGGCAGATAAAATTCACGTGTCAAGGCGCATCGGGAGGCCGGCGCGGGCCATGTAGTCCTTGGCCTCGCGCACGGTGTGCTCGCCGAAATGAAAGATCGAAGCGGCGAGCACCGCGGTGGCGTGGCCGTCGCGGATGCCCTCGACCAGGTGATCGAGGGTGCCGACGCCGCCCGAGGCGATCACCGGCACGCTGACCGCATCGGCAACGGCACGGGTGAGCGGGATGTCGAAGCCGCGCCGGGTGCCGTCGCGGTCCATGGAGGTGAGCAGGATTTCGCCGGCCCCGAGCCCTACGACCTCCTCGGCATAGCCGACGGCGTCGATGCCGGTGGGCTTGCGCCCGCCGTGGGTGAAGATTTCCCAGCGGTCGGGCTCGCCCGCCTGCGAGACCTTCTTGGCGTCGATCGCCACGACGATGCACTGATCGCCGAATTTCTCCGCCGCCTCCTTGACGAAGCGGCGCTCGTTCACGGCGGCGGTATTGATCGACACCTTGTCGGCGCCCGAGGCGAGGAGCGCGCGGATGTCCTCGACGGTGCGCACGCCGCCGCCGACCGTGAGCGGCATGAAGCAGGCCTCGGCGGTGCGCCTGACCACGTCGAGGATGATGCCGCGGTTCTCGTGGCTCGCCGTGATGTCGAGGAAGCACAATTCGTCAGCGCCGGCGGCGTCATAGGCTACGGCGGCCTCGACCGGATCGCCGGCATCGCGCAGGTCGACGAAGCGCACGCCTTTGACGACCCGGCCGTCCTTCACGTCGAGGCAGGGTATGACACGGACCTTGAACATGGCCCGGTCATAGCTTAGCCCGCGCGCAAAATCTCCTGGGCGGGACCCGGCTCGCGGCCGACCAGCTCGGCGTACGCATCGATCGGCTGCGGACGGCCGAACAGGAAACCCTGGACCTCGTCGCAGGCTTCACGCGTGAGGAAATTCATCTGCTCCTTGGTTTCGACCCCTTCCGCCGAAACAGGGAGACTGAGCCCGTGCCCGAGGCCGATCACCGCGCGGACGATCGCGGTCGACTGCACATTGCGGTCGAGATTGGAGATGAACGCCTGATCGATTTTGATCTTATCGAACGGGAACGACTGCAGGTACGAGAGCGACGAATAGCCGGTGCCGAAATCGTCCATGGCGATGCGCACGCCGAGCGCTTTGAGGCGGCGCAGGATCGAGACCGCGCGGGAGAAGTCGCCGATCAGCACCCCCTCGGTGATTTCCAATTCGAGGCGGTTGGCGGCAAGGCCGGTCTCGAGCAGGACGGCATGGACAAAGCCGGGGAGATCTCCGTGGCGGAACTGCACCGGCGAGAGGTTGACGGCGATCTGCAGCGGGCGCGGCCAAGACGCCGCCTCGCGACAGGCCTCGCGCAGGATCCATTGGCCCATGGCGATGATGACCCCGCTCTCTTCGGCGAGCGGAATGAAGGTCGCCGGCGGCACGGTCCCGCGCTCCGGGTGTTGCCAGCGCACCAGCGCCTCGAACCCGATCGCCGACCCGTCCATGCGTACCTGCGGCTGGTAGTGCAGCCGCATCTGCCCGCGCTCGATCGCCGAACGCAGATCGTGCTGCAGCGCGCGGCGCTCGCGCAGCCGCTTGTCCATGTCGGCCTCGAAGAAGCGGATCGTCCCGCGCCCTTCCGCCTTGGCGCGATAGAGCGCCGCATCGGCATTGGCGAGAAGCGCGGTGGCGTTGCTGCCGTCGGTCGGGAAAATGGCAACACCGATGCTCAATCCGACGTGCAGGCGATGATCGTCGATCACCACGTCCTCGGCGAGCGCCCCCTGCAGGGCTTCCGCCATGCGCTCGGCGGTCGCCGGCTGCGCACCTTCGGCCACGATCACGGTGAACTCGTCGCCGCCGAGCCGCGCCAGGAACGCGTCGCCCGCGGCGGCGCGCAGCAGGCGCGAAACTTCGCGCAACAGCCCGTCGCCCACCGAATGGCCGAACACGTCGTTGACCTCCTTGAAGCGGTCGAGGTCGATGCACAGCACGGCAAAGGTCCCATCCGAAACGGCGGCGTGATCGAGCACGGCATCGAACCGTTCGGTGAAGGCGGCCCGGTTCGGTAGGTCGGTCAACAGGTCATGATGCGCCATGTGGGCGATCTGTTTTTCGGCGCGCCGGCGTTCCGTCACGTCCTCGTCGGTCGCCACCCAGCCGCCCCCCGGCATCGGCTGGTGCACGAGGGCGATGGTGCGCCCGTCGCTCAAGTCCACTATTTTTTCGTAGCTCTTGCCGTGCGCGAGCGCGGCCCGCAGCTCGCTGCGGTACGACTCGCTGCTGGCTGGGAACGTGCTGTTCGATTTGCGCATCTCGATCAACTCATCGAACGTGCAGCCCGGCTTCACGACGTCGCGCGACAGGCCGTACATGTCGATGTAGCGGTCGTTGCACATGAGCAACCGGCATTCCGGATCGAACATCAACAAGCCCTGCGACATGTTGCCGATCGCGGTGCTCAGCCTCAGGTGCTGCTCGCGCAGCATTTCTTCCGACTGATCGATCAGCTGCTGCCGGTCGCGCGCGAAATTATCGTTGGTGACGGCGAGGCGCCGGTCGGACAAGGCACCGATCAGGCTCATGCCGAGGATCGCGACCGCGACGCCCGCAATGGCGAGCGCAAGCGCGGTGGGCGACATGGAGAATGCGTCGATCGATCGCGTCGGGTCGGCAACGATCACAACGGCGCCCATGGCGGTGAAATGATGCGAGACGATCGCGGCTGTGAGCAGGGCGCCGGCAGTAAGCGTCGTGCGGATGTCGTCGCGCCGGACCGCAATCTTGAGCGCCAACATGCCGAAGAGCATCCCGACCACGATCGAGACCGCCACGTAATCGAACAGCCAAGTGACCCGGCCGGGAATCTCGACCGCCGCCATGCCGAGATAGTGCATGCAGGCGACGCCGCCCCCGACGATCGCACCGCCGAGCGGCGTGCTCCAGCGCGAACGGCCATAGATGGCGACGCCAAGGCCGACGGCGGTGACACTGGCGGCAGCGACCAGGGACAGCAACGTGAGGCCGATGCCGTAGGCGATCGACGTGCCCGGCTCGTAGGCCAACATGGCGATGAAGTGGGTCGCCCAAATGCCGCTGCCGGTCGCGGCGCCCGCCGTGACGGTCCACATGGCGCGCGCGCGGCCATCGGTCGCCCGCGCGCGATGGAACAGACTGACGGCGGCGACACTGGCGAGGAAACAAACGATGCCGGCTAGCACGACCAGTCGCAGGTCATGCTCACCCGCGAGGCAACTGAAAACCCTGAACATGCGGTGCGCTCCCCGAGGATGGGTTGGAGTAGAGCGCGCCATGTTTTGGCCGAGGTTAAAAAGTCGACTTTTGCACGGAACGTCATTAACGAACTGTCAGCAGCGGGCGCGCAAGCCGCGCCGCGACACGCGACGGACGATTGGCAATTTCAGTGCACGGGCGAGTTGTTGCGAATGAGCGCCAGCGCCGCGGCCGGATCGAGCCGCCCGTCGTAGAGCGCACGACCGGCGATGGCGCCCGCGAGTTTTTTTGCCCGTGGCGCCAGCATCGCCTTCACGTCATCGAGCGACGCGAGTCCGCCGGATGCGATCACCGGGATCGAAATGCGTTCGGCAAGCGCAATGGTTGCGTCAATGTTCAGGCCTTTGAGCAGACCGTCGCGCGCAATGTCGGTGTAGACGATCGCGGCGACGCCGGCGTCGGCGAAGCCGCGCGCGACCTCGTCGGCGGCAAGCTGCGACGTCTCTGCCCAGCCGGCGACCGCGATCTTGCCGTCGCGCGCATCGAGGCCGACGGCGACGCGGCCGGGATAACGCTGCGCGGCCGCCTTGACGAACGCGGGGTCGCGCACCGCCGCGGTGCCGATGATCACGCGTCGCACGCCCTTGTCGAGCCACGCCTCGACCGTCGCCATGTCGCGGATGCCGCCGCCGAGCTGCACCGGGATGGTCACGGCCGCAAGGATGCGCTCCACCGCCGCGGCGTTCATCGGCTTGCCGGCGAAAGCGCCGTCAAGGTCGACGACGTGCAGATATTCGAAACCTTGCGACACGAAGGCGGCCGCCTGGGCGGCGGGATCGCGGTTGAACACGGTCGCGCGCGCCATGTCGCCCTGCTCGAGGCGCACGCATTCGCCGTCCTTGAGATCGATCGCCGGAAACAGGATCACGGCGCCCACTTGAGGAAATTCGCAATCAGCGCAAGTCCAAGCCGCTGACTCTTCTCCGGATGAAATTGGGTGCCGGCCCAATTGTCGCGCGCCACCATGGCGGTGACCGGCCCGCCGTAATCCGCCTGTGCGACCAGACAATCGCGGTTTGCGGCATTGAGGTGATAGGAGTGCACGAAATACGCGTGCAGCCCCTGCGGCCCCGTGGCGACGCCGTCGAGCAGCGGGTGCGGACGCAGGGCGTCGAGGGTGTTCCAGCCCATGTGCGGAATTTTGAGATTCGCATCCTTCGGCTCGATGCGGTCGACCTCGCCGGGAATCCAGCCGAGCCCGCCGGTGACCACATATTCGCGGCCGCGCTCGGCCATGAGCTGCATGCCGACGCAAATGCCGAGGAACGGGCGACCGTTGCGGTGCACGGTCTCCTCCAGCGCTTCGACCATGCCGGAGACCGCGTCGAGCCCGCGCCGGCAATCGGCGAAGGCGCCGACGCCCGGCAGCACCACCCGGTCGGCGCGCCGCACCGCGTCGGGATCGGCGGTGACGAGGATTGGCTGGTCGCGCCCGGATTCGCGCGCCGCGCGTTCGAACGCCTTGGCGGCGGAATGCAGATTGCCGGAACCGTAGTTGACGATCGCGATGGTCACGTCCGCGCTCCGGGCTCGGGGAAAAGGCCGATGATCGGTCCTGACGGCGCCGGCACGGCTTGCTTGGCGGCAGGCGGGGGCGCCGGGCGGGACACGCCTCCGGCAGCCCAGGCGTCGAAGAATCGGCGTTCGGCGGATTCGACATCGTCCCCGACCACGACGCCGACGGTCTTCCAGCGACGGCGGGCGAGGCCGTAGCGGCGCAAGGTCGACGCCTCGAAGCCGATGAGGAGCGCGACCACGAGGCAGATGCCGATCACCCAATCGCCGTCACCGGCAACCCGCGTCGCCGCGCCGAGGGCGAACACCACGATGAGATAGACGACGAACGCCAGCCACAGCCGGTGCCGCAGCATCCACAGCGGGCCGAACAGAAAGGCCGCCCACGAGAAGCCATCGCGCACGAACACGAAGCGCTCCGTGTGGGCGAGCGCGTCGTCGTCGCGCCGGGGCGGCTCATGCACCGTGTAGACAGCCATCGGGTTTCTCCGAACTGCTTTTTGCTGGGCGCATGATCTTTTCCGAAAACCGGTACCCACTTTTCGGGATCATGCGCCGTATTAGCCGCCGAGCCGTCCTTTGGTCGACGGCACTTCGCCGGCGACGCGCGCATCGATGGCGACCGCTGCGCGCAAGGCACGCGCCAGGCCCTTGAAGCACGACTCGGCAATATGGTGATCGTTCGAGCCGTACAAGGTCTCGACGTGCAATGTGATGCCGGCGTTGATCGCGAAGGCCTGAAACCATTCCTGCACCAGCTCGGTGTCGAACGCCCCGACCTTGTCGCGTTCGAACGCGGCCTTGAACACCAGGAACGGCCGCCCGGAAATATCGATCGCCACCCGGGTGAGCGCCTCGTCCATGGGCACGTGCACGTCGGCGTAGCGGGTGATGCCCTTCATGTCGCCGAGCGCCTGTTTGACCGCTTGGCCGAGCGCGATCCCAACGTCCTCAGTGGTGTGGTGATGATCGATGTGCAGGTCGCCCTTGGCCTTGACGGTGATGTCGATGCGCGAGTGACGCGCGAGCAGATCGAGCATGTGATCGAAGAAGCCGATGCCGGTCTCGATCGCGCTTGCACCGGTGCCGTCGAGGTCGACCGCGACCGCGACGTCGGTTTCCTTGGTGGTGCGCGTGATTTTGGCGCTGCGCATGGGATCACACGATGTAAGTGGCGCGCGCGTTCTATCAGGGGCGCCGCGCCGACGCTACCGCCGCGTCGCCGTAGCGTGAATCAAAGTTGGTCATTGGACCGATCAGCGGTTTGCATCGGGCGCCGGCAGCCCTTACATGTCGGGCCTTAAGTGACCCCCATGCAGCCGAGCGAACCCGACCGTTGGCATGCCACGACCATCCTGACCGTCCGTAAGGGCGGGGTCGTTGCCATCGGCGGGGACGGGCAGGTGAGCATCGGGCAGACCATCGTCAAGGGCAACGCCAAGAAGGTGCGTCGACTCGGCAAGGGCGACGTGATCGCCGGGTTCGCCGGCGCCACCGCCGATGCCTTCACGTTGTTCGAACGGCTCGAATCGAAGCTCGAGCAATATCCCGGCCAGCTCACCCGTGCGGCGGTGGAGCTCGCCAAGGACTGGCGCACCGACCGCTACCTGCGCCGGCTGGAAGCCATGATGATCGTCGCCGACAAGGATGTGTCGCTGGTGCTCACCGGCACCGGCGACGTGCTCGAGCCGGAGGCGGGCGTCATGGGCATCGGCTCGGGCGGCAATTATGCGCTCGCGGCCGCGCGCGCGCTTCTCGAGACCGACCTCGACGCCGAGACGATCGTGCGCAAGGCCATGGATATCGCCGCCGACATCTGCGTCTACACCAACCGCAACGTCACGATCGAGAAGCTGTGACGCCCGTGATCCGCGTATGACCAATTTCTCTCCGCGCGAAATCGTATCCGAACTCGACCGCTTCATCGTCGGCCAGGGCGACGCCAAGCGCGCGGTCGCGATCGCGCTGCGCAACCGCTGGCGCCGTCTGCAGCTCGACGACAAGCTGCGCGAGGAGGTGCTGCCGAAGAACATCCTGATGATCGGCCCGACCGGCGTGGGTAAAACCGAGATATCGCGCCGCCTCGCGCGGCTCGCGGGCGCGCCGTTCATCAAGGTGGAGGCGACCAAGTTCACCGAGGTCGGCTACGTCGGGCGCGACGTCGAGCAGATCGTGCGCGACCTCGTCGAAGTGGGCATCGCCCTGGTGCGCGAGCAAAAGCGCAAGGAGGTGTCGGCACGCGCTCATCTCGCCGCCGAGGAGCGCGTCATCAATGCGCTGGTCGGCCCCAACGCCAGCGCCGCCACCAAGGACGCGTTCCGCAAGAAGCTGCGCGCCAATGAACTCGACGACAAGGAGATCGAGATCGAAGTGCAGTCGGGTGGGCCGTCGTTGCCGCTGTTCGAAATCCCCGGCATGCCGGGCGCGCAGATGGGCGCGATCTCGATCGGCGACATTTTCGGCAAGGCGATGGGCGGCGGCCGCACCAAGACGCGCCGTGTGATGGTGCACGAATCCTACGAAATTTTGATCAACGAGGAGTCCGACAAGCTGCTCGACCAGGATCAGTTGGTCTCGGAGGCGCTGCGCGCGGTCGAGAACAACGGCATCGTGTTCCTCGACGAACTCGACAAGATTTGCGCGCGCGACGGGCGCATCGGCGCTGACGTGTCGCGCGAAGGCGTACAGCGCGATCTGTTGCCGCTGATCGAAGGCACGACCGTCTCGACCAAGCACGGCACGGTGAAGACCGACCACATTTTGTTCATCGCCTCGGGCGCGTTCCACGTGTCGAAGCCGTCCGACCTGTTGCCCGAGCTGCAAGGCCGCTTGCCGATCCGGGTGGAACTCAAGCCGCTCTCGCGCGACGACTTCCGCAAGATTTTGACCGAGCCCGAGGCCTCGCTGATCAAGCAGACCGTGGCGTTGCTCGCGACCGAAGGGGTCGAGCTGGAGTTCACCGCCGACGCGGTTGATGCGATTGCCGACATCGCCGTCGAGGTCAACGCCAACGTCGAGAATATCGGCGCGCGCCGGCTGCAGACCGTGATGGAGCGGGTGCTCGACGAGATTTCCTTCGCCGCGCCCGACCGCTCGGGCGAGGCGGTCAAGATCGACGCGGCCTACGTGCGCGGCCATATCGGCGACCTCGCCAAGAATGCGGACCTGAGCCGATTTATTTTGTGATACAAAGTTCGGCGTCATGCTGAGGAGCGCGCCGAAGGCGCGCGTCTCGAGGGATGGAAACACGCGCGGAGCCAATTTCCATCCTTCGAGACACTTGCGCGACGTGGTCGCGCTCGTTCCTCAGGATGACGTTTGTGTTTGTTGCTGCATCCTGGTGACGAATGATTTCCCTCCCCGACTCCCTCCGCGCGCAGTGGCCGTACCGGCCGCGCTTTGCCCGCGTCAACGGCTGGCGCATGCACTACGTCGACGAAGGCGCGGGCGAGCCGGTGGTGCTGCTGCACGGTAATCCGACCTGGGGCTTCCTCTACCGCGACTTCGTCGGTCCGCTCACCAAGGCGGGACACCGCGTCGTCATCCCGGACATGATCGGTTTCGGGCTCTCGGAGAAACCTACGCGCGAGGACGCCCACAGCCTCGACGGCCACATCGCCAATCTCACGGCGCTGTTGCGCGGCCTCGATCTTAACCGCATCACCCTCGTGTGCCACGACTGGGGCGGCCCGACCGGGCTCGGCTTTGCACTTTCGAACCGCGCGCGGGTGCGCGCGCTCGTGCTCTTGAGCACCTGGGCGTGGCCGCTGCCGCCGGCCGAGTTCCACACGCGCCTGTTTCCCTGGCGCATGATGCATGCCCCACTCGTCGCGCCCTATCTGCTCGGGCGCCACAACGCGCTCGTCACGCGCGGCATCTATCTCTCGGTCGTCGACCGCGCCCGGTTTCGCGAGCGCGCGCAAGCCGCCTACGAAGCGGTGCTGCCGGACCCGGCGACGCGGCTCCTCACCTGGACCTGGCCGCGCTGGATCCCGCTCGACAAGGACGCGCGCGCGTTCGAGCGCTTCGCATGGCTGGAACGCGAGCTCGCCAAGTCGACATGGCCCGCCATGCTGGTGTGGGGACGCGAGGACGACGTGTTCGATCACGCGACCTTCGCCGCGCGGTTCAAACACCTGCTGCCGCGCGCCGAAGGCCCGCATCTCGTCACCGGACGGCATTTCCTTCAGGAGGATTCCGGTGCGGAGATCGCGACGCTCATCGTCGATTTTTTGCAGCGCGTGGCGCAGAAGGAGTCGCGGTCATGACCGACGTTCAAGTGATCGCGCCGCCCCCGCTCGACGACCTGCGGAGGGCCTTCGTATTGGCGGAAGACCGCATCGGCCACTATCCCGAGTTCCGCCGCTTCTTCGTAGCAACATTCGACCTCGACCGCGCCGGGCTCAAGCAGCCCGGCTACGTCACGGCGCCGTCGGGGATATGCTACGCGCTCGTGTTCATCGGCCGCAGCGGCGAGCCGTTTCCGGCGGGCGTGGAAATCCACGCGCTCGTACCCGCGCTCGAGCCGCTCGACGAGAACACGGTCGATACCGACCTCTGGGCCATCCTCTCCTGGATGATCGACGGCGTGGGCGGCAACTGGACCGTGCGCGACCTCGAGGAAACCGGCCGCCTCTGCCGCGTACCCGCAGCGGGGTGATTTGTTCCGATCAGGGCTACTCGCGCCTCCGCCTGATCCGAACGTAAAGGGCACCCTCGCCGCCGTGGGCCGGATGGGCCCAATCGAAACCGACCACATAGTCGCGCAACTCCGCCGAGCGGAGCCACAACGGCACCTGCCGGCGCAGCACACCGCGGTCGACGGTGAAGTCGTCGGTGCGTACGCCCTTGCCGGTGATCACCAGCACGAGCCGCGCGCCGTCGGCACGCGCGCGGCGCAAGAAGTGCGCCAGCGCCGAATGGGCTTCCGCCTGGGTGAGCCCGTGCAGGTCGATCGTCGCATCGATCCCCTCACGGCCGCGCGCCAGTCGCTGCTTGAACCGGCGGTCGATCGGCGCAAGCCCCGGCGCGCGCGCTACCCGCGATCGTGGCGCCGGAACGGCCGGCGCGGGCTTCGGCCGCTCGACCGGCGGCTCCGCCGTGGCGGGCTCCAGCTTAGGTTCGAGGCGGGGGCGCCGCAGCGGCATGATCGACCGGGTGACGTGCGACCACAGGGCGTGCTCGTCAGCGGTGAGCGGGCGGCGGGAATGCCGGCCGGGCTTGCGGTCGTCGGACGTCATCGCCTCCCCCGGGTCCGCCAGCGCGGCTTGCGTTTTACTGCTTCGCCCTTGCGCAGCTTTTCCTGAGGCTTCGCGGCGACCAGCACGGGCTTCGGCCGCGGCAACGGCATGTGCGCGGCGGCCTCGGCCGGATCGATCGCGCGCGGCACGAGCATGGCGACGCGCGCGGGCTGGCGCACCCGGCCGGCGATGCGCCCGGCCTCATCGCCGGCGCCGAAATAGATATCGGCGCGCGCCGGCCCGACGATGGCCGAGCCGGTGTCCTGCGCGACGGTTAGATGGCGCCACGGCGTCCTGGGTGCCGCGCTCTCGATCGGCAGATCGGCGTCGATGAAGAACGGCGTGCCGTAAACGTGGAAAGGCCTATCGATCGCGACCGAGCGCTCGGGCATGAGCCGCACGCCCTCGCCCCCAGAGGGCTCGCTGTTTTCGGCAAGGCCGCTGATGCGGAAGAACACGAAGCCCTGGTTGTTGCGGCGCAGCTCCTTGGTCTGGTCCGGGTTGTCGCGCATCCACTGGCGAATGCGATCGAGCGACATCTCCTCCCGCGGCACGAGATGACGATCGATGAGGATGCGGCCGATGGGCGTGTAGGGACGGCCGTTATGGGCGGCGTAGTTCACCCGCATGATGAGCCCGTCTTCGAGGCGCACGCGTGCCGAGCCCTGGATCTGAATGGTCAGCGCGGCGAACGTATCCCTGAGCCAGCAGATTTCCAGATGACGGCCGTCGAGCGCACCGTCTTCGATCTCGCCGCGGTCGTAGTAGGGCACGAGCTTGCCTTCGGGGGTGCGCCGGAATGCGGGGCCGCGGTTGGGAAAGGCCTCGCCCTTGTGCTCGCCGGGCGCAACGAGATCGTCGGGACGACGATAGAGCGGCACGGTGAAATCGCGAGTGGGAAAGCGCGAGCCCTCGACGATCGGCTCGTAGTAGCCGGTGACGAAACCCTGGGTCTCGCCCAGGCGGTTGATGCGCAGGGGCCGGAAGTTCATCTCGAAGAAGGCGCGCGCCTTCGTCTCGTCGGGCTGGCCGAGCGCGAGCGCATGCCGGCACACCGGCACGAGCGCCAGCGCCAAAGGCCGTTCGTCCGCCGTCCGCGTGCTGCGCACCAGCGGGGCACAACTGGTGCGAAACGCCGCGAACGCCTTGGCGTGATCGTCCGCCGCCCAGCCGTCAAGGTCGGCAAAGGCAATCGGCTCGAGGGCGGTATCCGGGAGCCTCAGCGGGCCAGGCGCGGGCTCGGCCAGGGCCGAACCGGCGGCGAGGATCAACGCAAGGGCCAGAGGGCTGCGCAGACGGCGCTGCCGTACCGCCATCGCTCACCTCCGGTCATTGGCCGGCTTCGGTGGCGACCAGCTTCCAGTTGGGATCGCGCGATGACACGTCGCGCGCGAAGGTCCACACGTCGGTCACTTCCGTTACCTTCTCGGGCGAGCCCTCGATGACCGCGCCGGTGCGGTCGTGGGTGACAGAAATGAGCTGGGAGACGAACCGCACCGTGATCTGCGCGGACTTGCCGCGCACCTCGGCGCCGGTCAGGTCCGCCTTGTCGATGGAGACAAAGCGGGTTTCGGTGGTCTCGCCGCGGTTTTCCCGCTCGCGGATCGCGTTCTCGAAACCGTCGTAGACCTCGCGCGAGAGCAGGTTCTTGAGCGAGCGCCGGTCGCCTTCCGCAAAGGCGGTGACGATCATCTCGTAGGCCGCGCGCGCGCCGGCAAGGAAATGCTTGGCGTCGAAGCTGTTGTCCTCGGCCACGATGGCGTCGAGGCCGGTCGCGACCGCGGTTCCCTCGTCCGCGATGCCCTTCCAGCGATCGACCGGCGCCACCGCCGGCTCGACCGTTTGGGGCGCCGGCTCGGCACCCCGGGTCGGCAGCGCCACCACCTTGTCGCTCGCGGGGGTGCGGACCGCGTCGCGCGCGGAATAGGGATCGTAGGGCGGCCGCTCGCGCCCGGTACGCTGGCCGAGCACGCTGCGCAGGCGCAGGAAAATGAACACCGCCAGCGCCAGGAAAATGATCGTGTAGATGTCCACGTACGGTGCCTTCAGCGACTACGGAATCGACGGCCAACGGCCGATCGTCACAGCATCGAGCATCAATTCGCCGGTATTATGTATACGTCCCAAGGCGACCCTTCCAGGGTCCGCCGGCGCAAAGGTCGAGGCAGGAACCTTAGACGATCCGCTCGGTTCCGCCAACATCAGGGCCGGGTATCGGGCATCAGGTATCGGGAACTTGATCCCTGATCCCCGATTCCCGACCCCGGTTGTCGCCCCGGACGGCCTGTGTTACCGCCCGGTGCGTGCGGCGCGCGTCGCGTCCGTCAGGAGACCCCATGACCACCACGAACGGCGGACCGACCCCGGAGAAGCTGCCGCAGCTCAACGTGCTGACGCAGTACATCAAGGATTTCTCGTTTGAGAATCCCAACGCGCCGCGCTCGCTCACGCCGCCGCAGCAGCCGCCGGCGATCAACATTCAGATCAATGTCAACGTCAAAGGGCTCACCGACACGGACTACGAGGTCGAGTTGAAGATCGAAGGCAAGGCGGATTCCGCCGGCAGCGTGCTGTTCGGCTTCGACCTCACCTACGCCGGCGTCTTCCGGATTCAGAACGTCGCGCAGGAGAGCATGCACCCGCTGGTGATGATCGAGTGCCCGCGGCTGCTTTTCCCGTTCGCGCGCGAGATCGTCGCGACCGCGGTGCGCGACGGCGGGTTCCCGCCGCTAATGATCGATCCGATCGATTTCGTCGCGCTCTACCGGCAGAAGATGAGCGAGCTGCAGCCGCAGGCCCCGACGACGACGGCGTGATCCGCAAACGTCATTGCGAGCGAAGCAATCCAGGGCGACACGTGCGGCGATGGCGGGCAACA
>Ga0153928_1000244_pt1 | contig 27817 bp, 24 predicted proteins | sample TSNJ012MetaG_FD_106656 | JGI IMG/M metagenome (GOLD analysis project Ga0153928, IMG submission 106656) | Attine ant fungus gardens microbial communities from New Jersey, USA - TSNJ012 MetaG | ecosystem: Host-associated > Fungi > Mycelium > Unclassified | place: USA: New Jersey, Wharton State...
CAATAAGCAGGCGATCGTGAAGAATGCCGACTTCGAGATTACGGCAACTCTCGATGGTCTGCCTGTCCTGTTTGACTTTATGGGGGCAGGGAATGTTCTCGACCTGCTTATGTCGATTGAAGTTTATCTCATGCGGATCAGGGAGCGAGAAGAGGCAGGAGAGCTGGACGGCCTCCTAAAGTCAGCGACTTTGCGCTGACGATCTCCGCGGCGCGTCGCCCTATTATTGCAGGCCGCTCGGAACAGCGGGGGATTCGCGCCAATCTTCCGGCATAAGCGATTGGGCATACTCTAGTTCGCTTGATGTACGGGCTAATTGCTCTAGTGTTTTGGAGATATCGAACAGAAAGCTCTTTCGGCCGAAGTAGACAGCGAGGCGCGGAATATTTCTTTTTTTCGGCCATGGAAAGGGCAAATTCGTGGCCCAGTCTTGGACGCCTTCGCGATGCCACTTGGACGCCCACCACGCGTACAGGTCGGCGGCCTGAAGCGGCATGGTGTTCTTATCGTCTCCGAACGTAGGCATATTTCCCATCAAAGCAGATATGTCCGCCCGGGCTGCGTTCTTCATGAGGTCCCAGGCGCGGGGTATCTTGGTCTTTTCTGCGTCATTGTCGAAGATGAAATCAATAGGTTCCAACAGGTTAAGTTGGCGCTGACGTTCGGCGAGAATTGCAATTGTATACTTGAAGGCCCAATAATACGGATTGTCTGCGCTATTGGGATTTGTGATATAGGGAGGATATTTGATGCTTCTCTCCACTTCGATCAATTCAGCCGTATTTATGATGCAAGCTATCGACGCCTTTATCTCGTGTTCTTCTAGAAGGCGATAGAACCACCCGGCAATTTCCGTCCGGTTCGCCATTTGGTTCATTTTGAAAAATGGCATGCCTGCGCAATCGAGGCGGTCTTTCCACGCCCTTGAAAACACTTCCCACGTTTCTGGCGTCGCGATGTGGCCGGCGATCACGAGAAAATGAGGATCGCCCTTTCCGCTGGCGTCAACGTATGCCTGAAGCACGAGGACTCCTCCGAACTAGCCGTCCGTGCGCGCGCCCGACGGCGGCTAAAGTAGCCCATTAGCCGCGATTGACCCGTTCGTCGGCTTCGCGGCGCCGCTGCTCCTGCCAAGCCCGCTCCAGTCGAGAGGCGAAGTCATCAAGCCAAGCGCGTACGTTCGCGGACGCGCCCGGTTGCTGCCGGGTCTGCGCAACGTCGTCAAGGCAGCGGCGAAAGTGCTCAGAATACGGCCCACGGATCATTTGGCCCAGCTGCTCGACCCGGGCCTCAAGCTCCGCGGTCAAGTGACGGCTTTGCGGATAAAGCTCGACCAACTGGAAAGCCAGCGGCCAAAATCTAAGGTCGCCGCCCGTTATCGCGTGGCATACGTCGATAGCCTCGTCTTCGCCGCGTCGCGCATAGTCGAGGAGCAGCGGCGCGTCGGCTTCGAGATCGATGAGATTGGGCAAATGGAACTGAACGGACCAGCGGGTCGGGCTGTCGCCGCGGGCGGCCTCAAGGAGGATCGCCAGGCCGCGGGCGCGGTCGATGGTTGTTAGCTCGTGCCAGAAGGTCATCTGCGGCCGCGAGATGAGCGGGTTCCACCTCTGCCCGTCCCGCTCTTCGCGAATAACGCGGTCGAGCAGGGCGAAAGCGCGGTCCCGATCGAGGTGCGCGAGTTGGGCCGCAATCATGTCGCAATAGTACGCGCCGAGATGCAAACTCATGACGGGATTAGCTTCAAGGTAGCGCCAGGCAAAATCAGCCAAGGGGCCGGCCTGTAGATGCCTGTCGTGCAGGCGGAAGCCGATAAGTTGGGGAATCTGCGGCCCTTGCTCGAAGTCGGGGCCGGCGAGCAATTCAAGGACCGTGACCAAGCTGGCCTCGGATACCTGCCCAACCCACGGGCCGACAAACATAGCGTCAACCGTTCTCGGTTCGATTCTGTTGGCCCGGAGGAGCTGGGCTATCCGCTGGGCCCCGGCGTCTGGCGGATCGATTGCGACAGCGCCAAACAGAATGGCGCGCGCGGTGGTAAGGTCGTCCCCGGCAGCGTCTTCAAAGAATGTCCTTGCCGCATCCGGGTCGCGTTCGAACCATCCCGAGATGTAGGATGTAAACGCCTGTACGCCGCCGTTGCGGCTGCCAAGCGCGCGTATGCGCGACTGGAACGCGCCAGCCGTGTCCAAGCGGCCTACCTCGTACCAAAAGCGACTAGCTTGCGCCGCGCCGGAAGCGAGCCAATCGACAAGGTCATCGGTAAGGAGATCAGGCCGGCGGCACGCTTCCTCTGCGAGCGCGGTGATGGCGCGGTTGGCCGAGCCTGTCGGATTTTCGAGATGGTCGAGGTCGAGGGTCCAGCCTCCAACCCAGAGCCGCAGTCGGGTTGCGAATCCCGCAGTTTGAGGGCGGGACAGAAGCTGTGTCAGTTCGTCGATTACGGCTGCATTGGCTTCGGCGCCGCCGTGAGCCTCGTCGCGCAACGCGTATCGGCACCACCTAATCGATTCGGCTAATTGACTAAACGCGAAGGCGTCGTCACCGGCCAAGGCGCGATCGACAATCTCACGTAGGTGCGGCATTGCGCGTTGATGCTGGCCAAGGGCGATGAAATTCGCCAAGGCGCGCGGCAGCAGCTCGCCGGCCGCGCATCGAACGGACGCGCGAGTATCCCGCGAAGCGGCGACCATGAGGTCGAGGCAGTCGCCTTGGTAATTCCAGACCTGCCCGCGAGTCATGGTCGGCATGGTTCCGAGCGGAACCGAAGTCGCGGACGATCGCAGCGTGGCCGAAAAATGGATATCCATCGCGCCGGCAGCGGCCTCGACGGCTAAGCGCGCCAAACTCTCGCTTTGGTCAGGCTGTAGGAAATGGCGCAGGACTTCGAGCCGGGCGGGAAGGCGCAGCGGTATCTGGGAGTGCAATGGGAAAAATGGCTCTTTGAAAATGCCGGACGCATTATTGGTCCATTGCTCATTTTCGGCTTCAGCGAGCAGTCCCAGGCAATAAAGCGCATCTTGGCCCGTTTCCTCCCGAAAAAGCAATTCCTCGATGGCGTGGACGAGGTCGCGCCTAGTGCGCCCGGTGATCGAGCGCCGCTCCTCCACCGAAGACTCCCGGAGAAAGCGAAGGAGCAACGGAGCGGCGCGCGGGCCATTGGCGGATGCCACAAACTCGAACAGCTTTGAGTTCGCCGCGATTTGCTCGAGTGATGTGAACGGGCCTGCCGGGCTGAGCAGATCGTCCCAAAATCTCCGCGCCTCGTCGCCGGTCAACATGACCAAGCGGCGCAAGAACCTCCGTCTCGCCGACTCGTTGAGGTTCCGAAACAAAGCCGCTACAGCGGCGGAACGGCCCCTGATGACACGGCTCGCGAGCCGATTAGCGAGAGGTGGTGGAACAACCTCGGCATACGAGCCATCGATTCTCACAAATCCGGCGCCGACGAGCGAGGCGAGCGAATTCAGGACCGTGTTCGGATCAATTCCAAAATGGGCGGAAATCTGCTCAAGGTCCTGAACAGCTTGGCGTTCGACACCGACATGGGACATGACGGAAAGCGCACTTAAGGCGCGTCGATCATCTTCGGAGAGGCGCGCGCGGAGGTCGCGCTCGAATCCGTCGGCGATCTGATCCAGAAAGTTGCCAGCCCCGCGGCGGAGCGCTGGGCCTACATGGGCGGCGGCCAGGATAACCCCTGGAACGCCCCCGGCATTCTCGATGATCCAGGTTTCAAGCCCGTAATCAAAGCCGCTGCGCGCGGCCCCGAGCAAGGCGCGGCTCTGTTCATACGTAAGGGGCTGCAAGTGGAGAGAGCGGACGCGCGTGTCCAGCCCGAAGCTGGGCGCTGGCGTGGCCTCGGCCGTGGGAAGGCATAGGAGCAACTTTAACCGGTCTCGCCCGACCGTCTCGCGGGCGAGGTCTTGGGCGAGTTCGAAATCAGGATCGTTTATGAGGACCAGCACCTCACGGTCGGCAACTTCCAGACGTCTAAGCTGATCGATGGTAAGCGCTTGGCGGTCCAACGCCTCAATGAAACTCACGTCGCGCTGCCGCGTAGCTTCGAGGGTTACGCGGGTCTTGCCCATCATGTGCGTGCCGGAGAGGGCAATGACGCGGACTTCGGGATCGTCGATCCAGCCGCGCAGCGTCGCGACCTCGCCGTCTCGGCCCGTAAGAGCTACACGAGGGAATACCGTTGTGCGTTCATGCGCATCCCAACTTTCGCCCCAGGTGCGGAAGGCGGAGGTGGCGAAAAACGCGGAGCGGACGTGAGGAATGGCGTTAAGCATCGCGGCCAAGTCAGCAGCGCCAATAATGCCGATTCGGACGGTTTGATCGTCGCAATCCTCAGCAATCGCCGCGCGGAGAACGCCGTGCTGTTCCGTCGTCAGGTCGATGTTAGTAAAAAGGACGTAGTTACCGAGTGTCGTTTCTGATCGGCGCTGAACGTCAGCGATCGCGCCACGAAGACTACTCGCCATACTCGTAACGAGGTTGCGTCGCGTCTGCTCGGTAACCTCGCGTTTCTTGTATTGATAGACGTTGATGCCGGCGGTCAGTAGCGGGCTGGAGCCGATCGCGTCGGGCGATAGATCTCCTTGCCATTGTGCGTCGATGCCATTGTCGGCGACGATGACTCTCTCCGTGAATGCCGGGAGCGCTTGAGCGCGGGGCCAAGTCGAAGCCCAAGCGACGGCATTACACAGCCGAGCAAAGCGGACGGCGTCCCAGCCCGAGACCTCGCGCTCAATTTCTCCTGCTCCGATTTCTTGGCCGTGAACTAATGGCACCTGCGACGGTCTCCGACGTGCGAGTCATGGTTTCCAGCTGAAAGCGGGGCGCTGCCCTCCGTAACCGATTACTCGCGCAGGACCCGGAAATGCCCCCTCAATAGCATCCTTCGCTTCGAAACGACTATAACCTTCGGCAGCGTATTCACCGCGACAGAGTTCTTCGGCCTCGTGCGCCGTGTCGGCGATCACCACGGCGAGCCTTGGCTCATCGTCCTCTTCGTGTTGCGGACGAAAGCAGTGGATCGTTATAAGTTTCACTTTGCTGATCTCGCGACGCTGCCGTTCCGAACATTGTAGGTTCTGATTCTATATCCTCACGACACTTAGTAGAGCCCTGTGCCGGTGCATTGAAGCTCAATGCGTCAGAAGGTCCGGCACATGGGGCTGAATTTAACGTTCCCGCGCCTTAGGCGCCTTCGACCGGGCGGCTCTCGCCTTCACCGCAACCGCGTTTGCGCGGCCAGTCTCGGGCCTGACTTGAGGCGCGGCAGCAATCGGCTCCCAACCGGGCAAGCCTTGGAGAATGCGCTCGGCATTTTTGACCGGAGTGATATGGCCGTAGTGCCGCTCGATCATCTGCACGGACGTTCCCATTTGCTCGGCCAGGAAATAGACATCGACCCCCTCGGAGAGGCGGAACGTGGCGTAGGTGTGCCGGAAACAATAAGTCGAGCGGCGGCTGCCGGACGAACTGAGCAATAGACCGGATTCGGTCAGTAGATTGGCGACGCGGCCTTTATAAAGCATGGCGGCGCGCTTGCCGGACGAGCCTGTGAATACAAAATCATCCGACCCGGTTGCTTTGCTAATCGAGCGGATGCGGTCGAGATATTCGGCCACGTTGCTTGCCGCGACTAGATTGCGATACTTGCCTTTGCCGCGCACATGCAGAACGACGAATTTGCGTCCCTGATTGTCGGTCCTGATGCTGATGTCGCGCCAACGAAGGTTCTTTGCTTCCGGCGGGCGCATGCCGGTATTGCACATGATGAGCACGAAATTGTAAATGACTGTGCGCGTGGCGATGTGAGCTGGTTTGCGCGCCTTCTTGATCCATCCGCGAGCGAAGGTGTGAAGTTTGCGATATTCTTCGGGCGTGAATTCCTCACGCCGCACTTTGTCGAGCGGGAGCTTCCCCTTGAAGTTCTGGCTTTCATTAATGAACCGCTTGTTGGCGGCATAAGTCATAATTGCACGGAAGATTGACATCTCCGTGCGGATGGTGGCGTCGCTGATGCGCGGCCGAAGTGCCTTGCGAGCCTTAAAAGGCTTCGAACCATTCTGCGCCTGAGCCTTTTGCAGGGTCTCTTTCTCGGCCTCGACCCGCTCCCGCCAGGTCTTTTGCCGCCAAAGGGGGTAGCCAAGCCAGCGGTCTTGTCCGATATGGCTGATTTGGACGGTGCCGACATAGCGGTTGAGGTTGACGCGAACAGTCGACTCCACGAGCTCCAATCGCTTGGGGGCGATCTGCCCCGCCTCAACGCGTTCCTTTTGCAGGTTGATGTAGTCCTGAGCAATCTGGCTAAAGGGACGATTGAAGATCGGCACGTCGTGCTTGATGCGGAACCGCAGGTCCGCGTCTTGGTCGAAGGCCCGCTCGCGGGCCGCGTCAATGTCGGAGGTCTTTAAGGAAACCGTCTTGTAGCGGTCCTGCTCGGGGAGCTTGACCCGGCAGTACCAATTCTTGTGCTTCACGTCGGCGCGCCGGAAGATGACGAGGCCGGGTTTGAGTTCCTGCGTATCGACTAGGAAGGCCATCGGGCACCGCCGCCTGTGCAGAATCTGTGGATTTTCAGCGCCTAAGTCCTTGATTCTGCTCAATCTGAGTAGGACCTGTGCATGACTTATCATACCAAATTTGACAGCAATGTCAATAATTTAGTAAAAAGTCACTTCCCCTTGCGGGAGAGGGCTGCCCGGACGTTCAGCAATCGCCGTTGGGTGAGGGGTTGAGGCTGACCCCTCACCCGACAGAGTTTGTTGATCACAAGTCGCTGCCCTCTCCCGCAAGGGGTGAGGGCGCCACAACGAGCACCGCGTTTGCGGCCCGACGTGTTGGCGAAGGGGCTTCTCCCCCGGGCGAAACGGGCCGATAATGCCCGCAACGCGAACCGCGCCAACGAAACCCCTGGAGGCTCCCCGTGAAGCTGCTCTGGTTCCACCTGATGCCCTACACCGAGCTGCCCGACGATTTCCGCGACAACCATCCGTCGGTCTGGGTCGACATCCATTCCACGCTGTTCGACCCCAAGCGCGCCCACCTCATGTACAATGACTTCATGGACGAGCTGGAGTTCGCGGCCGAGTGCGGCTTCGACGGCGTGTGCGTCAACGAGCACCACTCGAACGGCTACGGCCTGATGCCCTCGCCCAACCTGATCGCCTCGGCGCTGTCGCGCCGCACCACCGACACGGCGATCTGCGTGATGGGCAACTCGCTCGCGCTCTACAATCCGCCGACGCGGGTGGCGGAAGAATTTGCCATGATCGACTGCATCTCGGGCGGCCGGCTGATCGCCGGGTTCCCGGTCGGCACGCCGATGGACACCTGCTTTGCCTACGGGCAGAACCCGAGCATGCTGCGCGAGCGTTATTACGAGGCGCACGATCTCGTCATGCGCGCCTGGACCGAGCGCGATACTTTCGCTTTCAACGGGCGCTTCAATCAGCAGCGCTACGTCAACATCTGGCCGCGGCCGATCCAGAATCCGCACCCGCCGATCTGGATCCCCGGCGGCGGCTCGGTCGAAACCTGGCAGTGGTGCGCCGCCAAGGACTACGTCTACTCGTATCTTTCCTACTTCGGCTACAAGGCCGGCCGCGCCACCATGGACGGCTTCTGGAAGGAAATGGCGCGCCTCGGCAAGGACCGTAATCCCTATCGCGCCGGCTTCCTGCAGTTCGTCGGGGTCGCCGAGAATCGCGCCGAGGCGATGAAGCTCTACGCCCAGGCGGCGGAATATTTCTACGGCCGCTGCCTGCACGTGAGCCCCAAGTTCGCGCAGCCGCCCGGCTACATCAGCGAAGCGACCCAGCGCGCCGGCATCGAGAGCCAGGTCGCGCGCGCCGCCGGCGTCGCGCCGCCGCGCTATCAGGACAAGTTCCAGATGCTGGGGCGCGAGATGGAGGACATCGTCGAGCGCGGCTACGTGATCATCGGCTCGCCCGACGAGGTGGCCGAGCAGTTGCGCGAGGTCGCGGTGAACCTCAACGTCGGCCACCTGATGCTGCTGCTGCAGTTCGGCAACATGAGCAAGGAGCTGACCCGTTATAACACGCAACTCTTCGCCGAGCGGGTGATGCCCCAGATGAAAGATCTGTTCGCCGACTGGGAGGACCGCTGGTGGCCGCAACCGATGCCGGCCGCCGCGCGCGCCTCGCTTGGCTCCTTCCACCCCCACGCCACCGCGGCGGAGTAGCAAAACAAACACAGCGTCATCCTGAGGAGCGAGCGCGACTTCGTCGCGCTCGCGTCTCGAAGGATGGCAACAAGTACCGAGCCTGCTTCCATCCTTCGAGACGGCCGCGCGCAAGGCGCGCGGCCTCCTCAGGATGACGTTTGAGTGTGCCGAGGGATACGAGCGTGAGTGATCCGCAAACCCAGACGGTCGAGATCAACGGCTTCCCGTGCCGCGTCTGGCGCAAGGGCAGCGGGCCCAAGCTCGGCTTCATCGCCGGGCTCGGCGGCCTCCCGCGCTGGACGCCGTTCCTCGACCGGCTCGCCGAGCGCCGCAGCGTGATCGTGCCGTCGCTCCCCGGCTACCCGGGCGCGCTCGGGCATAACGTGCTCGACAACCATCTCGACTGGGTGCTCGCCGTGCGCCAGCTCATCGCCGCCGCCGGCCTCGACGGCGCCGACCTCGCCGGCAGCTCGGTGGGCGCGGCGTTCGCCGCCGAGCTGGCGGCGATCTGGCCCGGCAGCGTGCGGCGGCTCGTGTTGATCGCGCCGTTCGGCCTGTTCGACGAGAAGGACCCGCCCACCGATCCGTGGGCGCAGCGCAGCGACGCGGTGCCGGCGCTCATGTGCGCCGATGCGGCGAACTGGAACGCGCTCAAAGAACCGCCGGCCGGCACCAACTCGCCCGACTGGGCGATCGAGCAGACCCGCGCCAGCGAAGCGGCCGCCCGCGCGTTCTGGCCGCTCGGCAACACGCGGCTGGAAAAGCGCCTGCCGTTCGTCGCCGCGCCGACCTTGCTGATCTGGGGGGAAGAAGACGGCATCATGCCGAAGCGCTACGCCGGGCGCTTCGCCGCGGCGATGAAACAAAAGCCCAAGATCGCGACGATTCCGGGCGCCGGGCACCTCGCCGAACTCGACAAGCCGGACGCGGTCGCTGCCGCGATCATTGATTGGACAAACGGCGCATGATCCCGAAAAGTGGGATGCGCCAGGGATAAGTCTCATGCCGCTCGATCCCGACGTCGAAACTTTGCACGCCATGATCCGCGCGGCCGGCCGGCCGCCGCTCGAGACGCTCACGCCCGAAGAGGCGCGCCAGACGTTCAACGCCGGCCGCAAGGTGACGGCGCCGGAGCCGCAGGAGGTCGCCGAGGTGCGCGACCTCGCGTGCCCCGGCCCGCTCGGCGAGATAAAACTGCGCGCCTATCGCCCGCTCGGCACCGCCCCGGACGAAATCCTGCCGGCGCTGATCTATTTCCACGGCGGCGGCTGGCTGCTAGGCGATCTCGATTCCCACGACCCGGCCTGCCGGCATTATGCCAACGGCGCACGCTGCCGCGTCGTCTCCGTCGACTACCGCATGGCGCCCGAGCACAAGTTCCCGGCCGCGGTCGACGACAGCGTCGCGGCCACCAAATGGATCTTCGCTAACGCGGCCGCGCTCGGGATCAACCACACGCGCGTGGCGGTGGGCGGCGATTCGGCCGGCGGCAATCTTTCGGCCGTGCTGGCGATCATGGCGCGCGACGGCGATCTGCCGCCGCTCATTTATCAGCTGCTGGTCTATCCCGCGACCGACATGGCGATGGTCACGCGCTCCTCGCAGACCGCGACCGTCGGCATTCTCACCACCCCGACGATGAGATGGTTCCTCGACCATTATTTGCGCGGGCCGAAGGATGTCATCGACTGGCGTGCCTCGCCGCTGCGCCACCCCAATCTCTCCGGCGTCGCGCCGGCGCTGGTGTTGACCTGTTCCTACGACCCGCTGCGCGATGAAGGCATCGCCTACGCGCGCCGCCTCGAGCGCGAGGGGGTGCGCGTCATGCATCTGCATTATTCCGACCAGACGCACGGCTTCGTCGGCCAGGGCAAGATCATCCGCGCCGCCGGCACCGCCCTCGACATGATGGCGCTCGCGCTCAAGAAGGTGCTGTGGCCGCCGCCGCCGATCGAACTGCCGAAGAGGAAATGATGAGAAATTTCGTTCGCCCGCTGTCGCGCCGCACCTTCGTCACAAGCACCGCCGCGCTTGCCGCCGGCGTGGCTGCGCCCGCCGTTCTGCGCGTGCGCGCGGCACACGCCGCTTATCCCGAGCGCACCGTCAAGGTCGTTGTCGCCAACACCCCGGGCGGCCCGTCCGACATCGTCGGGCGCATCGTCACCGCGGCCCTGCAGCAGTCGACCGGCAAGACCTTCATCATCGAGAACCGCGGCGGCGCCGGCGGCAACATCGGCATGGGCTATGCCGCGCACGCGGAGCCGGACGGCTACACCATCCTGCTCGCCACCAACGCCTATTCGATCAACTACGGGCTTTATCATCAGCTTCCCTACGATCCCTACAAGGATTTCGTGCCGATCAGCGAGCTTGCGACTTCGCCCAACACCTTCGTGGTGCGCGCGGAGCTGCCGGCGAAAAGCATGAAAGAGTTCGTCGCGCTCGCCCGCGCCGAACCGGCGAAATACAATTGCGCGACGCCGCCGATCGGCACCGCCGCGCAAATCCAGCTCGAAGTGCTCAAGCTGCGGGAAAACCTGCCGCAGCTCGAGGACGTGGTGTTCAAGGGCGGCGGCGACGCGTTCGCGGCGCTGCTGGCCGGCACCGTGCAGCTCAGCGCGGGCTCGCTGCCGCCGGCGGCGTCGCACATCAAGGCGGGCACCTGCCGGTGCCTGGCGGTCACCGGCGAAACGCGCTGGCCGGATCTGCCGGACGTGCCGACCATGGAGGAGCAGGGCTACAAAGACTTCACGTTTGCGACCGACACGGTGCTGCTCGCGCCGGCGAGGACGCCGCCCGAGATCGTCGCCTGGCTGGAGCGAGAAACGCTCCAGGTGCTGCGCACGCCGGAGATGAAGGAGAAGCTCTATCAGACCGGCTTCCAGGTGCGCCCCAAGGGCGCCGCCGACGCCTGGGCGCGCGTGACCAAGGAAGTGTAACTCTACAAGTCCATCATCGAGCAGGCGGGCATCAAGAAGATGTAGGCGGCTGCTTCATCCCTCCCCTGAAAGGGGAGGGTGGCGCCCCCGGCTTGTCCGGGGGCGCCGGGTGGGGTGCGCGATGATATTTTCCCATGGACCCCACCCGGCCGCGCGCTTGCGCGCGCGTCCACCCTCCCCCTTCCGGGGAGGGATGAGAGCACGCCTGTGATGACGGCCAAGCCCGAAGCCCCGGAAAGCAAACAGACGGTCTTTGCCCCGACTTCATCAGCGCGTCGTTCGTGGCTGCTGCTGGCCGCCTCGTTCATCACCTTCACGGTCGGCGCCGCCTGCATGCAGTCCTACACCGTTTTCCTGGTCGTCTTCATCCAGGAGTTCGGCTGGAGCCGCGCCGAAAGCTCGGTCGCCTATTCGGTGTCGCAGTTCGTCAACGGGATGACCTCGCCGCTCGTCGGCGTGCTGGTCGACCGACTCGGGCCGGCGCGGCTGGTGATGATCGGCGGCGCCGTGCTGGCGCTCGGCCTGTTGGCGAGTTCGTTCGTCCACGCCTTGTGGCAGCTCGTGCTGCTCTACGGCGTCCTCATGACGCTCGGGGCGAACTGCCTCGGGCTCGTCGTGTTCGTGCCGTTGCTCTCGCGGCGCTTCGTGCGCAACCGCGGGATGGCGGTCGCGGTCGTGCAGTCGGCGAACGGGTTTGCGCGCGCGTTTTCCGCGCCGCTCGCGACGGTGCTCATCGCCGGGCTCGGCTGGCGCGGCGCCTATCTGGCGCAGGGTGGCTTCATGGCCGCCGCGGTGCTGCCGCTCGCCGCGATGTTTCGCGGCACCGAGCCGGCGCCCGCGGCCGCCGCCCAGGCCGGAGCCTCGGCGAGCTGGACGCTGAAACGCGCGCTGCGCACGCCGCACTTCTGGCTGCTGTTCCTGGTGTACGTGTTCACCGGGCTCGGCAGCTTCCTCGTGGCGCTGCACCAGCTCGCCTTCGCGGTCACGGTCGGCTTCGACAAGCTCTACGCGGCGAGCGTGCTCGGGCTCGGCGCCTTCCTCTCGCTGCCCGGCGTCATCGTCACCGGCTGGCTCTCCGACCGCATCGGGCGCGAGCTTGCCGGCATCATCACCTACGGCACGTCGATCTTCGGCGTCGTCTGCGCGATGCTGATCACCTCGCCCGAGCAGCATCTGCTGCTGTGGCTGCACGCGTGTTTCTTCGGGCTCACCTGGGGCGCGCGCGGCCCCTCGATCACGGCGAAGACCGCCGACCTTTTTCCCGGGCCCCAGCTCGGCACCATCCTGGGCGCGATCACCATGGGCACCGGCGTCGGCTCGGCGCTCGGCTCCTGGCTCGCCGGCTACACCTTCGACGTGACCGGCAGCTATCGCGTGGCGTTCACGCTCTCGATCGTCTTCTACGCCTGCGGCAGCGTCGCGTTCTGGATGCTGCGCCGCCCGGCGGCGGCGGAGGCGTGATGTCATTGCGAGCGCAGCGAAGCAATCCAGAATAAAAAGAATAATAGCCGGCGGGCGGCGCTGTTGCTGGATTGCTTCGTCGCTTCGCTCCTCGCAATGACGGCGAAAGCCATTATCACTTCAGCGGCTGCGGGATTGCGCGGCCTTTGTCCTTTTCCGCCACGATAAACTCCAGGAAGCGAAGGCTTTCGGTCGCGCTCGGGTTCCAGTGGGAATGAACGGTGCCGGCGGGAACGAACAAACTATCGCCGGCATGGAGCGTGACCGGCGGCTTGCCTTCTTCCTGCCAGACGCCCGTTCCCGCCAGCACATGGAAGGTGATCGCCGCCGGATGGAGGTGCCGGGGGTTGATCCCGCCGGGCGCATATTCGGTCTCATAGACGGCGACTTCCTGATTTTGCGTGTTGGGCAGCACCATCTTGAGCAAAGGCGGATGCGCGATCACGCCGCGCCGCTCCTGGGCCGCAGCCGGCCCCGCGTGAAGCATTGCCGCAAGGGTTATTGCGGCGAAGCCATAGGCGGCCTTCCCCATGGATCATTCTCCCGTCGCTACGCGGCGATAGGCCATGCTAGCATCATCTAGACGCGTTCGTGCCGAGGAGCCGATGATGAAACCAGACGCCTGGAGCACCCGCCGGCAATTCCTCAAAGGTGCGGCGTCCGGCATCGTGTTCTGCGGCTGCGGCTGGCCGACGCTCACGGCGGCGCAGCCGGCGAGCGCGCGCCGGCCGGTCACCGTGAACGGCAAATCCGTCAAGACGATCGACGTTCATTCCCACTGTCTGTTCCAGGAAGCGACCGCGTACCTCGGGGACGAGGCGGCAAAACGCGTGAGCGCGTCGCGCGGCTCGAAGGAGCAGTACATCGATCTCGACACCCGTCTCAAGACCATGGACTCCCAGGCGATCGACATGGAGGTGCTGTCGATCAATCCGTTCTGGTACGAGAAGGACCGCGATCTCGCCGCCAAGATCGTGCAGACCCAGAACGAGAAGCTGGCGGAGTTCGTGGGCGCGCACCGCGAGCGCTTTGCCGCCTTTGCCTCGCTGACCTTGCAGGACCCGCAACTGGCGCGCCGCGAACTCGAAACCGCCGTCAAACACCAGGACCTGCGCGGCGCGGCGATCGGCGGCACCGTGGCGGGCGTTGCGTTCTCCGATCCCAAGTTTCATCCGGTGTGGGAGAAAGCGGAGGAACTCGGCGCGGTGCTGTTCATCCACCCGCAGGGCCTTTCCGAACTCGCCCCCCTCCTGACCGGCAACGGCTATCTGCGCAACGGCGTCGGCTACCCGCTCGAAACCACAATCGCGCTCGAGCATCTGATTTTCGAGGGCACGCTCGACCGTTTCCCCGGGCTGAAGATCATCGCCGCCCACGGCGGCGGCTATCTGCCTTCCTACGCGGCGCGCCAGGACCACTCCTGCTATGTCGGAGAAGCTTATTGCAGCAAGGACATCCAGCTCAAAAAGAGGCCGAGCGAATATCTCAGACAGCTCTATTTCGATTCGCTGGTGTTCACGCCCGAAGCCTTGCGCCACCTGGTCGCCGAAGTGGGCGTGAGCCAGATCATGCTCGGAAGCGACGTGCCGTTTACCTGGGAATTGCACCCGGTCGATCATGTGTTCGCCACGACTTCGCTGAGCGACGAGGAGAAAATCGCCATCCTGGGCGGCAATGCCGCCAAGCTGTTCGGATTTGGCGCGTGAGGTTCACCGGCATCTCAACGTCATTGCGAGGAGCCCGAAGGGCGACGAAGCAATCCAGTTCGAAAGAAAAACTCTTTCTGGATTGCTTCGCTTCGCTCGCAATGACAGCAATTGGTGGGCGCGGCCGATCGCGGCCATGCATTACAGAACCAAGCGGCATGGCCGCGATCGGCAACGCAAAGAGGTAACGCGATGAAACTTCCGCGCCGCCAATTTCTGCGTCTCGGCGCCGCTGCGCTGCCGGCCGTCGCGCGCCCGGCTTTGGCGCGTTCGTATCCGAGCCGGCCGGTCACGATCATTGTGCCGTTCGCTCCCGGCGGGGGCGCCGACGTTTCCGGCCGCATCGTGGGCGAATACTTGTCGCGCGCGCTCGGGCAGCAGTTCGTGATCGAGAATTTTCCCGGCGCCGGCGGCACCACCGGCTCGATCCGGGCGATGCGCGCCACGCCCGACGGCTACACCATCGACATCGGGCACATCGGAACGCACGCCATCGCGGTCTGGCTCTATCCCAATCTCGCCTACAAACCGGACCTCGACTTTGCGCCGATCGGCCTGGTCGTGGAAAACCCCATTCTGATAACGGCGCGCAAGGATTTTCCCGCGGCAACCCTGCGGGAGTTCATCACCTACCTGAAGGGCAACGCCGAGAAGCTCAACATGGGACATGCCGGCGTCGGCTCCATCATGTTCAGCTTCGGGCTCTTGCTCAACACGGTCCTGGGCGTGAAGCCGACGTTGGTGCCGTTCAACGGCGGCGGGCCGGCGACGACGGCGCTGCTGGGCGGGCAAATCGACTACACCTGCAGCGTGATCACGGACGTGAGCCCGCATGTGCGCGCCGGAGCGCTCAAGGGCTTTGCGCTCGCGGCCGGCGAACGCAACGCCGCGCTTCCCGATGTGCCGACCACTACGGAAGCCGGGCTGCCGCAATTCACATCGGCGCCGTGGATCGCGCTGTTTGCGCCGAAGGCGACGCCGCAGCCCATCCTCGACGATCTCAGCACCGCGCTCGACCGGGCGTTGGACGACCAGCAGGTGCGCGCGCGCTTTGCGGATCTCGGCGGCGTCGTTCCCGACAAGTCGCGGCGCGGGCAGCAGGCCCTCGCGGCGTTGGTCAAAGAGGAGATCGCCCGCTGGGAGCCGATCATGAAGGCGGCGGACCTCAAGCGGTCGTGACGAGAGCAGCGAGTCCGATTGCGAACTTCGGGTTCAAAGCGGCACTAGAATCATACAGTTGCTAGTGTCCTTCGATTCCGAAGTTTGCTCGGGAGCGTGCGGCAAACTCGGGCGAACTTCGGAATCGGGACTAGCTCGACACGAGCCCGGTCACCCTCGGTGGCCGGGCTCGTTCTTGTTACCGCCGCTCTATGATGATCCGAGTGTTAGCGCAGGCCCCGTTCGTGCTGGTAGCGCTCATCCTTATATAACGGAGTCGGGGTCGGTTGCGACCGAAACTGTGATGGATCGCCGCCGCCGGCGCCGCCGCCGCCGCCACCACCACCACCACCACCAGCGCCGCCGCCACCGCCGGCCTGCGCGTGCGCAATCGCCATGCTTCCGGCCAGGAACGCTGCCGTGACGGCAGCAAGCCATACGTGCTTACTCATCTTGTTTCCTCCGTTGGGGTCTTTCGTCCCGAAAACCCAACGAGAGGAAATCCAGGATGTTCCGGGCGAGCCGCCGGGCATATGGTGACCAACCACCTGACAATGATCAGATAATACTACGTCGTTACCGGAAGATCATGGGCGCACAAACAGCCGTCCATAAAATGTTCGAAGCTTCAACGAGCGACTTTGTGTCGCCGCGCCTGCTAAGGCCGTCTATTCGACCCGAATATGTTCGGGCTGAAATAATTGGATCGAGGGTGATCGCGCTCAACAACAACCGTGCGCCCTTCGCGATCTTAAGACGGCCGCGGCTAAGAAAGACTTGATCTCTCTTTGAGCAGATCCTGGGACGAATTGGCGGAGGGAGTGTCCGCCCTATAATTACGAATTATCTCGCATTCTCAAATAGCTACATGGTCGGCAACTTCCTTACCCACAAAATCACCCGCAAATCACTCCCGCCGGGACGCTCCGCGCCGTACACTTCTCACATGTCCCACGACGACGCGATCATCTTCGGCAATCTAGTCGGTAAGCTCAACGTGCTCGTTGTCGAGTGCACCACCAGTCGATCCGACCGGTACGCTTCGCGCCGGCTGATCGAGCGACGCGGGCGCGACGGCAAGCTCATAGAATGGTTCATTGACATGACCGCGGACTGCCCACGGCAGCGTGCCCAGAACTACAGCGACGCGGCGCGCGATGGCCCGACCTTCCCAAGGTGCTCAAGGGGAGCGTGGAGCCATGAAACTAGCGAACACTAGCCCGGGCCGCGCATGGGCGCCCAACTTGGGCATGGACCGGGGACGGACGGGCCGCAAATTATTATGTGAGTGCCGATCCGAACCGCGCTCAATTTTGGAATTCGATTCTTCCGCCGATGTTCGATTCGCGTTCATGCGTGCCAGCGAGAGCGTGAGAACGCTGAGCTTTGAGCTGGGGAAAAAATCTAACTCGCACACCTCAAATTAGGGTAACTTTAGAGTCCCAGCCGTTGGGCATAAGTCCTCAGAAGCACCCTAAAATGAAGCTCCGATTACTCTGTATGATCTGTCTCCCCTTGCTGCTTGCTACCTCAATTTGGGCGCAGGAGCCGCCTGGACAGGACACCTGTCCTCATGAGTTCGGCTGGAAGCCCTCGGGTGAGCAGCTGCAGCAGATCATTTCCGATCATAAGGCTTGGTTGGAGAAGGATGCACGTGAAAGAGAAGACGATCTCAAAGGACAAGCGAACCTTTGCAACGCCGATCTGAGCGGAGCCGAGCTGAACCACGCCAATCTGTCGGGGGCCAAGCTGAACAACGTCGAGCTGTACGAGGCCAAGCTGAACAAGGCCAATCTGTCGGGGGCCAAGCTGAACAACGCCGATCTGGACAGGGCAGAGCTGAACAACGCCAATCTGTCGGGGGCCAAGCTGAACAACATCGAACTGTACGAGGCCAAGCTGAACAGGGCCAATCTGTCGGGGGCCAAGCTGAACAACGCCGATCTGAGCGGAGCCGTGCTGAACCACGCCAATCTGTCCGGGGCAGAGCTGAACAACGCCCATCTGTCGAGGGCCAAGCTGAACAACGCCGATCTGTCGCGGGCCAAGATGAACGAGGAGGCCGAGCTGTTGTGGGCAGAGCTGAACCACGCCAATCTGTCGGGGGCGGAGCTGAACAACGCCGATCTGAGCGAAGCCGAGCTGAACCACGCCAATCTGTCGGGGGCCAAGCTGAACAACGCCGATCTGAGCGGAGCCAAGCTGAACCACGCCAATCTGTCGCGGGCAGAGCTGAACAACGCCGATCTGAGCGGAGCCGAGCTGAACCACGCCAATCTGTCCGGGGCAGAGCTGAACAACGTCTGCAAAAGGCAGGGTTGCGTGACCTTGAGCGCGAAGCGACCTTTGCCATCGAAAGCGGGAAGACGCGGCACTCAATCTATGGCTGCGAGGGCCACCCACAGAGTACAGCAGAACGTGCGGAGGGTGCGTTTCGGTATACAGCATTCGACCGCAGGACCGCATATGGCCTGCGGCCCGGCGGCGGTGACGGAGGCTTGGTGGTGGCCATGCTGCGCCGGTCTGTACGCCGGCCTCGTTGCAGTCCCCCCTACCGCGCCGCCACCGAGATGGGGGCAGGACGGCCAGCCGTGGCCTGTAGTGCGTCGGCGGCCGCGATCGTGAGGACGGCGTCAGCGGGCTCCGTAGGGGCTCGTCTGGGCCTCTCGACCTCTCCTCAAGGACAATGAAGCTCCCGCCATCGTCCACTTCTCCGCTGGCCACAGGAACTTGCAACGGATGTGACGGCGGCGTATGTTGCCGACAAACCCTTGGAGCTAACGTGTTTGGAGCCAGCGTGCTTTACCACGCCACTTGCCGGGTCTGTGGCGTTGGGTTCGCCACCAGCCGATACGACGCCAAGACCTGCACCTCGACCTGTCGCCAGCGCCTCCACCGTGGGGGCGACCTCGCCTACCTCGCTGCCCTCAAGTCGCACGAGCGCCGGGCTCACCGCACCTACCAAGCCCAGCGGGGCGAGTGGACCGAGCGGGCCCGTGCCGTGCTAGCTTTGGCGGTCCCCTCTATAGGTGGATTTTCCCGTTTTGCAGGACTAAGGCCTTTGCTCATGATTCGGTTAGCTTTGGGAGTTTCAATTCTTTTGCTCTCGGCGTTATACCCCACCCCGGGCACAGCTCAGGCTAACTCGGCATCACGCGTGACGACGGATAGCTGCAAGGACGTCTGTCAATCAAGTCGAACGAGGCAACTGTCCGAAGCTGAAAGAGCGCTTCTCGATAATTGTTCAAACGCAAAACTCTGTGCACGTCCCTACGTGCCTTCAAATCCTTTTCCAGGTGGCAACCCCTACCCCTTCAAATGATTGATGTTGCAATGTTTGGTCATGCGGAAGCGGTTTTCATCCAGCTAATACTGAGACCAACAATCATAACCATTTCTTCCGGATTGATTCTTGCCTTTGGGTACTCGTTGCTGAAGGGGACAGCTTCGTATAGAGAAAAACTGGCAAGGAACATTGTTCCGGCTTTTGGCTACTCTGTTCCGACCGTTTTTGTTGCGTACATCGCCGGCTACCTGACAGGAGCAAGTCGTGCCCCGGCTGTTGCCAATGTAGTTCCTGCTGTGCTGACCTTACTTGGTGGGTTGAATATTTATTTTTTTGGCATTGAAAGCATAAACAGAGCAATTGTTGGTTACAGTGTATTTGCTTTCGCGCTGGTGTTTTTTTATGCGGTGCAGGTCGGAGGGATCAATAGAGAAATGGATAGGGTTGAACGACTTATCCAGTTATCGGATCAAGAGAAAGAGATCCATACATATCGAGCCAACCGCGGTCTAGCTCCCGACCCTCCCGCATGGTTGCTCGGAGGTGAGCCAAAATAACTGCTCTCTTGGCCGTCCCCATCGAGCTGAATAACGCCAATCTGTCGGGGGCCGAGCTGAACAGGGCCGATCTGAAAGACGCGAGGATCGCCTATTCGGCTCTGACGGCCGCGGTTTACGCGCCTGTTTCTGCACCACCTGATTCCTACATTGCCGGAATCGTTAGCAGTGTCACCTTCCGTGTGGGCCAGGAAAGTGGGCTCGTGCAGCTTCGCGATCTCTTGCAGAAGGCGGGTCTGCGGGACCTTGAACGCGAAGCGACCTTCGCCATCGAACACGGGAAAACGAAGCACTCGATAGAGGATTGGAAAAAGCATCCGGCTGGCGCCGCCGAAGGCGCCTTTCGATACGTCGCCTTCGAGCTAACGACCGGCTATGGCCTGTGGTCTGGCCGGGCGCTGCTGCTCATTGTGGCACTTTGGGCGCTGCTGATCCCGATCTATGTGGGGCCAATCTTCCGGTCGAACCGACCATCATCTGCTGGCGCCATCTACTGCGTCTGGCCGAAGGACCGGGCCGAGGTGCGGGAGGATCGACCCACGCTCGACAACCCTGCTCGCGTCGAGCGGCTGCACGGACGAGGCTTGGTCGCTTGGTGGGCCGCTTATTTCTCGCTGCTGTCCACGTTCCAGATTGGATTCCGCGAGTTCAGTGTGGGCACATGGCTGACCCGAACCCAGCCGCGCAACTTTGTGCTGAAGTCGACCGGCTGGGTTCGTACCGTGTCCGGAATCCAGTCCTGCTAAGCTCATTGTGCAGAGACTGCCGTACCGAATGTGCGTTGGGAGACCAAACCCAGTGATCGTCGGATTCTTTCGCATCCAAGAGTCTCCGTCGCAGGGTCTTTTAATTTACCGGGTGCCGCAAAGTCCCGGAATCACGGCAGAAGTTGCCCAGGTTCGCACGAAAAAACTTAGCAATATCAATAAGATAGTGCGTGGCGGAGGGAGTGGGATTCGAACCCACGATACGGTTTCCCGTATACACGCTTTCCAAGCGTGCGCCTTAAGCCACTCGGCCATCCCTCCGGTTTTGTGCATGATCCCGAAAAGTGGGTACCGGTTTTCGAAAAGATCATGCATTAACAAAATCGCGGAAGCCCGGACTATAGCGGTGGCGGGAAAGCTGACAACCGCGCCCATGCTCCCCCTCTACCGGCCGAATTCGAGGCGAACGATTATTGCAAGGCGTATAATTTAATTATTCAGTCTTCGCCTGCGCTACTGCAGAACAAAACCATTTGCTGCGCCGCACTCGCGCCTGCGGCGCCGGCGAGGCTTGTGCTCAGCCCCCCTTTATCCCTATGTGGGCGCGCCCGCGCGAAGCATCGTCCGCCGGCCCATTCGCCCGAACCCTGCCCCGCCCATGCGATTCCTGCTGCGTTTCATCGGCTTATGGCTCCTCGCCGGGGCGTTCGTGGCGCTGATCATCGACGGCACCGCCTCGATTGCCGGCGGCAGCCTCCGCTTCAACACGTTCGGCCAGACCTGGGACAACATCTACCAGGAGAGCAAGCCGGCCGCGAAGGCGTTCCTCGACCGCCGTGTCGGTCCCTGGCTGTGGACTTCCGGCGTCCAGGTGGTCCTCGACCAGCCGACCTGGCTCGTCCTCGGGGCGCTCGGCACCGTGCTGGTGCTGCTCGGGCGCAAGAAAGCGCGGCTCATCGGCTACGCGCGCGACTGACCCGATCGTGATGAGGCCGGGGCTGCGCGCGCCGGCACGCGTGCTTATATTTCGCGGCGGAAGAGGCCGCGCGGAGAGGAAATCACGATGTTCATGCGCAAGAAGACCCTCGAGATGCCGAGCGCGGCCGACGCCCTGCCGGGCCGCGCGGCGCCGATCCCGACCGCGCCCGACCATTTCGTCAACGGCCGCCCGCTCAAGCCGCCGTTTCCGGAGGGCCTCGAGACCGCGATTTTCGGGCTGGGCTGCTTCTGGGGCGCCGAACGCAAGTTCTGGGAATTGGGGGACGGGATTTACGTCACCGCGGCCGGCTACGCGGGCGGGCACACCCCGAACCCGACCTACGAGGAAATCTGCACCGGCCGCACCGGGCACAACGAGGTCGTGCTCGTGGTGTTCGACCCGAAGAAGATTTCCTACGCGCAGCTGCTCAAGACCTTCTGGGAAAGCCACGACCCGACCCAGGGCATGCGCCAGGGCAACGACGTCGGCACCCAGTACCGCTCCGGCATCTATGTCACGAGCGCGGCGCAGCGCGAAGCGGCGCAAGCGTCGAAGGCGATGTACGAGGCGGCGCTCAAGAAGCGCGGCTACGGCCCGGTGACCACGGAAATCCTCGACGCGCCGCCGTTCTACTATGCCGAGGACTATCACCAGCAGTACCTGGCGCAGAACCCGTTCGGCTATTGCGGGCTGGGCGGCACTGGCGTGAGCTGCTCGGTCGGCAGCGGCATAGCCGCTGCCGGATAACCCGACGAGGGAGGACGGACGACGGACTGCTGAGGCGCTGCGTAAGCCCGTTGCGTCCTCTGTCGTCCGTCATCTGTCATCTGGCTCATAGCTGCCCTGCCCCGTGGCCGGTTGAAATTGCCGGCCGCGCGGCCAATTTTGGTGGTTTGGCTGCTTTCAGGACCGCGTGCTGATGAATCCCCCGCCTGCGCCGGCTTACGACCGTCCGCCGCTTGCCCATGCCGAAGTGCGCACCATCGTGCTCGGCATCCTGCTGGCGATGTTCCTCGGCGCGCTCGACCAGACCATCATTGCCACCGCGCTGCCGACCATCGGGCGCGAGCTTTCCGACGTCGAGAACCTCTCCTGGGTCGTCACCGCGTATCTGTTGACCGCGACCGCGGCGACCCCGCTTTACGGCAAGCTCTCTGACATCCACGGCCGCCGGGCCATGCTGCTCGTCGCCATTGCGATTTTCGTCGCGGCATCGGTGCTGTGCGCGCTCGCCCCGAACATGACCGTGCTGGTCCTCGGCCGCGCGCTCCAGGGCCTCGGCGGCGGCGGCCTCCTTTCGCTGGCGCAGGTGATCGTCGGCGACGTCGTGCTGCCGCTCGAGCGCGGCCGCTACCAGGGCTACATCAGCATCGTGTTCGCGGTCGCCAGCGTCGGCGGCCCGGTGATCGGCGGCTTCTTCGCCGAACACCTGCACTGGTCGCTGATCTTCTGGATCAACCTGCCGATCGGCCTCCTCGCCTTTCTCATGACCAACAAGGTGCTCAAGCGCCTGCCGCGCCACGAGCGGCCGCACCGGCTCGACGTGGCGGGCGCTGTCCTCATGATGACGGCGACCGTGCTGCTGTTGCTCGCGCTCACCTGGGGCGGCACGCGTTTCCCTTGGGCCTCGCTGCAAACTCTCGGGCTGCTCGCCGGATCGGCGGTGCTGTGGGCGCTGTTCACCTTCCGGCTCATCACCGCGCGCGAGCCGTTCCTGCCGCTCACGCTGCTCACCAACCCGGTGGTCGGCTTCGGCACCGCCTCGGTCGCCTGCGTGTTCGGCACCATGATCGGGCTCACGATTTTCGTGCCGATCTATTTCGAGGTGGTGATCGGGCTCTCGGCGAGCGCGTCGGGACTGGCGCTTATTCCGCTGATGGGCGGCACGGTGATCGGATCGACCGCCTCGGGCCAGGCGATGTCGCGATTGGCCCATTACAAGCGCGCGCCGTTTGCCGGCCTGGCGGCGGCGCTCGCCGCGCTGATCCTGCTTGCGGCCGTCCCCGACCGCCTCTCCATCGCGGCGATCTGCAGCGCGCTCGGCATTGTCGGCCTCGGGATGGGGAGTCTGTTTCCGGTAACGACCGTTTCGGTGCAGAACGCGGTGCTGCCGCATCAGCTCGGGACGGCGACCGGCGCCATGAATTTCTTCCGCCAGCTCGCGGGCGCGGTGATCGTCGCGGCCTTCGGCGCCATCGTGCTCGGCGGCGCCGGCACGCCCGGACTGACGGTCGAGGACTTGGCAACCCAGGGAAGCGGCCTTGCCCAAGCGGATCTCGCGCAGGTGTTCCGCTGGCTGTTCTCTGCCGCCGCCGCTTGCCTGGCCTTGGGCCTCGTGCTGCTCGGCGTGATGGAGGAGCGCCCGCTGCGCGGGCGCCGCCGCACGCGCGAAGCCGCCGCGCCGGCCGAGTGAGCAGCCGCTATTTCAGGCCCTGGCTGCACAGCCGGTAGCGGCCGTAACCCTCGTCGATGACGCAGTCATAGCTCGAAACGAAAACGCCGGGCCGGACTTCGATCATGCGCGCCGGTCCGAACGCCGCGCCCGGCCTCACCGCTGGCGCGTGCCTCGGCTTGGGACGATCGGGGTATTGAGCGGCCGAAGTCCCGGCGATCAAGGTCAACAGGAGGACGGACAGCGCTATCGGTTGCCAATAAGCTTTCATCGGTATCTCCAAACTCTTTGCTGCGCACGCCCCGTTGAGCGCCATTATACGCCGGTTCGACGCGGGCGCGCACGTCACAAAGACGAGACGCGCGCCCGACTGCCTGCGCGATCGCCTCTCGACCGCGGCGCGGCGCCTCGCAATGACGTCACTGCACGGCGAGCACGGCGTCGGCGATCTTCTCCGCCGACATCAGCGTCGGAAAATTGGTGTTGGCGCACGGCACCACCGGGAAGATCGACGCGTCGACCACCCGCAGCCCGGAAACGCCGCGCACGCGGCCGGCCGTGTCGGTCACCGCCATGGGGTCGTTGTCGGCGCCCATCCGGCAGGTACATGAGGCGTGCCATACGCCGATCGCCGCCTTGCGGATGAACGCCTCGAGCTTGTCGTCGTCGCGCATCAACTCATCGAACCCGTCGCCCTCGACGATGAAGGTGTCGATGAGGAAACGGCGGAATGCCGGCGGGCCGTCCAACAGTTTCGCCAGCACCGTGGTGAGCAGCCGGTTCTTGGCATTGACCTCGCCGACTTTCTTGACCCGCTCGGTGTAGCTCGCCGGGAACGGATCGGAGGTCACCGCCGCCAGTGCCGGGCTCATCTGCATGCGGCCGGCGCGGCGGAAACCGTCCATCAGGCGCTCGAGGTCGCGCCGGTCGGAGAGCAGATTGAACTCGACGGCCGGCTCGCGCCGCCAGTCCGCGCTGGCGAGCTTCACCTGCCCATTTTCCGAATAGGTCTTGTAGACCGCGAGCAGCAGCGAGCCGATCTGCTCGCCCACCGGATGCCATGCCGACTTGTTGATCGCGACCGCGAACATGTCGCCCGCGGGCGCCCCGCCCATGGCGGATGAATAGCGCAGCGCGACGAGGATGTGGCGCCGCGTGATGCCGTTGAGCCGCGCCTGCGGCTTGATGAAGGAGGAGAGCGAGATCGACGGATGATCCATCAGGCGCTGGCCGACGCCCGCCAGCGCCGCGCGCACATCGATGCCGAGATCGCGCAGATGCCCGGCCGGGCCGATGCCGGCGCGCAGCAGGTGCGCCGGCGAGTGGATCGCGCCGCACGAGAGGATCACCTCGTTGCCGCGGAACTCGGTCTCGCGGCCGTCGACGAGCGCCTTCACCCCGACGCAGCGCGTGCCCTCGAACACGAGTTCCTTGACCTGCGTGCCGGTCGAGATGCTCAGGTTCGCGCGCTGGCGCGTTGCGGGATCGAGATAACCGATCGCGGCGGAGACCCGGCGGTCGTAGGCGTTAGAGATGGTGATCGGGAAATATCCATCGACATATTCGCCGTTCTGGTCGGCAAGATAATTGTAGCCCGCCGCCTTGAAGGCTTCGGCGGCCGCCTTGGCGTGGCCGTTCCACATGTTCGGGAAGATGCGGCGGACGGGAATGCGCCCCTCTTTCCCGTGCCAGGGCCCGTCGAAATCCATGTCGCGCTCGACCTTCTTGAAATAGGGCAGCACGTCGTTCCAGCCCCAGCCCTTGGCGCCGCGCGCTTCCCATTCCGCGTAGTCGGTCGGCGCGCCACGGTTGGCGAGCTGGCCGTTGATCGAGGAGCCGCCGCCGAGCACGCGCGCCTGCTCGTATTTGCGCAACGGCACGGTGCGCTCGGTCGGATTGTTGTGGGAGATGACTTCGGTGCGGACCCTGAGCTCGGTCCAGTGGAAGCGCGGGTCGAAATAGGCGGTGCCGGGATAGCTGTCGAGGATCTCCGCCGGAACGCGGTCGTGCGGCGTGTCCTGCCCGGCTTCGCACAGCAGCACCTTGTTGGCGCTTTTGGCGGAGAGCCGGTTCGCCATGACCGAGCCGGCGGAGCCGCCGCCCACGATGATGTAGTCGTACTGCACGCGCTTTCCCCGTGTTCTGTTGCCGCCGGATTATTTGCCGGTTGCCGGTGCGCGCGCAACACCGGCGGCGCGTCGCTCAGGCGAAGGTGAAAGCGTCGTGGTAGGCGCCCTGGATGCTGCCGCCCGGTACCGGGCCGCCGCCCGGCACGTGCACCCTATCGCCGATCACCGCGACGGTCGCGCCGTGGAGGCCGTGGCGCGGGATCGCCATCGGGGTGAGCGCTTCCCAGGCGTCGGTCTTCGGGTCGTAGGCCTCGTTAGTGCCGAACACCTTCCCGGTCGCCTCGCCGCCGAACACCACGATCCTACCGTTGATGTAGACGGCGGAGGGTCCGCTGCGCGGCGTCGGCAACGGCGCACGGAACGACCAAGCATCGGTCTTCGGGTCGTAGACCGCATTGAGGCCGGTATTGAAGTCGTAGGAATCCATGCGGCCGCCGATCGCGTGAATCTTTCCGTCGACCACGGCAACGCCCATGTGGTCGCGCTGGCCGACGAACGGCTGTGTTCCGGTCGAGCCGCGCATACCGCCGAGGATCGTGTATTTGTCGCTCGCCGGATCGTAAACTTCGTGCCATTCGACCGAGCGCACGTCGCGTCCGCCGAGCAGATGAATCTTGCCGTCGAGCACGATGGCGGAGATCGCGCCGTGCGGCCGCGCCAGCCCGGCGATCGGCGCCCATTTGTCGCTCGCGCCGTCGTAGACGAAGCACTTGGAATGCGGGCAGCGGTTCTGCTCGATGAAGCCGCCGAAAGTGTAGATTTTCGTTCCGATTGAGACCCCCGCAACATGATTGCACGGCAGCGGAAACGGCGCCTTGAGCGACCAGCTGCTCGACGCTGGATCGAACACCTGGTGGTAATTGCCGTCGACGCGGTGGCGCGCGTAACCGGCGATGACGTGAATCTTGCCGCTGCATTCGATCACCGCGTGCTCGCCCACCGGAATCGGCAGGCGCGGCTGCTCGATCCAGCGTCCGCCATTCGCCGCCTTGGGGGCTACGCTGGTCATGTAGCGCTGTTTCTCGACGCTCGTCGGAATAGCGGTGATGGTGCGGTCGTTGAGACCGACAAAGAGCGGGTCGTTGGCGTCGGGCGAGTTCATTCCTGCCTCACGTCACGTAACCGGGAACCGAGTCGGCAAGCAGTTTCTGAGTCAACACGACGCCTTCGCGCGCGACCTCGTAGGGCGAACGCGCCCATTGCTCCGGGTTCGGCGCCTCGTAGCTCAGATATCCCGTGTAGCCTTTTTCCGCCAACAGGCCGAGCGCCTCGCGCCATTTTACGACCCCCTTGCCGGGCGGCAGCCGGTCGGTTGGACGCCGCACGCCGGTGACCGGATTGGGCGAGAGGTCGCTGTACTGGAAACAGAAGATTTGCTCCGCCGGCACGTCCGCAAATCCACGGCCGGGTGCGCCGCTGCGTGCGAAGTGATAGGTGTCGATCAGATAGCCGCAATTCTCTTTGCCAGCGCCCCTGATCAACTCGTGCAGGACATCAAGGCGGTTGAGGACGTCGTGCTGCGAGTTGAACTCGATCGCCAGCCGCAGCCCATATTCGGCGGCGATGTCACCGGCTTGGCGCAGATATTTGATCGCGTCGCTGATCGGGCCGCTCACCGGCCCGGGCGCGCTCATCAGCATGTCGCAGCCGAGCGCGACCGCATTCTCGCACGACTCGCGAAACACGCCGAACAGGCGCTTGCTCTCCTCCCCTGTCGCGAACAACCAACCGTATTCCACGCCGAGCACGCCGACCGGAATCCCGGCCTTGCGGATCAGCTCGAGCACCTGCGCGTTGCTCATGCCGGCATCGAAGCAGCGCTTGAAGTCGGTACGGCGCAATTCAACCGCGTCGTAGCCGGCTGCGCGCGCGGCATCGAGCGCCGTCGCCAGCGGCGTCGTGTCGATGGTCCACATGTGCAGGGCGAGCCGCCCGAATTTGTCCGCCATGGCTTGTTCAACGTCCTGCGGCCCGGTCGAGCCGGGCCGCGCCTGCGAGCGGGCGGGCGATCACCCCGTCGGCGGGGCGATTTCGTCGAGGCTCTTCTGGCGCGCTTCCGGGCCCAGTTGCGTGACCGAAACCGCCGCGATCAGCAGCACGACGGCAAGACACACGAACACGGTCGTCAGTCCCCAGCCGCTGCGGACCCACAGGATTCCCGGGACGATGCCGGCGGTAGCGATGCGACCGACGCCGGCGGCCCAGCCAAAGCCAGAGGCGCGCGCGTTGGTGGGGAAGACTTCCGAAGCGAAAATCTGCATCGCGTTGCCGGCGACCTGGATGAAGAAGATCATGACGAAACC
>Ga0153928_1000245_pt1 | contig 27673 bp, 25 predicted proteins | sample TSNJ012MetaG_FD_106656 | JGI IMG/M metagenome (GOLD analysis project Ga0153928, IMG submission 106656) | Attine ant fungus gardens microbial communities from New Jersey, USA - TSNJ012 MetaG | ecosystem: Host-associated > Fungi > Mycelium > Unclassified | place: USA: New Jersey, Wharton State...
AAAGGCGGCGCCGAGGACCCCGATCAGCGGCAATCCGTAGAGCGGATGGCCCTGGCCGACGACGCCCAGGGCCTGGAGCAGCCACAGGGCGATGAACGAGCCGACCATGAACACGTTGAAATGGGCGAAGTTGATCAGCTCGATGATGCCGTAGACCATGGTGAAGCCCAGCGCGAGGAGCGCGTACATCGCGCCCAGGCTCAGGCCGTTGATCACCTGCTGCAGCAGAATGTCCCAAAAAGTCACGTGCCGACCCCCGCGCCCGCTGGTTTCGAAAGAACCGCCGTCGCTACGAAACAAACACAATCGTCATCCTGAGGAGGCCGCGCGCCTTTTGCGCGCGGCCGTCTCGAAGGATGGAAGCAAGCACCGCGCCTGTTGCCATCCTTCGAGGAGCCGGCCTGCGGCCGGCTCCTCAGGATGACGGCGAGCCCGTTTCACGCGCTCTGAGTGCGTAGGCCGCACCTGTCGTCACGATCCTTCCGGCGCCGTTCCTTCGTATTTTTGTTGATGGATGACGTCGTCGTCCGGATATTTGGCGTCCTGTCGATATTGGAACACGCTCACGACCTTCGAGATCATGTCGCCGTTCTGGTCGAAGGAGACCTCGCCCTGCAGGGTCTTGAGCTTGGTAGCCTGCATGGCGTCGCGCACGTTGGTGCGGTTGACCTCCTTGCCGCTTTCGGCAACGCGCTTGATTGCGTCAAGAATGATGAGCGCGCCGTCGTATGCCGTGATGGAATAATCGCCGGGCAGCGTCTTGAAGCGATCCTGGAAGCGCTTGACCCAATCGGCCACGGACGGATCTTCGACCAGGTGCGGGGACGCGGCGGTTGAATACCAGCCCTCGACCGCCGGGAAGCCCGCGCCCTTGAGGAAGCTGCCGCCGTGCACGCCGTCCCCGCCGGCCTTGATCACTCCGGGAATGATCTCTTGCGCCTGTTTGGCGAGCTTGACGCCGGCCTGCGCGACGCCGCCGTAATAAAGCGCGTCAGGCTTGAGCGCTTTGATCTTGGTGAGGATGGTCGCGTAGTCGGCTTCCTTGGGATTGAGCTGGTCGCGGCCGAGCACCTTGACGCCGAGTTTTTCCGCCTGGCGCTGGAAGCTGTCGGCGATGCCTACTCCGTAGGCGCCGGAATCGTCGAGCACATAGACCGTTTTGATTTTGAGCGTCCGGGTCATGTAGTTCGCCATGTTCGGGCCCTGGAACGCGTCGGTCGTCACGGTGCGGAAGTAGATCGCCCGACCCTTCGGCTTGAACTGGCCGGCAAACGCCGGATTGGTGATGTCCGGATTGGTGGAGCTGGGCGTGATCGTGGCGAGGTCCGCTTCGCTCAGGATCGGCGTCATCGCCTTGCCCTCGCCGCTCATCTGCGGGCCGACGTTGGCGACCACCAGCGGGTCGGACACCAGCTTCTTCGTATTGGTCGCGGCCTGGGCGGGGTCGTACTGGCCGGCCGTGGCGGTGCCGCTGTCGTAGATCACCGTCTCGATCTTGTAGCCGGCGACGCCACCCTTGGCGTTTGCCTCCTCGATCGCAAGCTGCGCGCCGTATTTGATGAGATTCGCGTCGTCGGCGTCGGCGCCCGTGAGCGGCAACGTGATGCCGATCTTGGCGACCTTGTCGGCCGCATAACTACCCCCGGCCACCGCAAGCCCGGCCACCGCCACGAAGGCAGCGACCGCGAGCATGCTTCTGCGCTGTAACATGATGCCCTCTCCACCTTATGACCCGCGATTACTGCGGTTTTTGTCGTTGCAGTCTCGCGCGCGGCATTCAGGGACGCAAGCGGCTCCAAGCGCAAAATCGCATTTCTGAAGCATGATCTTTTCCCGAAGACCACTTTTCGGGATCATCCTCTGCCGGCAAAACATGCAGCTATGCCGCAGGGGAAGGCAGAGGCCGGACTGTTTTATGGATGGGCCGCCGCTGCGGCGACGGCCGCGGGCGGGAATGCCACCACGATTTCTGCCGGCACCTCATCGTCGGATTCGGACAGATAGTCGCGCCAGATCGCGTTCGCCCCGAGGGTCGCGACGAAGGCGCGGTGGGCCGCGAGGTCGTCGGGGGTGATGCGCGGCGCGAGCGGCACCGGACGCACCGCCGCGACGGTGATGCGTTCGCGCTCGCCTGTCGTATCCGCCGTGACCAGTTCGAGGCCGAGCGCCGCCTGGCGCGCGCCGATCAGCTCGATATAGACCTCGGCCAGCAACTCGGCGTCGAGCAGCGCGCCGTGCTTGGTGCGGCGCGTATTGTCAATGCTGTAACGCGCGCACAGGTCGTCGAGGCGGTTGGCCGACCCCGGATGGCGCCGCCGAGCCAGCAACAAGGTGTCGACCAGACGGTCGCGCACGATCAGCGGCTTGCCGATCCGCTCGAGCTCGGAATTGAGAAAGGCGGCATCGAACGCCGCGTTGTGAATGACGAGGGCCGCATCGCCGACGAAGGCAAGGAAATCGTCGGCCACTTCGGCGAACGGCGGCTTGTCCTTGAGGAAGTCGCTGGACAGGCCGTGCACGTCGAAGGCCGAGGCCGGCATGTCGCGCTCAGGATTGACGTAGCGGTGGAACGTCTGGCCGGTCGGGATGCGGTTGAACAGCTCGATGCAGCCGATCTCCACCACCCGATCCCCGGTCAGGGGATCGAGCCCGGTGGTTTCGGTATCGAGCACGATCTCGCGCATATTGGAATCAGGTCTGCGAATCACGCCGCCCGCCCGGCATAGCAGCAACGGCGCGCAAAATGCCACGGATTTGCGCCCGGGCGGAATCGAAGCTGCGCGAGCTATCCACCACGAAATGCGCGCGGCGGCGCTTTTCCTCGTCCAGGGTTTGCTTGGCCAGGATGGCGTCGAGCTTGCCCTCGTTCATGTCGCTGCGGGTGAGCACGCGTTCGCGCTGCAGCTCCGAGGGGGCGGAGACCACGACGACGGCGTCGACCCGATCCTCCGCGCCGACCTCGAACAGGAGCGGAATGTCGAGCACAACGACGGGTGCACCGCGTGCGGCAGCCTCGGCGAGGAACCGCACCTCCTGGGCGCGCACCAGCGGGTGAACGATCGCCTCGAGCCGCTTGAGCGCTGCAGGGTCGTCGAGCACCCGGGCGGCGAGCTTCACCCGATCGACCTTGCCGTCCCGAACTGTGCCCGGGAACGCCGCCTCGATCGGTCCGACTGCCTCACCGGCGTAAAGCCGATGCACGGCGGCGTCGGCATCGTGCACCGGCACTCCGGCCTCGGCGAAAAAACCGGCGGCGGTCGATTTGCCCATGCCGATCGAGCCAGTGAGGCCGAGGAGGAGCATCACCCACCTCCGGTCTTCGCCCGGATGTCGGCTTCCAACAACGCGCGCAGGTCGGGAGTAACCTTGGGGACGACGCCGAACCATTTGGCAAAAGCAGGCACCGCCTGGTGCAGCAGCATACCGAGGCCGTCGACGGTGCGCAGGCCGCGCTTCGCCGCCGCCTTGGTGAGCTCGGTTTCGAGCGGCACGTAGTTGATGTCGTAGACGACCGCATCGTCCTTGAGCGGCGCAAGATCGATTTCGAGCGGCGGCTGGCCAAGGGCGCCGAGCGCGGTGGTGTTGGTCAGCAACGCGGCGTCGGGGAGCAGCCTGACAAGCTCGGCAAACTCATGCACGCGCACATGCGGGGCAAAATCCTTCGCCAGCTCCTCGGCGCGCGCACGTGTGCGGTTGATCAGCGCAATGTCGAGGCCGCGCGTGCGCAGTCCATAGATGACGCCGCGCGCGGCGCCGCCGGCGCCGAGCACCACGGCGAGCCCGCCGCGCGCATCCCACCCGGGGGCACGATCGTCCGCATGGGCGAGATAGCCGAGGTAATCGGTGTTGCCGCCGACCAAGGCCCCATTCTCGAACCACACGGTGTTGACCGCCCCGATGACCTCGGCGGCACCTTCGCGCCGGTCGACCAGGCGGAAGGCGGCTTCCTTGTGCGGCTTGGTGATATTGCCGCCGACGAAGTCATGGCCGGGCAAGTCGCGGAAGAAGGTGGGAAAATCTTCGGGCGCGACATCGGCGCGCTCATAGGCGCCTTCGATGTTGAGCGTCTTGAGCCAATACCCGTGCAGCATGGGCGAGCGCGATTGCGCCACCGGGTGGCCCATGATGCAGGCGCGGCGCAGAGCGGTCATGCCAGGCTTCCTTCCGCCCGCAGGTAAGCGAGCAGCGGCAGCATCGGCAAGCCGAGAATGGTAAAGTGGTCGCCTTCGATCCGCTCGAACAGATGAACGCCGAGCGCTTCGAGCTGGTAGGCGCCCACGCTGGCAGTCACGGCCGCGCCGGCGGCATCGAGATAGCGTTCGAGGGAGTCCTCGCTGAGCGGCCGCATCGTCAGGCGGGCGACAGCGATGTGCTCGAATACAAGCTGCCCGTTGCGCGCGACCGCGACAGCCGCATGCAATGCGTGGGTTTTCCCTGCCAGCGCCTGGAGCTGCGCGCGCGCCGCGGCGCGCTTGGCCGGCTTGTCGAACCGGCGACGGCCCAGCGCCAAGGTCTGATCGGCACCGACCACAAGACGCCCAAGGTGCTCCTCCGAAACCCGCAGCGCCTTCTCGCGTGCCAGCAATGTGGCAACACCGGACGGATCGTTACTGGGCGCTGTCGCCTCAAGCGCGCGCTCATCAATGTGCGCCGGTTGCACCTCGACCGGAATGCCGGCCGCTTCCAGCAGCGTGCGCCGAACCGCGCTTGCCGATGCCAGCACGAGGGGAGCGCCCGCAAGCCACAGCCCCATCATGCCACCGGTTGCCGCCGCCGGTCGGCCAGCAGCCGAAGCACGGCCGCCGCGGTCTCCTCGATCGAGCGCCGCGTCACGTCGATCAGCGGCCAATTATGCTTGCCGCACAGCCGCCGCGAGAAAGCGACCTCTTCGGCCACGGCGTCGCGATCGACGTAGAGGTCATCATCGCGCTGTGCCTTGAGTCCCAACAGGCGGTTCTGCCGGATTTGCACGATGCGTTCGGGACTGGCGAGGAGCCCGACCACCAGCGGCTGCGTGAGGCGCTCCAGCGCCGGTGGAACCGGAGTCCCGGGGACGAGCGGCACGTTCGCGGTCTTGACCCCGCGGTTCGCCAGATAAATCGAGGTCGGGGTTTTCGACGTGCGGGAAATCCCGACCAGCACCACGTCGGCATGCTCAAGATCGTCGACGTGCTGCCCGTCGTCGTGCAGCATGGTGTAGTTGAGCGCGTCGATGCGCTTGAAATATTCCGCATTGAGCGTGTGCTGCGCGCCGATACGGGGCGTTGTTTCGGCGCCGAGATAGGCCTGAAACAGGCGCAACACCGGCCCGAGAATCGACATGACCGGCAGCCCGAGCTCCCGGCATTTGCCCTCGAGCCGGTCGGTCAGCGCGGGATCGAGCAAGGTGTAGAGGACGATTCCGGGCGAAGCCTCGATTTCCGCAAGCACGCGGTCGAGCTGCTTCTCGCTGCGCACCAGCGGGTAGATGTGCTCGATCGGCGAAACCGTCGCATACTGGGCGGCAGCCGCCCGCGCGACCGTGATCAAGGTCTCACCGGTCGCATCCGACACGAGGTGAAGGTGGAAGTAGCTGGGGCTGCGAGGTGACATTGGCGCGGATGTGGGAAACCCTGTGAATTGGCGGCAAGGAGGCCACGGCCGACGCGCGAGCGCAAGCGGCGCGGCGGCTGCGGCCCATCTTTGCGGCTACCGCATTCACATGGCTGCCCCTGGGGAAAAGATCGCGGGCGGAAAACGAGCCGGCAGGCTACGACTGGGGACAGGTCTCGGCTAACCCGCGAGCGAGCCAGTTTATGATGGGATTCCAACGTGCTGGAAAAGCGAAACCCAAGCCCCTATTCCGGAAACGGTGATGCGGCGTGTGGATTGCCTGTGGGCTGACGTTGGCGTGACTGCGTGAGTCCAATCCAACGGCATAGAGACTCAAACTAAAGATTCTAAAAAGGTTGATTGAAGGAGATCGTGTGGACGCGCCAAGGTCGGAAAAGAAGCTCCTGCGGGTGCTGGCCGGCACGCGAGAAGACCCGCCGCCGGTGTGGCTGATGCGGCAGGCCGGCCGCTATCTGCCGGAATACCGCGCCTTGCGGGAACGCGCGCCGAATTTCCTCGATTTCTGTTTCACTCCCCATTTGGCCGCCGAAGCAACGCTCCAGCCGATCCGCCGGTTCCGATTCGATGCGGCGATTTTATTCTCGGACATTCTGGTGGTGCCGGCGGCGCTCGGACAGCCGGTTACGTTCGAGGCAGGCGAGGGGCCCCGCCTCGATGCAAATGCATTAGCCCAGTTGCGCGATGACCTGGATCACGGACGGCTCGCGCCCGTGTACGAAACGATTGGTTTGGTCAAACAAGCGCTGGCGCCCGAGGTCGCGCTGCTCGGGTTCTGCGGCGCGCCGTGGACGGTCGCGACCTACATGGTGGCCGGCCGTGGCACGCCGGATCAGGCGCCAGCCCGGAAGCTCGCGTACGAAGATCCGAAAACATTCGAGCAGCTCATCGATCGTCTGGTGGAGGCCTCGGTCGGGTATCTGGTGCGCCAACTTCAGGCCGGCGTCGATGCCGTGCAGATTTTCGACACCTGGGCCGGGACGCTTCCGCCGGCGCAATTCCAACGCTGGTGCGTCGACCCGGTCGCGCGCGTGGTGAAAGGCGTTCGGGCGGCGATCCCGGACGCTCCCATCATCGGCTTCCCTCGCGGAGCCGGCACGTTGCTGCCGGCTTATGTCGCGCAAACGGGCGTAACGGCGGTGAGCCTCGACTGGATGATCGATCCTGCTTTTGCCTGCGCGCAGGTTCCGGCCCGCATGGCGTTGCAAGGCAATCTCGATCCGCTGGTGTTGCGGGCCGGCGGACGCGCCCTCGACGCGGCGACCGATGGGGTGGTGGCCGCCTTCGCGGACCGGCCGTTCATTTTCAATCTCGGCCACGGCATTCTACCCGATACGCCGGTTGCGAACGTCGAGCGCATGCTCGGGCGGATAAGAACGGGATAGAGGCCGAATGGAACTCTGGTACCCCTGGATCAAGGCGTTCCACCTGATCGCCGCCATCGCCTGGATGGCCGGCATGCTCTATCTGCCGCGCCTGTTCGTCTATCACTGCGATGCCGCGCCAGGCTCGCTGCAGTCGGAAACCTTCAAGGTCATGGAACGACGGCTGCTGCGCGCGATCATCAATCCGGCGATGATCGCCACCTGGGTGCTCGGGCTATGGCTGGTGTGGTCGTCGGAAGCTTGGCGGGCCGGCTGGTTCCAGGCGAAATTCGTCCTGGTGGTGATCCTTTCCACCGCGCATGGCCTCCTGGCGCGCTGGCGCAAGGACTTCGCCGCCGACCGGAACCGGCATTCGGCAAAATTCTATCGCGTGGTTAATGAGTTACCCACCCTGTTGCTGATCGGAATCGTCATTCTGGCCGTGGTCAAACCGTTTTAATTGGCGGATATTTCCAGCCGCCCCCTTGCGCAACGCACGGCAAAATCATATTCTTTCCCTGCTCCCCTGAACGCAGGCAGATGCGAATCGAGTTCGGTCCGAAATGGGGACCGGCCGGCGCATAAGGCCAAAGGCCAAGCGCCCCATCTCATCTCGGATCCTGCGATTCCCTCCTTCCGTTACGGCCGGCCCTTTTTTCACAGCCGCCGGCCAAGTCTCTACCCAGGACAACCCGCATGCGGGAAATGAAACTCCAGGATTTAAAATCCAAGTCTCCCACTGAACTGTTGACCTTTGCCGAAGAGCTCGAGGTCGAGAACGCCAGCACCATGCGCAAGCAGGAGCTGATGTTCGCGATCCTCAAGCAGCTCGCGAGCCGCGAGGTCGACATCATCGGCGAAGGCGTGGTCGAGGTGCTCTCCGACGGCTTCGGCTTCCTGCGCTCGCCGGAAGCCAATTACCTGCCGGGTCCGGACGACATCTACGTCTCACCTTCGCAGATCCGCCGCTTCGGTCTGCGCACCGGCGACACCATCGACGGGCACATCCGCAGCCCCAAGGACGGCGAGCGGTATTTCGCGCTGCTCAAGGTCAATACCATCAACTTCGAGGACCCGGAGAAAGCGCGTCACAAGATCAACTTCGACAACCTTACCCCGCTCTACCCGGACGAGCGGCTCAAGATGGAGCACGAGGACGCGACCAAAAAAGACCTCTCGCCCCGCGTCATCGACATCGTGGCGCCGATCGGTAAGGGCCAGCGCGCGCTCATCGTTTCTCCGCCGCGCACCGGCAAGACCGTGCTGCTGCAGAACATCGCCCATTCGATCACGGCTAATCATCCCGAGTGCTACCTGATCGTGCTGCTCATCGACGAGCGGCCCGAGGAGGTCACCGACATGCAGCGCTCGGTGAAGGGCGAGGTGATTTCCTCGACTTTCGACGAACCAGCGGCGCGTCACGTGCAGGTCGCCGAGATGGTAATCGAAAAGGCCAAGCGCCTGGTCGAGCACGGCCGCGACGTCGTGATCCTGCTCGATTCGATCACGCGCCTCGGACGGGCCTACAACACAGTGGTGCCGTCGTCCGGCAAAGTGCTCACCGGCGGCGTCGACGCCAACGCGCTGCAGCGGCCGAAGCGCTTCTTCGGCGCCGCGCGCAACATCGAAGAAGGCGGGTCGCTTACGATCATCGCGACCGCGCTGATCGACACCGGCAGCCGCATGGACGAAGTGATTTTCGAAGAGTTCAAGGGCACCGGCAACTCCGAGCTGATTCTCGACCGCAAGGTGGCCGACAAGCGTACCTTCCCGGCCATGGACATCACGCGTTCCGGCACCCGCAAGGAAGAGCTGCTCACGCCGCCCGACGTGCTCAAGAAAATGTATGTGCTGCGCCGCATCCTCAACCCGATGGGTACCATGGATGCGATCGACTTCCTGCTCGACAAGCTGCGCAACACGAAGAGCAACGGCGAATTCTTCGAGTCGATGAACACGTAAGCGTCATGGCCGGGCTTGTCCCGGCCATCCACGTCTTGTTTTAGGTTCAAAGACGTGGATGCCCGGCACAAGGCCGGGCATGACGATGCGCGATCAGCCCGCGCCGAGTGCCAGCGAAGCTTCCTCCGGATCGATGTAACACTTGCCATCCTTGCCCACTGCCGTTTGGCAGTGCTCGGCACTTGTATAGCCGCATTGGATGATCGTTTCTTCGTGAAAGCCGCACCATTCCTGCGCCTGGGCGACGCCGGCTTGAGCGGCAGTGGTGGCGAGCGCAAGCACCCAAACGATTCGCATCACAAACCTCGCGAAACTGATCTGCGCCCCTCTGTGAAAGTTAAGCACGGCGCGGCTGCGATGCCGGTGGTCAAGAATGCCGCACCGTCTCCAGTGTCTCGGCGAGACCATTGGGGTCGGTCACCGGTAGCGAACAGGTTTCACCAGCACACACGAACGCCGCACCGGAGGGCGCGGCCGCCACTTTGGCGCGCGCCGGGTGTGTTTCGGCAAGCGCGTCGGCCGTCGGCACCCGCACCACGACGCGGTCCAGGAACGGCAGCGCCAAGGCGGCGCGGACGAGCCGTTCGGCGTCGGCGCCGACGATCACGATTTCGGCGGCGCGCAGACGCATGTCGAGTGCATTGAGCAGGGCCGCGTGGCCGAACAAATTCTCCGCCGCGATCGGAACAATACCGTCGAACAACCGGTCGGCGGCTTCGCGCCATGCGTGGTCGCCCGCGAGCACTGCAAGGCGAACGAGGTTTTGCGCCCCGACCGCATTGGGATTGGGTGTGGCGTCGTCCATGGTGAAATTGGGCCGCACCACCAGGCCCTCGGCATCGTCTGCCGTCAGGAAATAGCCTCCAGTGTCCGGGTTGCCGTAATGCCGGTCGAAGGCGCGCTGCCAGGCGAGTGCCCGATCAAGGTAGCGGCGCTCGCCGGTCGCCTCGTGCAGCGCCAGGGCGGCTTTGACCATCGCGGCGAAGTCGGAAGCGAGACCCGGGAACAGCAGGCGCCCCTCGCGCCAGGAATGGCCGAGGCGGTCCCCGCGAGTCATCTCGCTCGCGATGAACGCAAAGGCGCTCTCGGCCATCGCGATCCAGGTGGGTTCGCCGAGCAGCGTTCCGGCGTTGGCGAGCGCGGCGATCATCAGGCCGTTCCAATCGGTCAGGATCTTGTCGTCGAGGCCGGGACGGACGCGCTTTTCGCGCATCGTCAACAGCTTTTGCCGCAAGCCGGCGAGACGCGCCTCGTCATTTTTGCTGCGGGTCATGTTGCGCGGTAAGTCATTGAGGAGATTGAGGATGTTATGACCCTCGAAATTGCCGTCGGGGCTCGCCCCGTAGGCCTCGGCGAAGAAGGTCCCGTCCTCGATCCCGAGCAGCCGCAGGATCTCGTCATGGGACCAGACGTAGAACTTGCCTTCCTCGCCTTCCGAGTCGGCGTCAAGCGAGGCGCAGAACGCGCCTTGCGGCGTGGTCATTTCGCGGGCGAGCCAGGCGACGGTCTCGTGCGCCCGGGTGCGGAACAGGGGATTGCCGCTGCGCACGTGGGCGAGCGCCAGCAGCTCGAGCAGCTGGGCATTGTCGTAGAGCATCTTTTCGAAATGCGGGACGAGCCAGCGGTCGTCGACCGAGTAGCGCGAGAACCCGCCGCCGAGGTGATCGTAGATGCCGCCCTGGCAGATGCGGTCGAGAGTGAGCTCGACGAGGTCGAAGAAATTCGTATCGCCGGCGCGCTGGCCCGCCCGCCACAGCAGTTCGAGGACGGCGGATTGCGGGAATTTGGGCGCGCCCTGGAGCCCGCCGTTGGTGCGGTCGATAAGCCGCGCAAAGCGGCCGGCGATGTGATCAAGCTCGGCGCGCCCGATGACGATCTTGCCTTGCGGCCGCGCGCTCTCGGCAAGCCGCGCAATCAGCGAGCGGCGGCTCTGGTCGATGCGGTCGGGTTCCTCACGGAACAGACGTGCGACCTCGCGTAGAACGTCCGTAAAGGCGGGCCGGCCGTAGCGCGCGTCCTTGGGGAAATACGTGCCGCCCCACACCGGCTCGCCCGCCGGTGTGAGAAACATAGTCAGCGGCCAGCCGCCCTGCTCGCCGATGAGATGGAGTGCCGACATATAGATCTGGTCGATGTCGGGACGCTCCTCGCGGTCCACCTTGATGTTCACGAACAGGTCGTTCATGACCGCGGCAACGCCCTCGTCCTCGAAGCTCTCGTGCGCCATCACGTGGCACCAGTGGCAGGCCGCGTAGCCGACCGAGAGCAGGATCGGCTTGGCGCTCCGTTTGGCTTCTGCGAGGGCCTCCGGTCCCCACGGCCACCACTGGACCGGATTATGCTGATGCTGGAGCAGATACGGGCTTGTTTCGCCCGCCAGGCGGTTTCGGTGCAGCGTCGGGGCGGACATCGGATTTTCCTGCTGGGCGGTCCGGCAGGATAACGCACCGCGACGGAAATACCGCGTCGCTATCGGATTATTTGTGCAACGGAAGAAGTGAATAATAGTTCATTAACCATGATTTCTGATCGCGATACGATTTTCGCCCTGTCCTCGGGCCGGCCACCCGTTGCGGTCGCGGTGATTCGCGTGTCGGGACCACGTGCTGGCGCGGCGCTCGAAACCCTGGCCGGCCGCTTGCCCGAACCTCGCCGCGCTCGCTTCGTGCGGCTGCGCGAAGGACCCGGCGGCGACGTGCTCGATCAGGCGGTGATCTTGTGGTTTCCCGGCCCGAAAAGTGAGACCGGCGAGGACGTAGCCGAGCTCCAAATCCACGGCGGCCGAGCAGTGATTGCAGCGGCGCTCGCCGCGTTGGGGCGCATCGAGGGATTGCGGCCGGCGGAGCCGGGCGAATTCACCCGGCGGGCGTTCGAGAATGGCCGTCTCGATCTCACCGCGGTCGAGGGATTGGCGGATCTGATCTACGCCGAGACCGAAGCGCAGCGCCGCCAAGCCTACCGCCAGCTCGCCGGGGCACTGGGGCGGTCTGCCGAGAGCTGGCGCAGCCGTCTGATCGAAACCCAGGCGCTGGTCGAAGCGGGCATCGATTTTTCCGACGAGGGCGACGTTCCCGACAAATTGCTCGGGCCGGCGCTGACGACGGCGCAAACGCTGCGTCAGCAAATCGTCGCCGCCCTCGCCGACGAGCAGCGTGGCGAACGGCTGCGCGATGGCTTGGTGGTCGCCATTGCTGGGCCGCCGAACGCCGGCAAATCGAGTTTGATCAACCGCCTCGCCCGCCGCGACGTCGCGATCGTCACGCCGCACGCCGGCACGACCCGCGATGTCATCGAGGTGCATCTCGACCTCGGCGGCTATCCGGTCACCCTGCTGGACACGGCCGGCATCCGCGAGACCCAGGATCCGGTGGAAATCGAGGGCGTGCGACGGGCTCGGGAGCGGGCCGCGGCGGCCGACCTGGTTCTGTGGGTCACGGACGCGACCGCAGAGGCGGCTGATCCGGGTGGCGATGGGGCCGGCTTGGGTAAGGTTTGGCACGTGCCAAATAAGATCGACCTCGCGGGCGTGCGGCGGGAGCCAAGGGACTGCCGGGCGGGTCAGACATTCCCGGTGTCGGCGCTTACGGGGGCCGGGCTGCCGGAATTGATCGCTGCGCTCGCGCGCCACGCCGGGGACGCGCTCGCGGGCGCCGAAACGAGCCTGGTGACCCGGGAGCGCCATCGGGTCGCGCTCGGCAAGGTGGTGGCGGCGCTCGAGCGCGCAATCGGCGAGGGGTCTCAGGGCCGCGAGGACATCGTCGCCGAGGAGCTGCGGCTTGCCGCGCGCGAACTCGGGCGGCTGACCGGACGCGTCGACGTCGAGGACGTGCTCGACGTGATTTTCCGCGATTTCTGCATCGGAAAGTAGCCGCGGTCCGCGGCACTAGCGCGTTTCACGTGAAACAAAACCCTGCTCGTTTTGACCCTTACGATCGCGCCGGCTAAAACCGCGCCATGTCCGCGGCTTCGAATCGAAAGCGCTTCGATGTGATCGTCATCGGTGGCGGCCATGCCGGCTGCGAGGCAGCTGCGGCGGCCGCCCGGGTGGGCGCCGCGACTGCGCTCGTCACGCATCGGTTCACGACGGTCGGCGCGATGTCTTGCAATCCCGCAATCGGCGGGCTCGGCAAGGGCCACCTCGTGCGCGAGATCGATGCCCTCGATGGTCTGATGGGGCGGGTGGCGGACGAAGGCGGCATCCAGTTTCGCGTCCTCAACCGGCGCAAGGGTCCGGCGGTGCGCGGGCCGCGCGCCCAGGCCGACCGCAAGCTGTACGCGGCGGCGATGCAGCGGGCCATCCGTGCCGTGCCGGGGCTTACGATTGTCGAAGGCGAGGCCGACGACTTGGTCACCGCGGACGGGCTTGCAGCCGGCGTGCGGCTCGCCGATGGGCGGGCGCTTACGGCCGGCGCGGTCGTGGTGACGACTGGCACGTTCCTGCGCGGGCTCATCCATATCGGCGAGGAGCAGACGCCGGCCGGCCGGGTCGGGGAGGCGCCTTCGGTAGGCCTGTCGCTCACCTTCGAGCGCCTCGGGTTTGCGCTCGGGCGACTTAAGACCGGGACCCCGCCGCGGCTCGATGGGCGCACCATCGACTGGAGCGCGCTTGAGATGCAGCCCGGCGACAACCCGCCGGAGCCGTTCTCCGTGCTCACCGAGCGCATCGAAAACCCGCAGGTCTCGTGCGCGATCACGCGCACCACCGAGGCCACGCACCGGGTCATCCGGGCGAACGTCCATCGTTCGCCCATGTATTCCGGGCAGATCCAGAGCCGCGGCCCGCGCTATTGCCCCTCGATCGAGGACAAGATCGTTCGCTTCGGCGACCGTGATGGGCACCAGATCTTCCTCGAGCCGGAGGGGCTCGACGATCCGACCGTTTACCCGAACGGAATCTCGACCTCGTTGCCGCGCGAGGTGCAGTGCGCGCTCGTCGCCACGATCCCCGGGCTGGCCCGCGCTCAGATCATCCGGCCGGGCTATGCGATCGAATACGACTATGTCGATCCGCGCGAGCTGACTGCGGCGCTCGAAACCAAGCGGCTTCCTGGCCTGTTCCTCGCCGGCCAGATCAACGGCACGACCGGCTACGAGGAGGCGGCGGCCCAGGGCTTGGTGGCGGGCCTCAACGCGGCCGCTCGCGCCGGCAGCGGCGCGCCGATCATTTTCGACCGCGCCGAAGGCTACCTGGGGGTCATGATCGACGACCTCGTGACCCGCGGGGTCACCGAGCCCTACCGCATGTTTACCTCGCGCGCGGAGTATCGGCTCGCCTTGCGGGCCGACAATGCGGACCAGCGCTTGACCGGCAAGGGCTTGGCGATCGGCTGCGTGGGCCCGCGTCGCGGGCAGTTGCATGCCGCCCGCATGGCGGGCCTCGACGAGGCTCGGCGCATGGCTCGGGCGCTCACGATCACGCCCAGGGAGGCGGAGCGGTACGGCTTGGCCCTCAAGCGCGACGGCCATCGCCGCACCGCATTCGAGCTGCTGGCGTATCCGACGCTCGGGATCGCCGAGCTTCGGTCCGTCTGGCCGCAGCTCGGGGCGCTGGCGCCGAAGATCGCCGAGCAACTCGAGATCGACGCCAAATATGCGGTCTATCTCGACCGGCAGGCCGCGGACGTCGCCGCCTACCGGCGCGACGAGACCCTCGAATTGCCGCCGGCGCTCGACTACGGCGAACTTCCCGGGCTCTCGACGGAGGTGCGCCAGAAGCTCGCGGCGATCCGCCCGCGCACCCTCGGCCAGGCGGGCCGTATCGACGGCGTCACCCCGGCCGCGCTGACCTTGCTGGCGGCGCACGTTCGCCGCAAGGGCCGCCCTCGCCACCGCTCCCGAGCGGAGGCTGCGGCCTCTTAATCGCGTGAGCCGGCGCCCTACCCGCGGCAAGCAATCGGAGCCCTTGGACCTGAGCGCGGCCCTTGCGGCCGATCGCGAGGCCGCCCTCGCCCTCGTTCCTGTTTCACGTGAAACGTCGGCGCGGCTCGACCGGTTCGTGGCGGCGCTGCTGACGTGGCAGCGGCGCATCAATCTCATCGCCCCCGCCAGTGTCCCGAAGCTGTGGACACGCCACGTCGCCGATTCGCTCCAGCTCGTTTCGCTGGCGCCGAACGCGCGGGTCTGGCTCGACCTCGGTTCCGGCGGCGGATTTCCCGGCCTTGTCGTTGCCTGCGCGCTCGCCGATACGCCCGGGTCGCGCGTCCATCTCGTTGAGAGCAACGGAAAAAAGGCAGCGTTCCTGCGCGAAGCGGTGCGGGTCAGCGGCGCGCCGGCGATTGTGCACCAGGGCCGAATCGCGCAAATGATCGAGCGAATCGGTGAGCCGATCGACCTCGTTACGGCCCGCGCGCTTGCGCCGCTTGCCGATCTTCTCGCGCTAAGCGAGCCGTGGACGAAAAGAGGTGCACAAGCCTTGTTTCCCAAGGGACAAGATGTAGGGGCTGAATTGACCGAAGCGTCTAGATATTGGAACATCGAAGCCGTGCTGATCCCAAGCAGGACCGATCCGCACGGTCGTATCCTTTCGGTAAGTCGAGCGGAAAAACGAAATTCTGAGTAGCAAAAGTGCAAAACGAACTTGGGCACGACGCCATCATCCAAGCTTCGGCCACCCCGCGGGTGCTTGCACTCGCCAATCAGAAGGGTGGCGTCGGGAAAACGACGACCGCCATCAACCTCGGCACCGCGCTCGCTGCCATCGGCGAGCAGGTGCTGATCATCGACCTCGATCCGCAGGGCAACGCGTCGACCGGCCTCGGCATCGACCGCAAGAGCCGGCGGCGCTCGACCTACGACGTGCTGATCGGCGAGGCGGCCCTGCGCGAGGCAATCCAAGAGACCGCGGTGCCGCGGCTGCACATCGTGCCGTCCACGATGGATCTCTCCGGTCTCGAACTGGAAATCGCGCAGGAGCGCGACCGCGCCTACCGTCTGCGGAACGCCCTATCCGCGCTCGAGCCCGCGCCCGCGGCGGGCGTGAGCTACACCTACGTGCTGGTCGATTGCCCGCCGTCGCTCAATCTCGTCACCGTCAACGCGATGGCGGCCGCGAGCGCGATCCTGGTGCCGCTGCAGTGCGAGTTCTTCGCGCTCGAAGGTCTGTCGCAATTGCTCAAAACAGTCGAGCAGGTCAAAGCCACGCTCAATCCCGATCTCACGATCCACGGCATCGTTCTCACGATGTACGACGCGCGCAACAATCTCGCCGGCCAGGTGGTCGCGGACGTGCGCCAGTTCATGGGCGAGAAAGTCTATGAGACGGTGATCCCGCGCAACGTGCGCGTCTCGGAAGCGCCGTCCTACGGCAAGCCGGTGCTGCTCTACGATCTCAAATGTCACGGCAGCCAAGCGTACCTGCGGCTCGCGTCGGAAATCATCCAACGCGAGAAGTCGTTGCGGGCCGCGTAATTTCTTCGGTGAGTACAAACATTCGGGAGCCGCAATGGCAGTAAGTTCGCGCGCGGGGGAGGATGCCATGGCAGAGGAAGCGGGACGATCGCGATTGGGGCGCGGGCTTGCCGCGCTGATCGGCGACGTCGGCGAGGAGTCGGCGGCGGTCGAACGCACGCGCGGTCAACGACGCGTGCCGATCGAATTTTTGCGACCCAATCCGCGCAACCCGCGCCGGAATTTTCCCGAGGCCGAACTCGACGAACTGGCGGCTTCGATCCGCGAGCGCGGGATCATTCAGCCGATCCTGGTGCGCACCGCGCGCGGCGCCGGCGAAGCCTATGAGATCATCGCCGGCGAGCGGCGCTGGCGCGCGGCGCAACGCGCCGCCGTGCACGACGTGCCGATCATTTTGTTGGAAGTCGACGACCGCGAAGCGCTGGAGCTCGCCATCATCGAGAACGTCCAGCGCACGGACCTCAATCCGCTGGAAGAAGCCGCCGGCTACCAGGCGCTGATCGATGAATTTCAACATGGGCCGGACGCGATCGCGCAAATCGTCGGCAAGAGCCGCAGCCACGTGGCGAACACGTTGCGGCTCCTCAAGCTGCCGGACGAAGTGAAGGCGTATCTGGCCGACGGCAGCATTTCCGCCGGGCATGCGCGCGCATTGTTGAATCAGCCCGATCCGGTGGCGATGGCGCGCGCGATCATCGCGCAGCGTCTCAACGTGCGTCAGGTGGAAGCGATCGCCCAGGAACGCGCGGAGCAGACCGGGAAGACCGCAAAGCGGCGGCAGCGCGGGGCCAAGGACGCGGACACGATCACGCTCGAGAAGCGGCTCGCGGACGTGCTCGGCCTTGCGGTCTCGATCGAGCATCGCGGCCAGGGCGGCGAGCTGCGCATCCGCTACAAGAGCCTGGAACAGCTCGACCACGTGATCCGCCGCCTGGAGCGGGCGGCGTAATCTTCACTGTCATTGCGAGCGAAGCGAAGCAATCCAGGAGAAAAGAAAAGCAAGACTGGATTGCTTCGTCGGCCTTCGACCTCCTCGCAATGACAGCCGTCAGCCCCGCCGCCTTGCGGCCATTGCTGTTATCAGCAGCGCGCGGCTCACCACCGGATCGGCGAGATCGGCGACCGGGCCCGAGAGGCGGCGCGTTTCCAGCGTCGCGGCGGCGAGATCCGCCATGACGCGCTCCAGCTGGGCCGCCGTCCCGGCCGCGAGCGCCGCTTCGATGGCCGCGCGGCGGCGGAACTGCGCCTTGGACACGACCTGATCGATCACGTCGGCCGTAGTCGCCCCGCCTTCGATGCTGGTGCGCGCGCGGTGGAGCTGCGTCGCCTGGGTCACGGCGGCAGCGATGATGCGCGATGGCGCGATCCCGGCGGCGCGCGCTTTGCCGAGCAACGTTTCCAATTCGCCGGTTCGTCCCGCGAACGCCGCATCGATCAGCGCATCAAGCACGAGGCCGGAGGCGTCGGCGACGGTGGCAAGCACGTCGTCGACCTCGACCTCGCTCTTGCCGCGCGCGTAGAGCGCGAGCTTGCGCACCTCGTTGCGCGAAGCGCGGCGGTCGCCGCCGAGCAGCGGCAGCAGGGCCGCGCGGGCATCCGGCGCAATCGACAGGCCGGCGGCGCGCATCTCCTCATCGATCAGCCGGCCAAGCTCGCGCTCGCCGTCGAGATAGCAGGCGATCACCGCAATCGATTTCGCGCGCTCGCACAAATTCCGCAGCGCCGAATTGCGGCGCAGGTCGCCGGCTTCGATGACGATGCGGCAATCGCGCGGCGGCTCCGCCACGAGCGGCGCCAGCGCGGCGGAGAAATCCCGGCCGCCGCCCTTCACCCGAATGGCGCGCCGGCCGCCGAACAGCGGCACCGTGTTGGCCTCGTCGATGAGCCGCGACGGGTCGCTTGCGAGTTCGTCGCCATCGAGCCGCACCAGGGCGAACGGATCATTGGGATCGTCGACCGCGGCGCGGATGATCGCGTCGGCGCGCTCGCTTACGAGGCCGGCATCGGGGCCGAACACCAGCGCGATCGGCCGCGCCGCATCGCGCCCGGCAATATAGGCGTCGACCTCGGCTGCCCGCAGCGCGACCATCTGGTATGTCGATTCGGCGTTTGTTTGTAGTAGCGAGACGTCAGGCCCCGGCGACGAAATATGAGGCGAGCCGCGAGCGAATCTGTTCGGCGATCACTTTGGCGGCGCGATCCTCGGCGTCGCGCTGGGCGCGCTGGTGGGCAAAACGCTGCTGCAGCCCGGGAACGTCCGAACTCACCCGCGCGAAGGTCTGGCTGTTCACCACGACCTTCTTTGTGCCGATTTCGGTGAGCGTATAGGTCACGTCGATGCCGACAATTTCGGCCTCGGTCCGGCCGGTGGCGATGTCGATAATCATCGCAGCCTTGGACAGCTTCATCTTGATGCCGAGCCGGTAGGCGGGCGTTCCCGCTCCCGCGCCGCCGGTCAGCTCGAAGATCGTGTCGTTGCGCAACTCGACCGCGATGCGCGCCTCCGGCGTGCCGTTGGGAGCGGCGATCTGATCGACGTCGACGGTCGCGAAGGCATCGCGGATGTTGGGCGCGATCGCGCCGGCGGCGGGGGCGTGTTCCCCGTAGAGCGGTTGGAAACAGCCGGCCGTCATCGCGGCTGCCGCGGCAACGGCAAGCCAGCGCAGAAGGCGGCCCACGGCCGCGCGGTTGTTACGCGACCACATTCACGATCCTCTGCGGTACCACGATGACTTTTTTAGGGTCTTTGCCGTCGAGGGCCCGTTTGACCGCCTCGAGCCGTAATACCGCCGCTTCGATGTCGGGGATACCGGCGTCCCGCGCGACCGTAACGTCGGCTCGTTTGCGTCCGTTGACCTGGACCGGAAGGGTCACGGTGTCCTCGACCAGGAGGTCAGGTTCGACCGCCGGCCAGGCACTCTGCGCCGCCGGGGTGTCATGCCCCAGCGCCGCCCAGCATTCCTCGGCCAGATGCGGCATCATCGGGGCGATCATCTGGATCGATAGATCGAGCGCTTCGCGCAGCGCCCATCCGAGCGAGCGATCGAACGTATCGGGCCGGTCCCAGCGGATGCCGCTGATCGCCGTGCCGATGGCATTGATCAGCTCGTAGACCCTCGCCACGCCCACGTTGAAACGGAAACCTTCGATCGCCTCCCCAAGGGCGGCGAGTGTCTGATGCGTGGCGCGGCGCAGCGCGTCGGCCGCGGGACTAAAGCGGTCGGGCCGCGGCGCGCCGCTGGGCGGAATGAGGGGTGCGCGCTCCTGTGCCTCGTTGGCCAGTCGCCAGATGCGCTGGATGAAGCGGCCGATGCCCTGCACGCCTTCGGCGGTCCAGATCACGTCGCGATCGGGCGGCGAATCCGACAGCATGAACCAGCGCGCGGCGTCGGCCCCGAACGTACCGGTCACTTCGTCGAGCCCGACGGTGTTGCGCTTCGACTTCGACATTTTCTCGATCGGGCCGATCTCGATCGGCTCGCCGGTCGCGATCAGCTTGGCGCGCCGGTGCGCGCCCGCGCCCTCGATGTCCACCTCCGCGGGCTCGATCCAGCTTCCGTCGGTCTTGCGGTAGGTCTCGTGCACCACCATGCCCTGGGTGAACAGGCCGGCGAACGGCTCGTCGAGATCGAGGTGGCCGGTCCTGCGCATCGCGCGCATGAAGAAGCGGCTGTAGAGCAGGTGCAGGATCGCGTGCTCGATGCCGCCGATGTACTGGTCGACCGCCATCCACTTGTCGGCGATCGCGCGTGTCGTCGGTGACGAGTCGTTCCAGGGATCGGTGAAGCGCACGAAATACCAGGACGAGTCGACGAAGGTGTCCATGGTGTCGGTTTCGCGCCGCGCCGCGTGGCCGCACGACGGACACGTGACGTGTTTCCAGGTCGGGTGGTTGTCGAGCGGATTGCCCGGCTTGTCGAACTCGACGTCGTCGGGCAGCACCACCGGCAGATCGCGCTCGGGCACCGGCACGACGCCGCAGGCGTCGCAGTGGATGACCGGGATCGGACAGCCCCAGTAGCGCTGGCGCGAAACGCCCCAATCGCGCAGGCGGTAATTGACCCGCCGCTCACCCACCGGCCGGTTCCCGCGCTGCTGGACTTCCAGCCGCCGCGCGACTTCTTCTTTTGCTTCGCCCGTGGTCATCCCGTCGAGGAAGCGCGAATTGATCATGCGCCCGTCGCCGTCATAAGCCTCTTTCTTGATCGTGAAAGTTTTCGCGTCGTCGCCGGGCGGACACACCACGGGGATGACGGGCAGCCCGTATTTGTTGACGAAATCGAGGTCGCGCTGGTCGTGCGCCGGGCAGCCGAAGATGGCCCCGGTGCCATATTCCATCAGCACAAAATTCGCGACGTAGACCGGCAGTTTCCAGTTCGGGTCGAACGGATGGATCGCCTTCATGCCGGTATCGAAGCCGAGCTTCTCGGCAGTCTCGATCGTCTCCTCCGCGGTGCCGTGACGGTGGCACTCGGCGATGAAGGCGGCAAGCTGGGGATTCTTGGCGGCGGCCGCAGCGGCGAGCGGATGGTCCGGCGAAAGCGCCATGAAAGTCGCGCCGAACAGCGTGTCGTGGCGCGTCGTGAAAATCTCCAGCTCGTTCTCGCCGCTGGGGGTCGTCGCCGAATCGAGCGCGAAGCGGACCAGCAGGCCTTCCGATCGGCCGATCCAATTGCGCTGCATCAATCGCACTTTCTCGGGCCAGCGGTCGAGCCGGTCGATGGCGGCGAGGAGATCGTCGGCGTACGATGTGATCTTGAAGAACCACTGGATCAACTCGCGCTGCTCGACCAGCGCGCCCGAACGCCAGCCGCGCCCATCGATCACCTGCTCGTTCGCCAGCACCGTCTGCTCGACCGGGTCCCAGTTGACCTTCGATCCCTTGCGCTCGACCAGGCCGGCGGCGAGGAAATCGAGAAACATCTTTTGCTGATGTTTGTAATAGGCCGGGTCGCAGGTCGCGAACTCGCGCCGCCAATCGTAGGAGATTCCCATGATGCGAAGCTCGGAGCGCATCGTGTCGATGTTGGCGGCGGTCCATTGCTTGGGGTGCGCCTTGTTCAGGATGGCTGCGTTCTCGGCCGGCAGGCCGAAGGCGTCCCAGCCGATCGGATGCAGCACGTTGAAGCCCTTGGCGCGCTTGTAGCGAGCAAGCACGTCACCGATGGTGTAGTTGCGCATGTGCCCGACGTGCAGGCGCCCCGACGGATAGGGGAACATTTCCAGCACGTAGTATTTCGGGCGCGGATCATCGTTGCGGGTCTCGAAGATCCCGCGCTCTTCCCATAATTTTTGCCAACGCGGCTCGGCCTCGCGGGCGTTGTAGCGCTCGGTAGTCATCGACGATCGTTCTTTTTGGCGTTCCGGGATTCGCGGTGGACTAGGCCATGAAAGCCCGCGGCCGGTCAACGGGATGGCCATAATTCGGGACAGCCATATATGCGGCCGGTCGGAGCGAGTACAGTGCAAGAAGCCGCAGCCAAGGCGCATTCGCCCGTGTCGACCATTGCCCCGACCGAAGCCGCAACCGCACTTGCCGGCGTGCGCCACGAAATCGAGGCGGCGTGCCAAACGGCCGGTCGCGATCCCGCTACTGTCACCCTCGTAGCGATCTCGAAAACCTTCCCGGCCGACGCCGTCGAAGAGGTCATCGCGGCGGGCCAGCGGGTGTTCGGCGAGAACCGGGTGCAGGAGGCGAAGTCCAAATGGCCGGCCCTCAAGGCGCGCCATCCCGGCCTTGAGCTGCATCTCGTCGGTCCCCTGCAGTCGAACAAGGTCAAGGACGCGCTTGCCCTTTTTGACGCGATCCACTCGGTCGACCGGCCCAGCCTGTGCGCGGCGCTGGCGAAGGAAATCGCAAGAGCGGGACGTCAGCCGCAGCTTTTCGTCGAGGTGAATACCGGCGCCGAGCCGCAGAAGGCGGGGGTCCTGCCGGAAAATGCGGACACATTCCTCGCGCGCTGCCGCGACGAATACGGGCTGCGGATCGACGGACTGATGTGTATTCCCCCGTTCGAAGAGGCCCCGGCGCCGCATTTCGCGCTGCTGGCCAAAATTGCGGCGCGCAACGGGCTGCGTTGCCTTTCGATGGGCATGAGTGCCGATTTCACCCGGGCGATCGAGTTCGGGGCCACGCACGTCCGGGTCGGGACGGCGATCTTCGGTGCCCGCCAAACCAATCAATGAATCTCGATTCTGGTTTTTGGGCCGATTCGCGCCAGCAGGCGGCGTAAAGACGCGGCGGAAAGAGCGACGCAGCCCGCGGTGTAGCGAAACTCCGGCCGCGCGATATGGACAAAAATGGCGCTTCCGCGCCTAGCCACCCGCGGCCGGACGTTGTGGTCCAGCTCGACGATAAGGTCGTAGAGGTGGTCCGTCCGCCATAGGCGGTCGCCCGCTTGCCCGTCCGCGAGCCGGATCGGCCGGTTGTAGCGGCGGTCGGCCGGGTCCTCGCACCAGGCGTCGCCCGGGTCGATGCGGCGCACCGGCAAAAACGTGCGCGGGCGCAAGCCATGGTCCGCGCGCCACCAGACCCGCAGCGGACGAAACCGCCCGCGGGGGGTGGCGCTGTCACCCTCGCGCTTGTCCGCCCGGATGCCCGAGCGGCCGAGGGCCACGGGGAGCCGCACCGGACCGGCCGTGAGCCACCCGCGGCTGCGGTCGCCGGTGCGGGCTGCGACCCGGACCGCTCTTAACGCTACGGCACGTTCGGCGGGCAAAATCCTTGCAATCGGCATGGTCTGGAATATCTCCCGTCTCTGCTTGCTCTTTATTCCCCGATGGGTCTACTTCGCTCCTTGCCGCGCACCGGCGGCCGAATCGCGAGGCCTGCGCAATGGCCAGTACCCGCAAGATCCTGATTGTTGACGACGATTCCGACATGCGCGACGCGCTCGTCGAGCAGCTGGCGTTGCACGAGGAGTTCGAGGCGGTGGCCGCCGAAAACGGCACCAAGGGCGTCCAGGCGGCCAAAGCCGGTCACGTCGACCTCGTCATCATGGACGTGGGTCTTCCCGACGTGGACGGGCGGGAAGCGGTCCGCATCCTGCGCAAGAACGGCTTCAAGGCACCGATCATCATGCTGACGGGCCACGACACCGATTCTGACACGATTCTCGGGCTCGAAGCCGGCGCCAACGATTATGTCGCCAAACCGTTCCGTTTCGCCGTGCTGCTGGCGCGCATCCGCGCACAGTTGCGCCAGCACGAGGCAAGCGAGGACGCGGTCTTCAATATCGGACCCTACACGTTCCGCCCCAGCTCCAAACTGCTGGTCAACCCGAAGGGCAACAAGGTCCGCCTGACCGAGAAAGAAACCGCGATCCTGCGCTACCTCTATCGCGCCGGTCAGCGGCCGGTCTCGCGCGAAGTCCTGCTGCAGGAGGTTTGGGGTTACAACTCGGGCGTCACCACCCACACGCTGGAGACTCACATCTACCGGCTGCGCCAGAAGGTCGAGCGCGACGCTTCGGCCCCATCCATCCTGGTGACCGAAGGCGGCGGGTACAAATTGATTCCGTAAGAGCCTGATCCCCGAAAAGTGGGAACCGGTTTCGGAAAAGACCAGGCTCAAATTATATTCAGCGCGAATGAGCATCGAGGACGACATTGCCTTTCTGGAGCGCGTCCCCACGCTCGGACTTCTTGGTCGAGACGCCCTGCGCATTCTGGCCATCGGGGCCGATAGCCGGTACCTGCACGACGGCAACGTGCTGTTCAGCCAGGGCGAACCGGCGGACGCCGGTTACGTCGTGCAGGAAGGGTTACTCAGCCTCGATCCGGTGCGCGGCAAGGCGGAGCCGATGATGGTCGGACCGGGAACGCTCCTGGGCGAGCTTGCGCTGCTGACCGAGACCACGCGCCCGGTGACCGCGACTGCGGTCGAGCCTTCGACGGTGATCCGCATCACCCGCACCTTGTTTCTCAAGATGCTCGAAGGCTATCCGGAGGCAGCGGTGCGCCTGCGCGACAGTTTCGTGGCGCGCGCCGAGCACTCCGAAAGCGACATGCACCGCGTGCGCCACGTGCTGGAGCCGAATCACGGCCAGACGTGAATCGTCATTGCGAGGAGCCCGAAGGGCGACGAAGCAATCCAGGCCTCGTTTGTTTTTCTGGATTGCCTCGCTTCGCTCGCAATGACTACAGCTCCAGCGTCGCCGTCACCGGAACGTGGTCGGAGGGGCGCTCCCAGCCGCGCGTTTGTTTGGCGATGCGGATTTCCGAGACTCGGTCGCCCAATTGCGGCGCGACCCAGATGTGGTCGAGGCGGCGGCCTTTGTCGACGGCCGCCCAGTCGGGCGCGCGGTAGCTCCACCAGGTGTAGAGCTTGGTCGGCTCCGGCACGAATGCGCGCATCGTGTCCACCCAGTTTCCCGCGCGTTGCGCGGTGACGAGCTTCTCGCATTCGATCGGCGTGTGGGAAACGACGTCGAGCAGCCGCTTGTGACTCCAGACGTCGTGTTCGAGCGGCGCGACGTTGAGGTCGCCGACCAGGATCGCCCGGTCGCTCGGCGAGGGGCGCAGCTCCGCCCGTGCGCGCATCTCGTCGAGGAAGTTAAGCTTATGGGCGAACTTGGGGTTGATCGCCGGATCGGGCTCGTCGCCGCCCGCCGGCACATAAAAATTATGCAAGGTCACGGGATCGCGCAGGCCGGCGCGCTCGCCCAGCACGACTGAGAGATGGCGCGAGTCGCTCTGGCCGCAGAACGCATGGGTGAGGGTCGATTCGAACGGCAGCCGCGAGAGCACGGCGACGCCGTGATAGCCCTTCTGTCCGTTGAGCGCGCGGTAGATGTAGCCCAGCCGCGCGAAGCGTTTGTGGGGAAACTTGTCGTCCGGACATTTCGTCTCCTGCAGGCACAGGACGTCCGGGCGCACCGCCTTGAGGAACTTCGCCACCAGATCGATGCGAAAGCGCACCGAATTGATGTTCCAGGTCGTGATCTTGATCTGCATGGACAAGCGGCAGTTCGGCTCACCCAGCGGTTCGGCCGAATCGAACGCGGTTATTGTATCACGCGCTCGTAATTGATCTTGAACAGATCCGGGTCAGGTTTCTTGGTCTTGTCGAGATTGAATACCGCGACCGTGGTGTCATAGCCCTGCGGGTCGGTCACGGTCCACTGCTTTAATTCGAGGTTCTTCGTGCTGAACATCAGCATCAGGCGGTAGGTGCCGCCGATGATCTGCCGCTGCTCGATCACCATGGTGACGAAGGTGTTGTCCGAATAGACGCCGACGAGGTCGGTGTCCTTGATGAGATCGATGCGATCCGCGAGCAGGAACCGCAGCGGTGTTTGCGACAGCGGATAAAGGTCCTGGGTGGCGAGCTTGCGATCGCGCACCACCATCGACTGGCCGTCGGCGATCAGCTCGACCGGGCTCGGCGGATTGTACTCGAAGCGCACGCGGCCCGGCTTCTGCAAGTAGAACTTCCCGGTGGTGCGCGAGCCGTCCGGCGCGATCTGGGTGAAATCGCCGACCATGTTCTGCACGCTGCTGAGATAACCGTTCACCCGCTCGACGAGCGCGCGCTGATTCGCGTCGAAGGCGACCTGGCCGCCGGGTTTCGGCAGGATGCCGGTGAGCGCCTCGACGATCGAGGCGGGGGACATGGACGACTTGGGAGCGGTCTGCCCGGCTGGCGCGAGCGAGAGCGAACTGGGCGGCGTCTCCGGCTGTGCCGGGGGGGCCGCGGAGGTTCCGGCCTTGGGCTGCGGCGCGGGCTTGGGAACCGGCACGTTCTGCGCCATCGCGGCGGCGGTAAGCCCCGCCAGGATGGTGCAGGCAAAGGCCGCGCCCCTCGCTCTCCGCATTGGTTCCCTCCGCTCCAGCCGGCGCCGGCCTACAGGCGCCGTATGGCGATTTCGCGACTTGATGGAAGCGACGATCCCCCGCGGCGCAAGGAAGCATCGCAGGTTCGCTCCGGCGGCTCAATAGCGCTCGGCGGTTTCCTCGCCAACCAGGATTTCCCGCTTCCCTGCGTGGTTTGCGGCGCCGACGATGCCCTCTTCTTCCATGCGCTCCATGATCGAGGCGGCGCGGTTGTAGCCGATTTGCAGGCGACGCTGGATATAGCTGGTCGAGGCCTTGCGATCGCGCATCACCACCTGCACGGCCTGTTGATAGAGGTCGTTCGTCTCGCCGCCGCCCATGGCGGTCGCGTCGAACACCGGGTTGTCCTCGTCCTCCTCCTCGCTCGCGGTGACCGCCTCGAGGTACTGCGGCGCCCCCTGCGATTTGAGATGGCGAACGACCTTCTCGACCTCCTCGTCGGAGACGAACGGGCCGTGCACGCGGCTGATGCGCCCGCCGCCCGCCATGTAGAGCATGTCGCCTTGCCCGAGCAGTTGCTCGGCGCCCTGTTCGCCCAGGATCGTGCGGCTGTCGATTTTCGAGGTGACCTGAAATGAGATGCGGGTGGGAAAATTCGCCTTAATGGTGCCGGTGATCACGTCGACCGAGGGCCGCTGCGTCGCCAGGATCACGTGGATGCCGGCGGCGCGTGCCATCTGGGCGAGGCGCTGGATCGCACCTTCGATGTCCTTGCCGGCCACCATCATCAGGTCGGCCATCTCGTCGACGATCACGACCACGTAAGGCAGGCGGTCAAGCTCGAGGCTCTCCTTCTCGTAGATCGCTTCGCCGGTTTCCCGGTCGTAACCGGTATGCACCGTGCGCGTGAGGCCTTCACCGCGCGATTTCGCCTCCGCCACGCGCGCGTTGTAGCCGTCGATGTTGCGCACGCCGAGCTTCGACATTTTGCGGTAGCGCTCTTCCATCTCGCGCACCGCCCACTTGAGCGCAACGATCGCCTTCTTGGGATCGGTGACCACGGGCGTGAGCAGATGGGGGATGCCGTCGTAGACGGAGAGCTCCAGCATCTTGGGATCGACCATGATCAGCCGGCACTCCTCCGGCCGCAGCCGATAGACCAGGCTGAGGATCATGGTGTTGATGGCGACCGACTTGCCCGAGCCGGTGGTGCCGGCGATCAGCAAATGCGGCATGCGCGCGAGATCGACGATCACCGATTCGCCGCCGATGGTCTTGCCGAGACACAAGGCCAACTTGGCGCCGGTGCCGGTGTAATCGTCGGAGTCCAGCAGCTCGCGGAAATAGACGCGCTCGCGCTTGGGATTGGGCAGCTCGATGCCGATGGCGTTCCGGCCGGGCACGACGGCGACGCGCGCCGAGAGCGCGCTCATCGAGCGCGCAATGTCGTCGGCAAGCCCGATGACCCGCGAGGACTTGATGCCGGGTGCGGGCTCCAGCTCATAGAGGGTGACCACCGGGCCGGGCCGCGCGTTGATGATCTCGCCGCGCACGCC
>Ga0153928_1000247_pt1 | contig 27620 bp, 26 predicted proteins | sample TSNJ012MetaG_FD_106656 | JGI IMG/M metagenome (GOLD analysis project Ga0153928, IMG submission 106656) | Attine ant fungus gardens microbial communities from New Jersey, USA - TSNJ012 MetaG | ecosystem: Host-associated > Fungi > Mycelium > Unclassified | place: USA: New Jersey, Wharton State...
AAACGTCGGCGAGCGCCTCCGCGGCCGAGTTGACGCGCTTGTCGATGGGCATGGGGCCTTCCCCTGTAGGGCGGATTGGCGCGCAGCGCCGTAATCCGCCGCATCATACGATCACGCATCCAATTCCGCATAATGCCGGAAGATGCCCATCTCGTTGAACGGAATGCGGCGCTCGGAGGCGAGGTAGGCGGCGACGCGCGGGCGCGCCGTCACGAGGTCGTGCACGGCGACGACGCGCGGCAGCTTCTTCTCGAGCTTCGCCATCGCTTTGGGAAAAGCGTAGCGCATGCCGGTCACGGTCTGGAACAGCGACAGGTCGGCATAGGTCAGGCGCTTGCCGACCAGGTATTTGCTGCCGCGATTGCGCGCGATCACGTCGTCGAAGTAACCGAAGTATTTCGGCGCGCGGTTCTCGAGGAAATCGGCGGTGCGGCGCTTGGCTTCCTTTTTTTGATCTTCGTAATACAGGCCGCTCCCGATCGGGTGGTGCGTGTCGTGTGCCTCGACCACGAAGTCGGCGATGGTGAGCTGGAGCTGATGCACCCACAGGCGGCCGGCCTCATCGCGCGGGGCGAGGCCGTGGCGCGCGCCGAGGAACAACAGGATGTTGGCGGTCTGCCCGATCACGCGCTTGCCGGCCTTGAGGAACGGCGGCGCGAACGGCGCCTCCTTTAGCCGCGCGCTCTCCATCAGCTTGAACATGGCGCCGCTGCCGCCCTTGCCGCGTGCCACGTCGTGGTAAGCCGCGCCGGCCTCTTCGAGCGCGAGCCGCACGAACTCGCCGCGCCCCTGAATCTCCGGCCAGTAGTAGAGCTCGTAGCGCATCAGAGACTCCTTGATTTTCTGTCGTCTCTCCCGCGAAAGAGTAGGATGGGTTGAGCGCTCGCGAAACCCATCGATGGGTTTCGCCGAAGACGGCTCAACCCATCCTACGAGGCTATCCCGAGATAAATCTGCTGCACCTGCGGGTCGTGCTCGAGCGCGCGGGCGGTGCCTTCGAGCACCGTGCGCCCGGTCTGGAGCACGTAGGCGTAGTCGGCGATTTCCAGCGCCAGCGGCACCGATTGTTCGGCGAGGAGCAGGGTGAGCCCGTCGCGGTGCAGCTCGATGAGCTTCTCGTAGAGCGTCTCGACGATGGCGGGCGCGAGCCCGAGGCTTGGCTCGTCGAGCATCAGCAGCTTCGGGTCGCTCATCAGCGCTCGGCCGAGCGCCAGCATTTGCCGCTCGCCGCCCGACAGCGTGCCGGCGCGTTGGCGCCGCCGCTCGGCGAGCCGCGGAAACAGGCCGAACACGCGCTCGAGCAGCGCCGGCATGCGCGTCTTGTCGGCGAGCGGCGTCGCACCCAGCCGCAGGTTCTGCTCGACCGTCTGCGAGGTGAACAGGCGCCAGCCTTCGGGCGAAAGCGTGAGCCCGCGCGCCACGATGGCGTAGGCGGGCAGGCGGCCGATCTCGTTCCCCATCCAGGCGATCTGGCCGCGGCTCGGGCGCACCAGCCCGGCGATCGCGTTGAGCGTCGTGGTCTTGCCGGCGCCGTTCGAGCCAAGCAGCGCGACCACGCTGCCTTGCGTCACGTCGAGAGAAACGTCAGCAAGCCCGACGAGGTCGCCGTAGCGGACCTCGAGGTTGCGCACGCTCAGCAGCGGTGAATTTTTTTGCTGGTGCATGATCTTTTCCGAAAACCGGTTCCCACTTTTCGGGATCATGCGCTATGGCGCATGCGCGCCGGGATCGCGCGCGTGCCGGCGTCCGAGGTAGGCCTCGATCACCGCCGGATCGTTGACGACCTCGCGCGGCTTGCCGCTCGCGATGGTCAGGCCCTGGTTGAACACCAGCACGCGCTCGGCGAGCGTGAGGATCACCTCCATGATGTGCTCGACGATCACGATGGTGACGCCCTTGGCGTGAATGCGCCGCACCAGCGCGATCGCCTCCTGGATTTCCACCGGCGTGAGCCCGGCGAGCGCCTCGTCGAGCAGCAGGAGCTTGGGCTCGGTGGCGAGCACGCGGGCGATCTCGAGCCGCTTGCGCCCGGGCGTGCCGAGGCTCTTGGCCGGCGCGTCGGCCAGCGCCTTGAGGCCGGTGAACTCGATCGTCGCGAGCGCCGCCGCGCGCGCGTCGCCGCGCTGATGATGGCGAAGGAACGACCCGACCATCACGTTGTCGAGGATCGACATTTCCTCGAACGTCGCCGGCACCTGAAAGGTGCGGCCGATGCCGAGGCGCGCGTGGGTCGCCGCGCTCGCCCGCGTCACGTCGACATCGGCAAACAGGATACGCCCGGAGCTGGGCGGAAGGTCGCCGGCGACGCAGTTGAAGAACGTCGACTTGCCGGCGCCGTTGGGCCCGATCAGCCCGACGATCTCGCCTGCATCGACGTCGAGGCTCGCGTTCGACAGCGCGACGAAGCTGCCGAAGCTGCGCGAAACGTCGCGCGCGCTAAGCAGCATGGCGCACCGCGACGGTTTGACGGCGGCGCGACCAGCGCTGCGACGCCCGCCGCCACAGGTCGAGCAGGCCGCCCGGCTCGAACCGCGCCAGGATCACGATGATGCCGCCGTAAAGGATGTAGGTGAGGCCCGAGCCGCCGCCGCCGAACAGAGAGTTGGTCGCCGTCTGCAGCGGGATCAGGATCACGGCGCCGAGCAACGGGCCGAACAACGTCCCGGCGCCGCCGAGCGCCGCGATGATGATCATCTCGACCGAGCGCAGGATGCCGAAGCCGCTATCGGCGTCGATGAAGCCGACCATGAGCGAATAGAGCGAGCCGGCGAGCGAGGTGAAGGCCGCCGAAAGCAGCAGCGCGTAGAGCTTGTAGCGCGCGACCGGCACGCCGAGGCTGCGCGCCGGCCGTTCGCCCGCCCGGATGGCTCGCCAGTAGTAGCCAATGCGGCTGCGCTGCAGGTGCCAGGTGAGCAGCAGGAGGCAGGCGAGCACGGCGAGGAACAAATAATAATACGGAATCGGGCTGCGGAACGACAGGTCGAGCCAGGTGCGCGACACCGCCGGCCCCATCAGGCCGGTGGCGGCACCGACGAAGTCCCAATTGCTGATGGCGATGCGGATCAGCTCGGCGACCGCGATGGTCGCCATGGAGAAATAATGCCCGTGCAGGCGGAACGTGGGGAGCCCGATCACCACCGCGACGCCGATGCTGATCGCGATGGCGAGCGGCACCCCCGCGACCGGCGGGAGGCCCAAGTGGGTGAAGGCGAGCAGCGGCAGATAGGCGCCGATGCCGAAGAATACCGCGTGGCCGACCGAGATCTGCCCGGCGTAGCCGCCGAGGATGTTCCACGCCGAGGCGCCGATCGCCGCGAGCAGCACGTCGGCGCCCATGCGGCCGTAGAAATCGTCGGCGATCAGCCACGGGTAGAGCACGAAGCCGGCGGCGATGACGATACCGATGACCTTCATGCGCCGGCCTTGCCGAACAGGCCCTCGGGCCGCACCCACAGGATGGCGACGAACAGGCCATAGACGATGATGTCCTTGTAGACGGGCCCGAGCAGATAGGCGGAGAGCGACTGGATCACGCCGACCATGAGCCCGGCCGCGAGCGCGCCCGGCACGCTGCCGAAGCCGCCGAGCGCCACCACCACGAAGGCGGTGAGCGCGAGCGACTCTCCGACCGTCGGCGAGATGTAATAGAACGTCGCGATCAGCGCGCCGGCGATGCCGGCGCCCGCGCCCGACAGGCCCCAGGCGATCGCCTGCATGCGGTCCGGGCGGATGCCCATGAGCATCGCGGCCTGGCGATCCTCGGCGACGGCGAGGAGCTGGCTGCCCACCGCCGTGCGGGTGAGCAGCAGATGCAGCCCGACCGTGAGCACGATCGCCACGATGCCGGCGACGAACTGCGGCACGCCGATCAGGATGCCGCCGACGTTGATCACGCCCGGCAGCAAGTCCTGCGGCAGCGTCTTGAAATCGGCGGTGAAGATGTAGAACGCAAGATAGCGCAGCAGCAGCGCGAGCCCGAAGGTCGAGAGGATCTGCGCCAGCATCGGCCCGCGCATCACGTGGCGGATCAGGGCGTAGTAGACGACGATGCCCAGCAGGAACAGCAGCGCCGCCGCCGCGGGTCCGAACGCCAGCGGCCCGCCGTGCAGGAAGGTCACGATCAGGAACGCGAGATACATTCCGATCATGACGAACTCGCCGTGGGCGAAGTTGATGACGTTCATCATGCCCCAGATGAGGGTGAGCCCGGACGAGAACAGCGCATAGACCGCGCCGAGCAAGAGCCCGCCGACGATGACCTGGATGATGGTCATGGGGCGATCAGTCGCGACGTCGCGCAGGAGCGCGCGGCCATCCTTCGAGACGGTCGCGCGCAAGTGCGCGCGACCTCCTCAGGATGACGTTTGTGCTTGTTGGTGGCGAGCAAATAAGAAGCGTCATCCTGAGGAGCGCGGCGCAAAGCGCCGAGCGTCTCGAAGGATGGCCACATGCTCGTCACCACCCCTTGTAGGGGATCTGCAGCTTGGCGGTCGCGGACTTCGCCGGCCACACGGCGACGTAGTGGTCGCCCTGGAGCTGGATCAGATACGTCGCCGCGAGCACGTTCTGGCCGGTGTCGTCGAACTTCACGCCCTTGTAGCCCATCATCAACTTGTCGGGTTTGAGGTCGGTCGTCTTGAGCGCGTCGCGGATGGCGTCGGGCTTGCCCGAGCCGGCGCGGTTGATGGCATCGGCGAGCACGAACATGGCCTGCATGTTGCGGCCGCTGGTGTCGTCGAGGTCGTAGCCGGTCTTGGCCTTGAACAAATCGTTGATCTTGGCGGTCACGCTGCCGGGCTTGCCGACGTCCCAGGCGCTGCGGTTGATGGCGCCTTGCGAAATCGTTCCGACGTTCTTGATGAACGCCGGATCGGAGAAGCCGGAATCGTCGCCGATCACGATCGGCGGCCGATAGTCGAGCTGCTTGAGGGTGCGCATATAGAGAATGGTGTCGGCCGTGTAGGACACGAAGATCACCGCGTCGGGCTTTTTGTCCTTGAGCTGGAGCACCTGGGAAGACACGTCGGTGGTGTTGGCGTTGTAGGCGACGTCCGCCATCAGCTCGAAACCCTTCTCCTTGATCACCTGGCGCATGGTCGCGATGATCGAGCTGCCGTAGTCGGTGTTCTCATAGACCACCGCCAGATTCTTGGTCGGCTGGCCCATGGCGGCCACGTCCTTGAGAAAGTCCATGTAGTTGTACGCAAAGTCGGTGGCGACCGGCGTCACCCGGAACACGTATTTGAATCCGCGGCCGGTGATGTTGGTGGCGACCGAATCGCCCACCACCCATGGAATGCCGTAGCGCTCGGCGACCGCGGTGGACGCGAAGGTGACGGACGACTGATAGGCGCCGATCAGCGCGGTCACCTTGTCCTGCTGGATGAGGCGAAGCGCCTGGCTCTGGCCGGTCGACGGATTGCCCTGCTGATCGGCGAAGATCACCTCGAGCTTGCCGCCCTTGAGGCCGGGCAGCCCGGTCGCGGGCATGCCGGTCACGTCGGGATGCTGGCCGTTGACGATTTCGACCGCGAGTTCGATTGCGGCCTTGCTCTGCGCGCCGGCGCTCGCCGCGTTGCCGCTGAGGGGATAGAGGGCACCGATTTTCACGTTCTCCGCGGCCGCCCCCGAAGCAAACAGCGCCACCATCGACGCAAGCAACAAACGTTTCATGGTTCTTCCTCTCTCAGAGATGTTCTGACTCGTCATGTCCCGCGAAAGCGGGGCATCCAGTAAACACCGCCCGCGGTTTTATTTGACAAGTCGGAGTTACCGGATCGCCCGGTCAAGCCGGGCGATGACGATCGATGGGTTATCACTCTAGTCCCCGCAGCCGCTCTGTCGCCGCGCGGTCGACCGTGCCGTCGCGCGTCAGGGCGACGCCGTAGTCCTGCTCCGCCTGTTCGCGCGAGACGAGCCCGTCGGCGACGTCGGCGGCGACCGCCTCCGCTTCGCGCCCGCGCGGCGCGCCATGGCCGCCGCCGCCGGGCAGCTCGAGCCGCAGGAAGTCGCCGGGCGGAACGGTCTGCCGCCCCTTCGGCCGGATTGGCCGCCCCGAAAGCAGCGCCACCTGGCCGGCGGCACCGTGCTTGCCGCCGCGGCGCCCGCGCGCCGGATTTTTCACCCGCTCGAAATTGCACAGCAGGCTCACCGGCAATCCGTCGGCGCCGCCGATCTCGATCACTTGGCCGAGCCCGCCGCGGAACGCGCCGGCGCCGCCCGAGCCCTCGCGGAACTCGCGGCGGCGAAACAGCACAGGCGAGATTGTTTCCGTCGCCTCGATCGGGATGGTGCGCACGCCGCTCGGGAACGCCGTGACGCTCAGCCCGTCCTTGTCGGGGCGCGCGCCGGCGCCGCCGCAGTGGAAGATGACGGAACTCCAGCTCGGCACGTCGGCCGGATCGACCCCGGCCGGCAGTTCGTCGACGATCGAGCCGCCGCCGTTGATCTGCGGGTTCCACAGCGAGGACGCGCCCTCGGCCGGAACGCCGCCCGGCATCACCTGCTCCAGACATCCGAACACGAGGTCGGGCAGCATGTGGCCGACCGTGTGGCGCGCGGCGACCGCGAACGGCCGCGGCACGTTGAGCAGGCAGCCCTCGGGCGCGCTCACCGTGACGGTCGAGAGCGAGCCGGCATTGTTGGGCACCTCGGGGGCGACCAGACACTTCACGCCGAACGCCGTGTAGGCGAGCGTGTAGTTGAGCACGACGTTGATGCCGTGGCTGCTCGCCGGCGACGTGCCGGCGAAATCGACGTGGATGCCAGCGTCGGAAATGGTCATCGCGGCCGCGAGCGTGAGCGGCTTGTCGTAGCCGTCCATGGCCAGGCGGTTGCGGTAGACACCCTTGGGCAGCGCGCGGATCGCGTCGAGCATCGCCTCGCGCGAGGTCTCGTAGATCGACTCGCCCAATGTCTCGAGGTGCGCGATCTCGAACTCGCGCATCATCTCGATCAGGCGCCGTCCGCCTTCGTCGTTGCAGGCGGCGAGCGCGTAGATGTCGCCTTCGACCTGCAGCGGCTCGCGCACGTTGGCACGCACGATGCGCAGCAGATCCTCGTTCATCGCGCCGTCGCGCGCGAGCGGCATGATCGGGATCGACAGGCCTTCTTCGAACACCTGCCGGCCGTCGGGCCCCATGCCGAGCCCGCCGATGTCGACCACATGCACCGTGCAAGCGAACAGGCCGACCGGCCGGCCGTCGAGGAACGTCGGCGAGACCACGGTGAGATCGTGCAGATGCCCGCAGGTGAGCCACGGGTCGTTGGTGATGTAGTGGTCGCCCGGCCGCATCCCCGCGAGCGGATAGACATCGAGGAAATGCCTGACCGCATTGGCCATGGAGTTGACGTGGCCGGGGGTGCCGGTCACCGCCTGCGCGAGCATGCGGCCCTGGGAATCGAAGACGCCGGCCGAAAGGTCGCCGGCCTCACGCACCGAGGTGCTGAACGCGGTTCGCATCAGGGTCTGCGCCTGTTCCTCGACCACCGCGATCAGGCGGCTCCACATGATCTGGGTGTGGATCTGGGACAGCGCGGCGTTGGGGCGGGCAACCATGTGGGCTGAGCCTATCACATCCCTGCGTCTCGTCATTGCCCGCGAAAAGCGGGCAATCCAGTAAACACCGAACCTTCGGGGTTGTTGGATCGCCCGGTCAAGCCGGGCGATCACGAGGCCGAGTTATATCTCCCGTCTTTGCAACTCGATGTAGCCGTAGCCGTCGATGCTCGCGTCGAAGGCGGGGCTCACGACGGTCGAGGTCTCGTCCTCGACGATGAGCGCGGGACCTTTGATCTGCGCGCCGGGGCGCAGGTCGGCGCGACGATAGACTTCGACCTCGATGGTCTCGCCGGTGCCCGGGTCGAACAATGCCCGGCGGCCGGAGGGTTCCGGTACGTAGGGTTCGGCCGATTGCGCGGCCTCGACCGCGAGGTCGACCGGCGCGCGCAGCGAGAGCGCCCAGCTCACTACCTCGATGTCGACGCCCGGAATGGTGCGGCTGTAGAGCGCGCGATATGCGGCTTCGAACGCCGCGGCGAGGCGCGCGCCGTCGGGAGCGTCGTAGCGTCCGAGCGGCAGCGGCACCATCACCTCGTGACCCTGGCCGCGATAGCGCATGAAGGCGTGGCGCTCTTCTTCGAGCGCGGCATCGGGCGCGCCGCGCCGCACGATCGCCTCGGCCTCGGCGCGCATCTCGCCATAGAGCGCGTTGGCGGCGCCGGCATCGAAGGCCGAGAGCTTCTGCAGCCGGCTGCGCACGATCTCGTAGGCAATCGGCGCGCGCAGGAAGCCGACCGCCGAGCCGACGCCGGCTCCGGTCGGGACCAGAATGCGGTCCATGCCGAGCTTCTCGGCGACGCGCGCGGCGTGCAGCGGCGCCGCGCCCCCAAAGGCGATCAGCACGCGGCCGCGCGCGTCCTTGCCGCATTCGATCGCGTGCACGCGCGCCGCGTTCGACATGTTCTCATCGACCATTTCGCTTAAGGCCAGCGCGGCGAGCGTCGGGGAAAGCGCGAGCGGCGCCCCGACCCCGTGCGCGACCGCGTCCTGCGCGGCATCGAGGTCGAGGCGCATGCGGCCGCCCGAGAACGCCGCCGGGTCGATGCGGCCGAGCACGAGGTCGGCGTCGGTGACGGTCGGCTCGGTGCCGCCGCGCCCGTAGCAGGCCGGGCCCGGCTCGGCACCGGCGCTGTCCGGCCCGACGCCGATGCGTTTCATGCGGTCGACGCGCGCGATCGAGCCGCCGCCCGCACCGATCTCCACCATCTCGATCACCGGGATGCGCAACGGGAGCCCGCTGCCCTTCTTGAAGCGATAGACGCGTGCCACCTCGAACACGCGGTTGGTCTGCGGCTTGAAATCGTCGATCAAACAAATCTTCGCGGTGGTTCCGCCCATGTCGAAGGAGATCACCTGATCGAGGGAGCGCTGGCGCGCGATGTGGCTCGCAAAGATGGCGCCGCCGGCGGGTCCGGACTCGACGAGCCGCACGGGAAAACGGATCGCCGTTTCGACGGTGGTGAGCCCGCCGCCCGAGAGCATCAGGAACAGCGGGCAGGTGACGCCGGCGGTGTCGAGGTCGCGCCGCAGGTTGGCCAGATAGGTGGCGATCAGCGGCTGCAGATAGGCGTTGGCGCAGGCGGTCGAGAAGCGCTCGTACTCGCGCATCTCCGGCGACACGTCCGAGGAGAGCGTCACCGCCACGCGCGGCAGCCGTTCGGCGAGCATCGCCGCGATGCGACGCTCGTGGCGTGGCTCGGTGAAGCTGTGCAGCAGGCCGACTGCGACCGCTTCGACCTGCTCGCGCGCGATATGATCGATGACGCGGCCGACGTCGTCTTCGTCGAGCGGCGTGAGCACGCGGCCGTGTGCGTCGATGCGTTCCGCGACCGTGAGGCGCAGCCGGCGCGGCACCAGCGGCGGCGGCAGGTCGATCCCGACGTCGTATTGTTCGAACCGGTTCTCGTGGCGGATTTCGATGGTGTCGCGAAAGCCGCGGGTGGTGATCAGCGCGGTCCTGGCGCCCTTGCGCTCGATCAGCGCGTTGGTGGCGAGCGTCGTGCCGTGAATGATGATGGAGAGCGCCGAGGCTTTGATGCGCGCCTGATCGAGCACCGCCTCGATCGCCGCGATCACCCCGCGCTCGGGCGCCGCCGGGGTGGTGAGCACCTTGGCGGTGTAGCGGCGAGAGCCGCTGTCGAGCGCCACGTCCGTGAAAGTACCGCCGATATCGACGCCGAGACGATGGTCCATGCTGCCCCCGCCAAAGGGCGGGATTTGTAGCCCGTAGCCCGGATGGAGCGAAGCGAAATCCGGGAACGGCGGCCCCGCATTGCGCTTCGCTCCATGCGGGCTACCATAGTGCTCCCCTCGCCGCGTGACCTCACGGGAGCATTGTCTTGATCGCCAGCGAGCCCGCTTGGCCGGACCGCCTGTTCGCGGTGCTCAAGGCCGCGGACGTCCGGCAGGTCGGCTACGTGCCGGACGCCGGGCACGCGCGGCTGATCGAGCTATGCGCGGCCGATCCGGCGATCCGCGACGTGGTGCTCACCACCGAGGAGGAGGGCATCGCGCTCGCGGCCGGCGCCTGGCTCGGCGGCCAGCGCGCGGCGCTGCTGATGCAGAGCAGCGGGGTCGGCAACTGCATCAACATGCTCTCGCTGATCAAGAGCTGCCGCTTTCCGCTGGTGATGCTCGTCACCATGCGCGGCGAGTGGGCCGAGTTCAATCCGTGGCAGGTGGCGATGGGCTCGATCGTCGAGCCGACGCTGCGACTTGCCGGCGTGAATTGCTACCGGATCGAGCGGCCCGAGGAGGCCGCCGACATCGCGGCGGGGGCGCTCGATCTGGCGTTCGGCGGCGACCACGCGGTCGCATTGCTGCTCTCGCAGCGGCTGATCGGCCGCAAGGTATGGGTGAAGTAATGCTTGATCGCCGCGCCGTTATCGCCCGGCTGCTCGCCGACCGGCGCGACGATCTCCTCATCGTCTCGGGGCTCGGCTCGACCACCTACGACGTTGCATCGGTCGGCGACGACGACCGCAACTTCTATCTCTGGGGCGCGATGGGCGGCGCCGCCATGGTCGGGCTCGGCGTCGCGCTCGCGCGGCCGGACCGGCGCGTCGCCGTCATCACCGGCGATGGCGAGACCTTGATGGGGCTCGGCGCGCTCGCGACCGTCGCGGTGCAGCAACCGACGAACCTCGCCATCGTGGTGTTCGACAACGGGCTCTACGGCGAGACCGGCAGCCAGGCGAGCCACACGCGCGGGACGGTCGATCTGACCAAGGCGGCGGCCGCCTGCGGCATCGGGTTTACGATGGAGGTGAGCGACGACGCGGGGGTTGCGCGCCTCGCGAAACTGCTCACGAATTTCACCCAAACCACGTTCGCGCGCGTCGCGATCGCGCCGGACGAGCCGCCGCGCGTGCTGCCGACCCGCGACGGGGTGGCGCTGAAGCTGAGATTCAGGAAGGCGGTTGGTTTGTAGGGCGGGTTAGCGGCGCGCTTGCGCCGCGTAACCCGCCGCATTGTCTTGTTTGGAGGGGCGCCGGCGGATTACGCGCCCTTCGGGCGCTGATCCGCCCTACGGGGCCACAGCTTCATCACGCCCTCGCGCAGCGTGCGGCCGACACCGCGCACGACATCGAGCGTCCTTACCGTCGCGGTGGTGCGGAACGCGCCGTCGGTGTCGGCCGGCAATTCCAGCAGCACGCGGTAGGCGGTCGACGTGTGGGAGCGGCGGTCGAGCATCGCGGAGACCGCCACGAACAGCAGCAGGAAGGTGCGGTAGAGGCGCTCGCCGTGCTGCGCCACCACCTCGTCGCGCTGGCGCATCCAACGCTCGTACATTTGCTTCGCCCACAGGTGATAATTGCGCCGGTCGTTGTCGACCCGCATCAGCTCGAATGGCGACTCGCGGACCGCCTCGACGAACTCCGGCATGTAGACCATGCGGAAGGTGCCGGGCCAGATGTGCTGGGTGACGAAGCTGTGGGTGTCGAAGCGCCTGCGCTCGGCCGCGAAATCGAGATAGACGCGCCCGCCCGGCTTGAGCCATTGCGACAGCTTGCGCATGACCACGCGATAGTCGGAGAGATCCTCGATCACGCCCATCATCGAGATGGCGTCGAACTTCTGCTCCGGCTCGAAGGTGAAGAAATCCTGGTAGCGCACCTCGGCCGGCAGCTTCTCTTCGACGATTTTCTGCTGGACGTATTCCTGCTGGCGGCGCGAGAGCGTGATTCCCGTGACGCGCACGCCGCGCTGGGCGGAAAAGCGCGTCATCCCGCCCCAGCCGCAACCCGCTTCGAGCAGGTGCTGTCCCGGTTTGAGCTGCAGTCCGTCGAAGGCCGCCTGGAGCTTGCGCGTCGCGGCCGGCTCCAGTTCCTCGTCGTCGGTGAGATAAATGCCGGGCGTGTAGGTGTGCCAGTCGTGGTCGGAGACGTGGAGCTGCGCGTTCTGCGCGTCGTAATGCAGCGCGATCCATTGCGGATTGACGCGCGGGCGCCCGACCAGGATCGGGTGCAGGCGGCGCCAGATGTAGACGCCGGGGTGGGCGTCGCGCAACTGCTCCTGGTAGCGCAGCATCTCCAGGAGGTCACCCTCGAAGTCGAGCTGCTCGTCCATATAGGCGTGGGCGATGGTGAGCGCGTCGAGGGAAGCGAGCGCGTCGAGGCCTTCCGGCCTGATCACGCGCAGGGTGAACACGGGCTCGCCGCCGCGCCCGAAGTCGATCGCGTTGCCGTCGGGCGGAACGAGGCGGAACGGGGCGCCGTCGACTTGCTGGGTTGCGAGGCGCCGCAGCGCCGCAACGGAGCGCTCGCGCGCGGCGCTGCGCAGGCCGCCGGAGGCCGGCGCCGGGCGGTCGTGGGTGGATTGGTCGGTGTGGGTCTGGGCTGGGTACGACATGCCGAAAACCTAGCAACGCGCGTTTGGCGGGAGAAGATCACGCGAGCAGCGGCTTGATGCCGCCACGGCCGCGGGATTAGGCTTTTGCCTAGCAAATATCGACGCCGGGGGAAACGATGACCGCCACCAGCCTGGGTGAAGCTGCCGCTGCGCGCCCGTCCTCGCTCGGCCGCGTCATGCTGGCCTCCGCGATCGGCTCCGCGCTCGAGTGGTACGACTTCTTCATCTACGGCACCGCCGCGGCGCTCGTCTTCAACGAGCTGTTCTTCCCCAAGCTCGACCCGCGCATGGGGACGCTCGCCGCGTTCGCCACCTTCGGGGTCGGCTTCTTCGCCCGGCCGTTCGGGGGCTTGGTGTTCGGCCATTTCGGCGACCGCATCGGCCGCAAGCCCATGCTGGTCGCGACCCTGCTGCTGGTCGGCGTCGCCACTTTCCTGATCGGGCTCGTGCCCTCCTACGGCCAGATCGGCATCTGGGCGCCGGTTCTCCTCGTCGTGCTGCGCCTGCTGCAGGGTTTCGGCGCCGGCGCCGAATACGGCGGCGCCGTAATTTTCGCGGTCGAATACGCGCCCGCCACAAGGCGTGGGCTGTTCGGCAGCTGGGCGCCGATCGGCGTAACGCTCGGCAATCTCATGGCGGCGGGCGTCTTCGCCCTCGTCACCCTGCTGCCCAAGGACGACCTCCTCGCCTGGGGCTGGCGCATCCCGTTCCTGCTCAGCGCCGTACTGGTCGCGCTCGGCCTCTACATCCGCATCGGCGTTTCCGAGACGCCGGTGTTTTCCGAGGTGGCGGAAGCGCGCAAGCCGCTCAAGGCGCCGGTGCTCGCCGCCATCCGCCGCCATCCGCGCAGCTTCCTGGTGGTGATCGGCTCGCGCCTCGCCGAGAACGGGCTGGGTTATCTGTTCCCGGTGTTCGGCCTGAATTACGTGGTGCAGCTTGGGCTGCCGCGCAGCGAGGCGCTGTTCGGCGTGATCCTGTCGCAATTCCTCTCGCTGCTCACGATCCCGCTGTTCTCGGCGCTTTCCGACCGGGTCGGCCGGCGGCCGGTCTACATCGGCGCGGCGCTGTTCTCGGCCGCCTGGGCATTCCCGTTCTTTTATCTGTGCGAGACCCGGGAGCCGTGGCTCATCTGGATCGCCTTCATCGGCGCGAGCGCGATCGGCGTCTCCGGCATGTTCGGCCCACAGGCGGCCTATTATTCCGAGCTGTTCGGGCCGCGCGTGCGCTTCGGCGGCTTCGCCTTCGCGCGCGAGCTGGGCTCGATATTGGCGGGCGGCCCGGCGCCCGCACTCGCCGCCCTGCTGCTCGTGCAGGGCGGCGGCAAGCCGTGGTGGGTCGCCGGCTACATCATCGTGCTGTCGGTGATCACCGCGCTCGCGGTGTTCATCGGCCCGGAGACGCACAAGAGCGACATCGCGGCCGAGCACCCGGATGACGCCGCGCGCCCGGTGGGGACGTAACCCGCGTCGACGCCGGCGTGCCTTGCCGCTACTACCGATATCCGGTACTATCGCTCTTGTGCAATACGAATGGGATGACGGCAAAGCCGCCGAGAACCTTCGCAAGCACGGCGTCGACTTTATGGATGCCATTGCCGCCCTCGAAGACACGAACCGTTTGGAAGGTATCGACACGCGGTCCGAGTACGGCGAGGAGCGGATTCAAGTCACCGGAATGGCGCGCGGCGGCGTGTTGTTCGTGATTGTCACACTACGCGACGAAAACGTCTGCCGAATCATATCGGCCCGAAAGGCCACGCGACATGAGCAAGACCGGTACTACGCGGGTGACCGTGAAACCTGGTGAACCCCTGCCGCGCGGCGACACCGATTGGGCGCGCCTCGATGCCATGAGCGATGAGGAAATCCGGGCTGCGGCGCTGGCCGATCCCGATGCGCAGCCGCTTACGCCCGAGCAACTGGCTCGAACGCGACGGGTATCGCGCGTCAAGGTGCTCCGCCAGCGCCTCGAAATGACGCAGGCGCAATTCGCCGAAGCCTTTCACCTTCCCATCACGACGTTGCGCGATTGGGAGCAGCATCGCAGCACCCCGGACGCGCCAGCGCGCGCCTTGTTGCTGGCGATCGAACGTGATCCCGAGGTCATGCGGCGATTGCTCGCGGACAGGGCGGCGTAGGGCGCAACAGCGCCGCAGGCGCGTATTGCGCTGCGCGCAAGGGCGCGGCCCCTCTGGATGACGTGGGAGTATTACTCCGCCGCGGTGGCGAAGAACCGCTTCGCCGCCGCCTTCTGATTCTCGTAGATCGAGCCCTGGAACGGCGCGGGCGGCAGCGGCATGCGCACCGGCACCGGCGCAACGCGCGGCTCGATCGTCGCGCGGCCGAGCACGATGCGGCTGTTGAACTCGTCGAAATTGGCGACGCCCATCAGCGGCCAGGCGTCGGCGGCGCCGTATTCGTGCAGCAGCAGCCGGCGCGGCTTCGACGACGTGTTGAGCGCCGAGCCGTGCACGAGGCGGGCGTGGTGGATGGTCATCGAGCCGGCTGGGCCCATGAGCGGCACCGCTTCGGCGTAGCCGGCGTCGGAGCGTTCCGGGTCCATGGCGCCGCAGAAATAGCCATTGGCGTGATGATCGAACACCGGCCCCTTGTGGGTACCGGCGACGACGCACATCGGCCCGTTCTCCGCGCCGCAGTCGTCGAGATAGATGCCGGTCGCGAGCACGTCGTCGTTGGTGTGGGGATAGAACGCCCAGTCCTGGTGCCACTCGACCGGCGCGCCGTAGGCCGGCGACTTCATGTTGAGCTTCGAGCCGTGCAGGCGGATGTTTTCCCCGATCAGCTGCGCCAGGATCGACGTGATGCGCGGACTGCGCGTCAGCTCGGCGAAAAACGGGAAGTGCTTGTGCGGCGTCTTGATGCGCCGCACCCGCGGCTCCTCGCGCGAATGGGAATCCTCGAGGTCGTAGACGTCGGTATGCGCGGTGACCTTGGCGGCCTCCGCCACGATGGTGTCGACCCGGCGCGTGACCTCGGCGAGCAATTCGCGGCCGAGCACGTCGGGCACGACGAGGTAGCCGAGCTCCCGGTATTGTTCGACTTGGGCAGGGGTGAGCATCGTTCGGCTCCGCGGCAAGACGGCGTGCCAGCACATTAGCAACGGCGGGGCAGTCTGTCATTGCGACGAGCGAAGCGACGAAGCAATCCAGAAGGCTTTTCGCTCCGTCCTGGATTGCTTCGTCGCCGCTGCGCGGCTCCTCGCAATGACGATGCCTCAATGCCCGCCGGGCGCCGCGGCGGCGGGCTTCTTCATCATCACGGCGAACACGCCGACCGCGACGAACAGCACGGTCAGCGCCAGGAACAGGTCGGAGAACGCCATCACCAGGCCTTCGCGGTGGGTCATGGCGAAGAGCTGCTTGAGCGCCATGGTGGAGGCGTCGGCGCCGTAGCTCGAGAATTTAGCGGTCAGCTTGTCGAGCGCCTCGAGCGCCGGGCGATAGGACGAGTTGAGCATCTCGTGCAGGCGCGCGGTGTGGAGATCCGTGCGGTCGTTGAGGAACGTGTTGATCGCCGCCAGCCCGACCGCGCCGCCGAGGTTGCGCATCAGGTTGTAAAGGCCGGAGGCGTTCTTGACCTGCGCCGGCGGCAAGGTGCCGAGCGCGATGTTGTTGATCGGGATGATCGCGAACATCAGGCCGACGCCGCGAAAGATCTGCGGCCAGATCAGCTCGTAGAAGGCCCAGTCCTTGGTGAGCCAGGTCATCCACCAGGTGCCGAGCGCGAACGAGGCGAAGCCGAACATCAGCATGGCGCGCGGGTCGACCTTGGCGGTCAGGCGCCCGGCGATCGGGGCGGTGAGGAACATCGCCACGCCGGAAACGAACATGGTCTCGCCGATCATCAGCGCGTCGTAGCCGCGCACGCGCCCGAGATAGAGCGGATAGACGAGGGTGAGCCCGTAAAGTCCGATGCCGAGCACGAAGGAGAACACCGAGCCCATCGCGAAGTTGCGGTTGCGGTAGCTGCGCAGGTCGACGATCGGGTCGCGCGCGGTGAGCGCGCGGACGAAGAAAGCGACCGCCGAGATGCCCGACACCCAGGCGAAGGTCAGGACGGTGTCGTCGTTGAACCAGTCGTAGGTCGGTCCGTCTTCCAGCACGTATTCGAGCGCGCCGAGGAAGCCCGCCATGGCGAGGAAGCCGATCCAGTCGAAATGTTTGAACAGCGCGAGGTTGGGCTTGTCGAAATCGACCAGCGCGAGCGTCGCGATCGTCACGGCGATGCCGGGCAGCACGTTGACGAAGAACAGCCAGTGCCACGACAGCGCGTCGGTCAGATAGCCGCCGACGGTCGGCCCGACCGTGGGCGCCAAGGTCGCGACGAGGCCGATCAGCGGCGAGATCACCGGCAGCTTGGAACGCGGGAACACGATGTAGGCGGTCGCGAACACGGTCGGGATCATGCCGCCGCCGATGAAGCCCTGCAGCGCGCGCCACACGATCATCTCGTTGATGTTGGTCGCGGTGCCGCACATGAAGCTCGCCAGGGTGAAACCGCCGGCGGAAATCGCGAACACCAGCCGCGTGCCGAGCGCGCGCGAGAGGTAGCCCGAGAGCGGGATCATGATCACTTCGGCGATCAGATAGGCCGTCTGCACCCAGGGAATCTCGTCGGCGCTCGCCGCGAGGCCGGCCTGGATTTCGGTGAGCGAAGCCGAGACGATCTGGATGTCGAGGATCGCCATGAACATGCCGAACATCATCGCAACGAACGCGACGAGACGGCGCGGGTCGATGCGATCGGTCTCGGCCGGCGCCGCGGCGGCCGGCATTGGGACGGTGAGGGTGCGGGCTTGGGCCATGGCGGCCTCGCGAAATGCGCAGCTAACGCGCCGCAGTCTGTTTGGTCTCGGAAGCCGCGGCCTTCGTGTTGATGCTCACCACGACCGACATGCCGGGGCGCAGCACCTCTTCGCCCGCCACGTCCGCCGGCACGCGCACGCGCACCGGGACGCGCTGCACGATCTTGGTGAAGTTGCCGGTGGCGTTGTCGGGCGGCAGCAGGGTGAACACCGAGCCCGAGGCGGGCGCGAAGCTCGCCACCGTGCCGGTGATCTTGCGGTCGGGCAACGCGTCGACGGTGATGGAGGCGGTCTGACCGGCGCGCAGCCGTGCGAGCTGCGTCTCCTTGAAGTTGGCGTCGATATAAACGCCGTCGAGCGGGACGAGGCTTGCGAGCCGCTGCCCCGGCTGCACATAGTCGCCGGTCTGTACCGCGCGGTTGCCGACGACGCCGTCGAAGGGCGCGCGGATCACCGCGAACGAGAGGTCGCGCTCGGCCTTGGCGAGCGCGGTGTTGAGCTCTTCGAGCGTGCGCGAGGCCTCCTGCTGCTGCAGCTTGAGCACGTCGACGTTGGCGGCGGCGGACTGCAAGGTCGCCTGCGCGGCCGCGACCGCCGCGACTGCCTGGTCGCGGTTGGCCTGGGCCTGCTCGAGCGTTTGTTTGCTCGCAAACTCACGGTTCGCCAGCGCCTGCTGGCGGGCCAATTCGAGTTGCGTGCGGGTTGCGCCCGCCTGCGTCGATTCGAGCTGCGCTTTTGCCTGGTCGACCGCGGCCTGCTGGGCCGCAATCTGCTTGCCGATACGCTCGATCGTCGCCTTTTGGGTCGCGGCCTTGTCCTGCGCGGTCTTGACCGCGAGCTGATAATCTCCGTCGTCGATGCGGGCGATCACGTCGCCGGCGCGCACATGCTGGTTGTCGTCGACGTCGAGGGAGGCGAGGTAACCGGGGATTTTGGCGGCGAGCGTCGTGCTCTTGGCGCCCACGTAGGCGTCGTCGGTCGTGACCGTGAACCGGCCGACCGTCCACCAATAGTCGCCGAAATAGCCGGCCGCGGCGAGCGCAGCCGCAACCGCGCCGGCGATGAGGAAGCGGCGGGCTCGGCGTGGACGGGCGGGCGCAGCGGCTTGCTGAGCGGGCGCTTCGACGGTTGGCGCCGGTCCGCGCGCCTCATCGGGGCGCGCGGTGGGGAACTCCGCCCGAGTGCCGACCACCGGGTCCGTAGTCGAGGCGGGATTCTCCGGACTGGGCGGGAAATCCACCCATTCGCCGTCGTCCGTGTCCACCAGGGCGATCTTGGGCCGCCGTTCTTGTTTTTTGAGTGCCTGGGCCATGGCTTTTACTCCAAAATGACCGAACCGTTCGGTCAATATGCTTGACTTACATCGGGCTCGGGCCTATGTCAACCCTGACCGAACGGTTCGGTCATTAGCCTCAACGGAACGTGATCACGAGGGCAGCCAATGGAACTCGATCAAGCCGAACGCGAGGCGCCGACGGCGGCGGCGCAGGCGGACGGTGCCAAGCGGCGCCAGATCATGGACGGCGCCCGCAAGGTGTTCCTGGCCCAAGGCTTCGACGGCGCCAGCATGGGGGAGATCGCCCGCGCGGCGGGGGTCTCGAAGGGCACGCTCTACGTCTACTTCGACAGCAAGGAGAAGCTGTTCGAGGAAATCACCCACGAGGCGTGCTCGGCCCAGGCGGAGGGCGTGTTCGCCTTCGATGCGGCCGACCACGACGTGGCGGCGGTGCTCACGCGCACCGGCCGCGGCTTCATCAAGTTTCTTTCCCGGCCGGGCGGCATGTCGGCGCTGCGCACCGTGATCAGCATCGCCGAGCGCATGCCCGAAATCGGCGCCGAGTTCTACGACACCGGCCCGGCCGAGGGGATCGCGCGGCTGCGCAATTATCTCGAGGCGCAAGTCGCCGCCGGCGTGCTCGCGATCGAAGACTGCGAGGTTGCGGCGGCGCAATTCATCGATGCCTGCGCCTCGACGGTGCTCAAGCAGCTGCTGTTCAACGCGCGGCCGGTGCCGAGCGACGAACGCATCGACCACGTGGTCGGCACGGCCGTGCGCGTGTTCATGAAGGCGTATGGGCGGTAGGGCGCAATAGCACTCGGCGAACGTCGTGCAGCAAACACTTCCGTCATCCTGAGGAGCCTGGCGCGTCTTCGCGCCGGGCGTCTCGAAGGATGGCAGCAAGCACCGTGCTTATTTCCATCCTTCGAGACGCCGGCCTTCGGCCGGCTCCTCAGGATGACGTTGGTGTTTGTTGCGCGCTCACTTTCTGAGAGCGATAAGCGCAGTCCAGGACTATATTAGCGCGATGGAACCCAAGATTTTCGGCTCCCACGACGAGCGCACCCTGGCGCAAATGGAGCGCTGCATGCGCGTCGGCAGCGTCGCCGGCGGCGTGCTGTGTGCGGACGGGCACCTCGGCTACGCCATGCCGGTCGGCGGCGTGATCGCCTACGAGGAGCACCTCTCGGTCAGCGGCGTCGGCTTCGACATCGCCTGCGGCAACATGGCGGCGAAGCTCGACCTCACCCTCGACGACATCAAGGCCGACGCGCCGACTCTCGCGACCGACATCGCCCGGAACGTGAGCTTCGGGCTCGGCCGCACCAACGCCGAGCGGGTCGAGCATCCGCTGTTCGACAGCCCGCTGTGGGAGGAATGCCCCGACATCAAGCACCTCAAGACCATGGCGCGCGACCAGCTCGGCACGGTCGGCTCGGGCAACCACTACGTCGATTTGTTCGTCGACGAGGAGGGCTTTGTTTGGATCGGCGTGCACTTCGGCTCGCGCGGGCTCGGCCATAAGACCGCGACCACGTTCCTCAAGCTCGCCGGCGGCAAGGACGGCATCGACGTCGACCCGGCGGTGCTGCGCGAGGACAGCGAGCTGGGGCAGAAATATCTCACCGGCATGACGCTCGCGGGCGAATACGCCTACGCCGGGCGCGAGTGGGTGGTGGAGCGCGTGCGCAACCTCATCGGCGGCGCCATCGTCGATGAGGTGCACAATCATCACAATTACGCCTGGCGCGAGCGCCACGGCGAGCGCGATCTGTGGGTGGTGCGCAAGGGCGCGACGCCCGCGTTCCCGGGCCAGCGCGGCTTCGTCGGCGGCTCGATGGGGGACGACGCAGTGATCCTCACGGGCGTCGAGAGCGAAGGCTCGGCTGCGAGCCTCTATTCCACCGTGCACGGGGCCGGGCGCGTGATGTCGCGCACCGAGGCGCGCGGCCGTTTCGTGCGCGACCCGGAGACGGGGAAGAAGATGCGCCAGCCCGGGCGCGTGCGCCACGACGAGATGCAGCAATGGCTGCGCGAGAAGGGCGTGACCCTCGTCGGCGGCGGCCTCGACGAGGCGCCGCAGGCCTACCGGCGCCTGCCCGACGTGCTCGCCGCGCACGCCGGCACGGTCGCGATCGAGCATACGCTCAAGCCGTTCGCGGTGGTGATGGCCGGCCCGAACGAATGGGATCCGTATAAAGACTGACGGCGGACGAGGGAGGACAGAGGACGGACTAGACCTCTATCTGTCGTCTGTCGTCCGTCCTCCGTCGTCTGCTTATTCCGCCGCCTGCAGGCGCACCACGGACTCCTCATAGCGCCCGGCCCCCATGGCGCCCTCGCCGAAGATGCCGCGCTGGGCGATCCAGTCGAACGTCTCGTCGTGGGCTTCCTTGGTGTAGGGCTCGAACACCAGCCGCTCGCCCGGGCCCCAGCGCCGCGTGTCCATCAGCGCGTGGAAACGCTCGGGGAATTCGTTCTTGTAATAATGGGTGTAGCGGTCGGGCCGCAGGTCGAGGTCGCGTTGCGCGCGGCGCAGCGCGTTGAAGAACTTGCGCAGGTCCTCCGGATCGGGATTGCCGTGGATCATGGTGCCGATCATGAAGGTGGTGTCGATCACCTTGCGGAAGCCGAGCTGCTCGGCGAAGTAATAGGGCCCGCTGAACAGCGACACCGCCGGTGCCTTGCCCTCGATGAGGTCCTCGAGCCGCGCGAACAGCATGCCCTCTTTGTAAGACAGGTTGATCTTGTCCATCGGCATGTAGGGCTCGAGCGCCTGGATGGTGGCGTAGTGGCTGCCCGACTGATAGCCGACCGAGATCGGCACGCCAGCGAGGTCTTCGGGATTTTTCACCGGCGAATCCGCCGGCACGAAAATGCCAGCCGGCGACACGGAATAAACATCGGCGTAGAGCCGCCCGTGCCCCTTCGAGGCGGCGACGTTCACGGTCCAGTGGCAGGCGCAGCTCACGTTGGCGTCGCGACCTGCTTCGAACGACTGATAGGCGCCGACCTTGTCGCCCTTATCGTGGTGCTTGCCGCCGCTCGAACGGATCAGCTCGCGGAACTCGTAATCGAGTCCCTCGTCCTTGAAGTAGCCCTTCTCCTCGGCGATCCATTCCTGCAGCCGGAAGTGCGGTTCGATGATGAATTTGCCCATGCGTTTCCTCCTGGTCCGATGTTAACAGCAGCCGTGATTTGCTTGCTCGCCGTGCTCGGCGACGCGCCGGGCGCGGATCATCTTGACGTGGTCGTCCATCAGGCGCCGCGCGTGCGCGCCGTCGCGCATCTCGATCGCGTCGGCGAGCGCGCGGTGGGCGTCGAGGATGTGGCGCGCCACGTCCGGCGTGAGCGTGCGGTTGTGGCTCGGCCACGAGACGTGCTGGAGCGAGACGAGCTGCACCACCAGAACGCGGTTGTGCGAGGCCTCGGCGACGGCGAGATGAAACGCGAGGCTCGAGCGGGTGAAGGCGTCGGATTCGCTGATCAGCCCCTCGGCTTCGCCGATCAGCCGCCGCAAGGTTGCGTGGTCCTCCGGCGTGGCGTTCTCGGCCGCCAGTTCCGCGGCGAGGCATTCGATCGCGCGCTGGGCGTCGAGGATCTCCCGCACGCTCACCCCGGTGAGGTCGAGCTGCACCGCGAGCGCCTCGGCGAACAGGCGCGGGTTGCCGCGGGCGATGCGGGCGCCGCCGCCGGCCCCCATGCGGATTTCGACGATGCCAAGCGCCTCGAGCGTGCGCAGCGCGTCGCGCGCGACGATCCGGCTCACCCCGAAGCGCGCCGCAAGGTCCTTCTCGGTACCGAGAAAATCGGCCGGCTTGAGCCGCTTGGCGAACAGCGCCTCGCGCACGTCGGCCACGATCTGCGACGACAAGGTGGCGCCGGCCGCGCGTCCGGCGCGGCCGAGCAGGGCTGAATCCCGCGCGTATTCCAGCATTCGGGGGCGTCAGCTCCTCGTTGAACGAACCAAAAGATGCTAAAGATGATATCTTTAGCATCCGGCGCCGTCAACTCGAATTTTCGGCTATTCGGCGGCCGGCGGCTTTTCCCCATCGCTGGTGGCTGATTTCGCCGACGATGGGTCCGTCGCCTGATCGGCTGGGCCCAACGCCGTGTCCGGTTCCGGCGCGTCCGCCACGAACGTGCGCAGCTTCACCTCCGGCGGCAGCTCGAACGGCATCCACAGCTCTTCGCACAGCAGGCACATGGCGGCTCGCCTTTGCGTTTGTGTTAGACAGCGTAGCCCCCTTGGAGCGAAGCGCAATGCGGGAACAAGATTTCCCGGATTTCCGCCCGCTTTCGCGGGCGTCCATCCGGGCTACGGAGGAATCCCATGTACAAAGCATCCGCCGGCGTCATGCTGCCGACCTCGATCATCGGATCGCTGCCGCGCCCGTCCTGGTACAACGCCGTGCTCGGCTCGAGGAGCTTCCTCGAAGCCATGATCAACGCGCGCTACCGTGAGCAATACGAGGACGCGGTCTCCGCGCATCTGCGCGCCCAGGAGACCGCCGGCCTCGACATCTGCACCGACGGCGACGCCCATTATGACGAGGAAGTGGGCGGCATGAGCTGGCAGAGCTATCCGCTCACCCACATGGCCGGCTTCAGCAAGGAGCCGGTGGCGGCGGTCTACAACGTCGGCGGGGTCGGCTTTGCCCGCGGCCACATCCTGCACGATTATCTGGAAGCGCGCGTTTTCCCGAAGATCGTCGGTCCGGTGGGGCGCGGCGATCTGCAATACACGGCGATGTGGAAGGTGGCGCAGCGGCTCACCGACAAGCCGGTGAAGTTCGGCACCATCCTGCCGGAGCTGCTCGCGGCCGCGGCGCCCGACGAGTATTACAAAGATCCGGTCGAGCGCACCTGGGCGCTGAGCGACGCGCTCAATGCGGAACTCCACGACCTCGCCGACGCCGGCTGCCCGGTGCTGCAGATGGAGGAGCCGCAGATCCACATGGTGCCGGCGCGCGGCAAGGCGTTCGGCAAGCTCGACACCGGCGACCTCGTCAACGTGTTCAACAACACGGTCAAGGGGCTGCGCGCGAAGACCGAAGTATGGTGCCACACCTGCTGGGGCAATCCTTCGCAGCAGCGCATGTTCCGCGACATCCAGAGCTATCAGCCGACGCTCAAAGCGCTCAACGAGGTCGACGCCGACGCGCTCACCTTCGAGACCTGCTCGTCCGGCCCGGGCGACCTCAAGGCGATCGGCGAGACCATCAAGGACAAGAAAATCGTGATCGGCGTGATCGATCATCACACGCTGCAGGTGGAACGGCCGGACCAGGTCGCCGAGATCATCCGTGAGGCGCTCAAATACATTCCGGCCGAGCGGCTGGTGATCTCGTCCGACTGCGGCATGGGCCGCGAGGGCATGAGCCGGCGCCACGCGGTCTACAAGATGGTCGCGATGGTGCTGGGCACCAACATCGTGCGCAAGGAACTGGGGCTGCCGGAGGCGCCGTGCCGCGCCGCCGACGCGCGCTATTCGCTGACCGTGACCAAGGCGTGAATCCGGGGTGAGGGTTACGGCCCTGGATTTTGTTAGGTCGTAACCCCCTCACCCCATCTCCCCTCCGGGGCCCCTCCGGGGAGAGGGAGTCGCGAGCTGCCAACGCGGCCGTCGCTACTGCCCTAGCGACCGGCTGCCGGGTGGGATAAAATCTGGCGAAAGACCAGCACACGCCCCAGTTATGAGAGAAGATCGGAGGATCACCCATGGATGCGCCCGCTCCCGCCACGAAGGCCGTACCGTTCGACACCGCCAAGCTCGACCGCCTGATGGACGATGCCGGCATCGACGCGCTGCTCGTCACCTCGAAGCACAACGTGCAATACCTGCTCGGCGGCTACCGCTTCTTCTTCTTCGACTACATGGACGCGATGGGGGTCAGCCGGTACCTGCCGGTGCTGTTCTATCAGCGCGGCAAGCCGGAAAACGCCGCCTACATCGGCTATCGCCTGGAGAAGCACGAGCAGGAGCTCGACCGCTTCTGGACCCCGGTGATGCAGGCCGCTTCGTCCACCAGCGCGGACGCCATGGGGCTCGCCGTCGAGCACATCAAGAAGCTCGGCAACGGCATCCGCACCATCGGCGTCGAAATGCCGTTTCTGCCCGCCGACGCGGAGGCGGTGCTCAAGGACGGCCTCGGCAACACCAAGATCGTCGACGCGGTGTTTCCGCTCGAGCGGCTGCGCGCGATCAAGACCAAGGCCGAGCTCGACATGCTGCGCACGTCGTCCGAGCGCGTGGTCGAGTCGATGATGGCGACGTTCCGCCAGCTCAAGCCCGGCATGACCAAGCGCGAGATGGTCGATACCCTCAAGCGCGAGGAGGTGAACCGCGGGCTCACCTTCGAATATTGTTTGAACACCGCGGGTTCGAGCCTCAACCGCGCGCCGTCCGAGCAGAAACTGCAGAAGGGCGACATCATCTCGCTCGACTCCGGCGGCAATTATCACGGCTACATCGGCGACCTGTGCCGCATGGCGATCCTGCAGGCAAAGCCGGACGCGGAGCTCGAGGATCTGCTCGGGGTGGTCGAAGAGATCCAGCAGGCGGCGCGCAAGCCGATCAAGCCCGGCGCTAAGGGCGGCGAGATCGTCGAACGCGCCGAGAAGTTGATGAATGCCTCGCCGCACAAGCCCTACATGGAGTTCCTGGCGCACGGCATGGGGCTGATCAGCCACGAGGCGCCGCGCCTGATCAAGAACCGCGCCTACAGCAACTACGACGCGGACCGTCCGCTCGAACCCGGCATGGTGGTCTCGATCGAGACCACCATGCTTCACCCGAAGCGCGGTTTCATCAAGCTCGAGGACACGGTCGCGGTGACCGCCTCCGGCTGGGAAGGCATGGGCGACAACCCGCGCAGCTGGAATCCGGCGGGGTAGGGGGCGTTCCCCGGATGCGGTGCACCGCTGATCCGGTGCGCATTATTTTTTGAAATTCTCTGGACCCCGGGTCTGCGGCGCACCACTTCGTGCTGTGCCGCGCCCGGGGAACGCTGCGCGCTTGCGCCGGCAATGACGAAGTCGTTCGTCCCGCATCGTTGACATTGCAATCCGCATGCCATCGGCAGCGTGCGCGGCGACGCATTTTTTCGCACGTGCGCGCGGAACGATTTCGCACCTGCGCTGTTTGATCGGGCTGGTGGACGGGACCGGCGGGGCGCTCGCCTCGCCGTCATCACTGACTGGCAGATCAAGGGACGACGCCATGAAATGGACATTGATGGTCTCGACGTGCCTGCTCGCGTTCGCCTTTTCGCCCCCCGCCTTCGCCCGCGACTCTCACAAAGAACCGCACGGAAAACCCCACGCACAAGCCCACTTCACGCACGCGCGCGGACATGCGGCGGCGCGCGAACGAGGCGAACACGGGCCGGCGAGCAAACACATGGCATCGACCCGTAGCGGCGCACGCCACCACCATGTTGCCGCAATCCACTCGCGCCAGGCCGCGGAGAAACACGCCGGCCGGGCGCATGTTGCCTCGCTCGCGCGCCATCATGCGTGGTCGCGTTCCCGACATGGTCGATTTGTCGCAGTGCGGAACCGCACGCTGAGGGAAGCGCGCGGCGGCGGGTCGCAAGGCGGCTCGATTGGCCTCGCGAGCTATTACAGCGCGGGCGGCCTGACCGCCGCCCATCGCAGCCTGCCGTTCGGCACGCGCGTGCGGGTGACGAATTTGTCGAACGGCAGCTCGGTGGTCGTCCGCATCAACGATCGCGGGCCGTTCATCCGCGGCCGCTCGATCGATCTCTCGACCGGCGCGGCGCGCGCGATCGGCATGACCGGCGCCGGCGTTGCCCGCGTGCGCATGCACGTGATTTGACGAATCGTAGGGCGCATCAGCGGCCGATGGGCCGCGTCATGCGCCGCCAGCCGTCATTGCGAGCGCAGCGAAGCAATCCAGCCTAACCCGTACGCGCTGGATTGCTTCGTCGCCCTTCGGGCTCCTCGCAATGGCGACGCGGCTCGCGGCGCAATACGCGCCTGCGGCGCCATTACGCCCTACACCGCTTCCACCAGCAGCGGCGGCTCGTGCAGGTAGCGCGTGGCGCGGCGCTTGGCGGCGATGTCGCGCCACACGCGCGCGACCTGATCCTCGCTGAGATGCGCCGCGCGCGCGACCGCGGCGGCCGGCACGGCGTGCTCGAGCCCGTAGAGGCAGAGATCCATGCGGTCGTAGGGCAGCGCGAAATAAAACTCGTCCTGAGTCTGCGCCAGCGACCAGGTGTCGGTGGTGGGCGGCCGCCGCCGGATTTCCTCCGGCACGCCGAGGTGCGCAGCGAGCTGATAGACCTGGGTCTTGTAGAGGTGCGCGATCGGCTTGATGTCGGCGGCGCCGTCGCCGTTCTTGACGAAGAAGCCCTGATCGTATTCCAGCCGGTTGGGGGTCCCGGCGACCGCATAATTGAGGCGGTCGGCGTGATAATACTCGATGCCCTTGCGCGTGCGCTGTTTCATGTTGGTGGCGGCGACGATGCCGAGATAGACCTCGAGCGGCATGCGCAGCTTCTGCTGTCCGCCGTCGGGCGCCTGCACCACCAGCTGGGTGAGGTTGTAACCCTCGCCCACGAGCGCGTCGGCGATCACGACCTTGCATCCCCAGCCGGGACCGAACGCCGGCACGAGCGTGCGGATCAATTCGTCGCGCCGGCGGTAGCAGCCGGCGGCGCTGAGTATCGGCTCGATGTCCTCGACCGCGCGGCGAAGGCCGAGCGCGTCGGCCATCAGGCGACCGAGGCGCAGGCTCTCGGGGTCGGAATCCTTCTCCGGCATGAGCACCGCGAACACCTTCTCGGGCCCGAGCGCGCGCGCACACAGCGCCGCGGTCACGCTCGAGTCGATGCCGCCCGACAGGCCGATCACCACGCCGCGCTTGCGCAGGGTGCGCAGCACCTGCTCGCGGATCGCCGTTGCGATTTGTTGCGTCACGGCGGCCGCGTCGATGCGCAGCACGTCCGCCGAAAACGCCTTCGGACGTTCCATCACGTCGCTCATGCGGCCGGCTCCAATTCGGCCGTGACTTGTTCGGCGGCAACTTGGCGCCGGCTGATCTTGCCGGAGTCGGTCTTGGGCAAGGCGGCGCGAAAT
>Ga0153928_1000250_pt1 | contig 27461 bp, 31 predicted proteins | sample TSNJ012MetaG_FD_106656 | JGI IMG/M metagenome (GOLD analysis project Ga0153928, IMG submission 106656) | Attine ant fungus gardens microbial communities from New Jersey, USA - TSNJ012 MetaG | ecosystem: Host-associated > Fungi > Mycelium > Unclassified | place: USA: New Jersey, Wharton State...
GCGCAGCTCGGAATGCGCGGCGATCAGCTCCGCCATGATCTTGGCGCCGCTCGCCGCTTGGCCGTCGCCGACCGGACGGGCAACCACGGCGAGCGCCCCGTAGCTCCGGGCCAACTGATCGGTAAATCCTTTGACACGCTCGTCGAGGGCGGCAACGCCGGACGAGGTAATGATCGCCACGTCGCCTTCGGCGTCGGCATAGGAGCGCTGGATCGCCGCGGCGAGCGCGTCGGCCGCCACGCGTCCTGCCTGCGCGTTGTCGGTCGCCACCAGCGCGGTCAGGACCTTGGCGTCGGCGGCCGAATCGATGGCGATGATCTTGACGCTGCGCGCCGCCTCGTCGATCGCCTTGCCGATCGCCATGGAGGGCCCGGGCGCAATGACAAGCGCCGCCGGCTTCGCCGCCATGGCATTGGTGAGAGCAGCGATCTCGCTGTCGACGTCGGCTTCCGTGTTCCCGCTGAGGGCGACGATTTGGGCCCCAAGGTCATCGCCCGCCTTGCGCGCGCCGGCGAGCACGGCCTGCCAGTATGGGCGACTCGCGTCCTTCACGATCACCGGGATCGCCGGTGATTGCGCGGCGTGCGCACCGCCGAACAGGCGCCACCTCTCGGGCAGACGGGCCGTGGCGGTCACCATGCCGGCGCCCCACGCGAGCCTTGCGAGCGCAGCGCGGCGGCTCATACCTGCGCGATCGTGTTCCTGTGCCATGGTCCTCCTCCGATGAACGTGCGGTTTACGCATCGGAGAAAGCACGCGGCGCGCTGAAAAATTCCGGCCTGCACCGATTGGTGTTCGTTGATCACGCCGGCGTGAAGCCGAGCGGGCGCCGATCAACTCGGCGTCATCGCCCGATCAATTCGCTCGTGAGGTCTGCATGACGCCGCCGTTCCGGTGTAATGTTTTCCCGCCTCTCACGTTTTTATTCACGGAGTTTTGCCATGCGAATGCTTCTCGTCGCGATCGTCGCACTGACCGCCTCATCGGCCGAGGTTCAGGTGTCCGGCGCAGGCGCGAAGCCATGGTGCGCGCAGATCTACGATCGCGGCGGTGACGGCGGGCGCACGTGCGGATACGTGAGCTGGGAGCAATGCCGCGCCACCACCGGCCTGACGGAAGGATTCTGTCTGCCCAACCCGGCCTATCGCACGGCGTCAGTCGAGCCTCGGCGGCAACCCCGCAGGACGCATTAGTTTGGTCCGTAGGGTGCGCTAAGCGCGCGTAGCGCAGTGAGTGGTGAGTAATGACGACGGCGGCCGACCTTTTCACCACTCACCACTCACCATTCGCCCTCCAGCTCGAAGGTGCGGGCACCGAGCTCCGGCGGCATCGGCGCAAGCCATGGCGACGCGCGCAGCGCCGCCCTCGCGTCGGACAGGCCCTGCTCCCAGCGCATCCGCATCGTGCTTCGGCTGAATTCATAGTCCTTCGCGACGCCCTGCGGATCGCTCGGCCGGTAAATCAGCTCAACGATGTCCATCGTGGTCACGCACCCGAATTCATAAAGGAATTTCGCCTCGGGCGTGTTGCGCAGCTCCTCGGGCAGCCGTTCCCATAGATTGTTGTAGTTGTGGCGGACGTCGTGGATCATTCGGAACAGGTCGGTGATGGCGCGGGTCTTGCTCGCATAGCGGATGTCCTTTTCGCGCTCGCCGACTTCATCGAGATTGGACGGCCGGGTTCCGCGGGCGTCGAACAAGTCTACCTGGAACGTCAGACGGCTGCGCCGCGGAATGCATTCCAACACGTATTGCAGCGGCGTGTTGGAAACGAGACCGCCGTCCCAATAACATTCGCCGTCGATCTCGACCGCCGGAAACCCGGGCGGCAACGCGGCGCTCGCCATCACGTGCTCGGCGCGAATGATTGTGTGCGCGTTGTCGAAATATGAGAAATTGCCGGTCCGCACGTTCACGGCCCCGACACTGAAGCGAATTTCGCCGCCGTTGATGCGGTCGAAATCGACCAATCGCTCGAGCGTGTCTTTGAGCGCGCGCGTATCGTAATAGCTCGTCGGCGCGGCGCCGAACAACCAACGCGTCGGCGGACGCGGCGAGAAGAAGCCCGGCTGCCCGAACACGAGGGCGTTGAGACAGCTCGCGCGGCGATGGCCGTCCAAGACGGCGCCGGCCCAAACGGGCCACGGCCAAGGCGTGGTGATGTCCTCCCAGAAGGCGCGCAGTCGCTCGACGCGCGTTTCCGGGGCGTTGCCGGCGATGATCGCGGCGTTGATCGCGCCGATGGAAATGCCCGCCACCCAATCGGGCACGTACTGCGACGTCGAGAGCGCCTCGTAGACCCCGGCTTGGTAACTGCCCAGCGCTCCGCCGCCTTGCAGCACCAGCGCAACCTTTTTGTCGTAGGACGCCGGCCGGGTCGGAGTCTTCGGTTCAACTCCGTGTTCTTTCATCTGTTCCACTTGCATCGGGTGCCACGCGGTTTTGCCGATTAAATGGTCCAGAAGTAAATCAAGAGCAGCACGTCGACCACGATCAGACCCGCCGTCCCGATGAAGAGCACCCGCAGCTGGTTCGTCTCAATATTTTCATGCGTCGCATCGTCTCCAACAATGACGACGTCGGATTCCCTCGCGCGACGCAGAACTTCCGATTCACCACGGTGGTCCGCTTCGCTGCGATTCATTTGCGCTCCTCCGAACGTCCCGCCGGCCGAGCGATGAAACGGGCGACGGCGCGATTTTATTTCTCGGCGAAAAGGTGAGGAGCAAAGCCCGCGCTTAACAGCCGCGGCAGATTTTCAGCTTGTCGTCGAATGCGCGATCCTCCAACGAGGGTGAGGGAGCAATGCCGGCGGGAATATCGTCGGCGCCCGGCTGAAAGTGGCCGGCTGGCGCCGGCCATGCGACGCTGATCGCCCCGGGCTGCGCCGCGGGTGCCTGCGCATCGGCGCGATGCGCCGCCGCCGCGGTCAAGGCGGCAATGGCGATGAGGAATTGGGTGAGTCGCATGGCGGATCTCCGGTTCGTGGGCTGGTGTCCCGATTCCGAAGTTCGCCTGGTTTTGCGGCTCGCTCCGTAGCGAACTTCGGAATCGAAGGACACTGGCAACCCTATGATTCTAGTGCCGCTTCGAACCCGAAGTTCGCAATCGGACTCGCGGCAATTGTGATGCGAACTTCGGGTTCGCGGCACTCGTGCAGTCGGAGACTCGCCCGCGCCGCGCGTTATTTCCCGCGCGGGTAACGTTCGCGTCATTATGCGTTTTTCGCGGTCGCGTTTCGGCCGCAATGACGAACGCGTCATTCGGCGCGCGCACAAGCAAATGATTGTTATTTCGGCGCGGGTGGCCGCCGGCGGGCCGTAGTACCGTTAGAACAGGATGACTTATCCTGCTCTGATATTTTTCTGGCGCATGATCTCATCCGAAAACCGGTGCCCACTTTTGGGATCATGCGCTAGCTTACCACGACAGCCCGATGCGGCCGAGCAGCTCGCGAAACCGCGGGTCGGCTCTGATCGGATCGAATGCCGGCCGCAGCAAGATCGAGGGATTGAACCGCGCCTCGTACGCCTTGTTGAGCCACACCATCGCCTTGTCATTGTCGCCAAGGCCGACATAGACGAGGGCAATGCTGGCAGCGGTCGGCGATTCTCCGGTCTGGCGTTCTTCCAGGTCTTTGAGGACCCTCGTCGCTTCTTCGGTGCGTCCGGAAACGGCGTAAGCATGCGCCAAGTTCGAATCGAACGTCGTGTTGTCGCCGGACAGCGCGATCGCCGTGCGAAATTCGGCGATTGCTTCGTCGTACCTGCGCATCTGCACCAAGGTCTGGCCGAGCTGGTAATGAGCGACCGCGAAATTCGGGTGCAATTCGAGCGCCTTTCGGCTCTGCTGGAGCGAGTCGTCGTAAAGCCGCGCGATGCACAACGCATCCGCCAAGTCGGCGGCGAGAATAGGGGCGAGAGGATCCAGGTTCAGCGCCGTCTTCAGTTCGGCGATGCCGTCGGCGGCGCGTCCCATGACCATGACATGCCAGCCGTACCATTGATGCGCCGTCGCATAGCCGGGATTGAGCGCAAGCGCGCGCTGATACTCGCGTTCGGCCGACTGCCAGTCCCAGGCATAAAGGTCGAGCGCAAACGCCAATGAGGTGTGCGCCTCGGCCGAATTGGGGTCGAGCTCGAGCGCCTTGCCGGCCGCCACCTTGGCCCGCGCGAATGCATCCTGCGGCGACAGGATGCCGTATTCCCAGTCTCCCGACAGCGCATAGGCGTCGGCGAGGCCGCTGTAGGCGGCAGCGAAAGTCGGATCTTTCTCGATCGCGTCCGTAAAATATTCGATCGCGTGGCGCAAACCGTCTCCGGTTCGCTTATTCCAAAAATAGCGACCCCGGAGATAGGCATCGTAAGCCTCGGGTTTGATCGCGCCGGACGTTTGCAGCGCGGCCTGTTCCTGCCGATTGAGCGTGGTGCTGACCTGTTCGGCGATGGTGCGGGCGACGCGTTTTTGTAACGCCAGCACGTCCTGCGCGTCCCCTTCGTAGCTGTGGGCCCAGATGTGCTTGTCGTCGGCGACTTGAATGAGCTGGGCCGTGATGCGGACGCGCTCGCCGGAACGCAGGACGCTGCCCTCCACCAGCGCCTGCACGCCGAGTTCGCTGCCGATCTGCGCCAACGGTTTGCGCGCACCTTTGTAGGTCATGGCGGAAGTCCGCGAGATCACCCGCAACGCGCCGATCTGCCCCAGGTCGGTAATCAGCTCGTCGGTCATGCCGTCCGCGAAATACTCCTGCGCCGGGTCGCCGGACAGATTTTCCAACGGCAGCACGGCCAAGGACCGGATCTGCGTGTTGTGAGTTCGCGAGTTGACAACCCACGCCACCGCGGCCGCCAGCGCCACGGCCGCCGCGACCCCGGCCAGCGTCCCGGCGCTTCGAAGGCGCCACCACGCGGCCAGCCGGTGAACAGCGGCCCGGTCGACGGACGTGGCCTCTTGAGGCGTCCCGGCGGATTGCGCGTCCGGATCTTCGAGCGCTGCGACGTCGGCGAGGAACCGGTAGCCGCGGCGTGGCACAGTCTCGACGAAGCGCGGGCTATCGCCCGAATCGCCCAGCGCGTCGCGAATTTTGCTGATTGCCTTGTTGAGGCCGTGGTCGAAGTCCACGATTGTCCGCGGCCAGATTTTGATGCGCAATTCCTCCCGGGTCACCAGTTCCCCGGGTCTTTCCAGCAGCGCGGCGAGGACTTGGAATGGCTGACCCTGCAGCCTGATCCGCGCGCCGCGCTTGGTCAGTTGGCCGCCGCGCAAATCGATCTCGAAAGCGCCGAAGCGCAGCCTGCTCGGCGGATCATTGGTCTGCATGGCAGACTCAGGCTTGCACGCCGCAACCGCCGTATCATTGCGCGCGCAAGCGGCACAACGCAAGCGAGGATACGTCCGCCAAAGTCTTTGATTTCGTTGAACTTTCGCGGGGAGCTTTTTTCCAGCAATAAAGTACCGCCGATCCATTGAAACATCGGCCGGCCTGATGGCACCTGCGCATCGCCGTGACGCGCACGTGGGAGCCGCGGATGAACATTCATGCCGGCCGCTTGGGTGCTGCCCCGCGCGATCGCAACCCGGCGATGAGCGAGCGCGAGGCCAACGCGCAGTTTGCGCGCATCGTGCTCCCCTGTCTCGACGACGCCTATGCGTTGGCGCGGTGGATCACCGGTAATCGCCCCGATGCCGAGGACGTGGTGCAGGAGAGCTGCCTGCGCGCGTTTCGCGCCATCGGCGGCTTTGCCGAAGGCAACGCGCGCGCCTGGGTGCTCACCATCGTGCGCCGTGCAGCCTACCGGTGGCTGCGCAAGAATCGCCCGGCGGCGCTCGTCCTGGTCGAGGACCTCGAGCCGGTCGAACATCAACAAGCAGATTTTGCCGCGCTCGGCGTCGACACGCCGGAAACGGCGCTCATTGCCAAGGTCGCGGCGCAACGGCTCGAAGCCGCGATTGCGGCCCTGCCGACGCCGTTCAGGGAAGTCATGGTGCTGCGCGACCTCCGGGGCCTCGCCTACCGCGAGATCGCCGCGGTGACCGAGGTGCCGGTCGGCACCGTGATGTCGCGGCTCGCGCGGGCGCGACGGCGGCTGATCGAGGCAAATACGGACGCGAAGCTGGCCTAGAAACACATCATCGACCAGAAACAGACGCTGATGGCATCTGGCATCTGGCATCTGGCATCCGGCTTGGCTGTCTGCGGACGCCCCGTCGCGCGCGAGCGCGACAGAGAGCCGGGGGTTTCCTCGCACTGACGCTTTTATGATTATGGGACGACCGCAAGCCCTCAATTTCCGCAGATCCACATGGGCTCGCGGCAGTCGGTCGGACCGCTGTCCTTTATGCAGGCGAAGCTCCACGGCGGCGCTTCGCCTTGGTGACAAGTGACCGGCCCGATGGCAGCGTCATGCGGCCGGTGCACGCCGGCCCGGGCGGCGCTCGCCATCGCAACGAGCGACAGCATCGCGAGCGCGGTGAAGATTTGTTTGGTGTTCATCTGGCTGGCTCCTTTCAAGCTTGACCGTGCGGTGCGGCTCAGCCGCCGCCCTCGGGGTGGCTGATCTCGATCTCGTTCCAGTTCATCGGCGGGCCCCAGCCGGAGTTGATTCCGCTCTGCTGGGTCGGATCGGCGTTGCGCTGATGGTTCACCCGCGCGGAGGCATTGGCGACCAACGCGAGCGACGTGCCGGCGAGCACCAGCGCGGCGACGAGAACCTTCGTGGACTTGGTGAACATGATCGTCTCCTTCGGGTTGCGATGCCGAGGAGACCGCGCGCCACGTACTGTTATTTCCGCGCGCGAAGCGTTTGTATGCTTGCGAATGTTCACGATGGCGTGGCGCGCGCGATGCCTTGCTCGCGAACGCGCGAGCGGCGCGTTACTCGCTGCACGGTCAATTCTTTATCAAAATCCCGCGTGCAAATCGATCCGATAAGCCCAGCCTCGTGATTGGAAAATTATGCCGGGGCCGGTCATAGTGCGGAAAACCGTTGCATGACACATGGGAGATGACGGTAAAGACGATGGAATCGCTTCTCAAAGATCGGCGCCCTTTCAACGATCCGAACCTCAACCGGCCGCGATGGAGGCGGGAGAACGGTCATGCGCAGCTATAGTCCGGAGTTCGTTCAGATCATGCGCACGGCCCTCGACGAGGTGATGACTCACGTTCCGCTGGAGCGGGCGACGCCGTCGACCAAGGCGCATATGGCCGAGATCATATTGAAGGCCGCCGCTGCCGGCGAGACGACCTATGACGGGCTCCTGGCCGCGGCATCGCAACAGATCCACACGGTTCTTTCCGTGCTGACCTGAGCGAGACCCACCTCGTCATCGCGAGCGGAGCGTTCAGGTCCCGCGAAAACGGGAGGAAGCAATCGGGAGCTAAAGCCTTGCACTACGCGGCCCCGCCCGCCCTGCCTGCCGGCCTTCGCGGGCGACGGATATGTTTGTTGAATATGTCGCTTATTCCGGTCGTGAGGACCAACCAGCCAAGAACGGCCGGCCGCCTGGCCGGCCGTTCGTTGCCTCGAGCACCGCCTGCCTCAGAAGCCGTTGGTATTGGTCGGGTCGTGGCGCTCCCGCATGTAGCTCTCGTCGCCGCCCTGATACCAGCCGGGCTCGCCGAAGGACACTAGCAAATCTATGATTCTAGTGCCGCTTTGACCCCGAAGTTCGCAATCGGACTCGCGGCAATTGTGGTGCGAACTTCGGGTTCGCGGCACTAGTCAGTTACGCGCCACCAGCGCTGCATGAGCGCGTGCGGCCGTAGCCATCGTCGGTCACGCAGGTGTCGAGCGGCCCGACCCAGCCGCGGTCCTCGAACAGGATCGACGGGGATCCGCGCACGCTCGCGGGCGGCTGGCGATCGATGCGCGGCAGCGGCCAGCCGTCGATGCTGTCGGCGAGCGCCGGGGTGGCGCAAAAGGTAACGGCGGTCACAAACGCCAGTGCGGTGCGCAATGACATGGTCGATCTCCGTTGGGGCGGTTTACAGGTTGCCGGGGCGCGACGCGCGGGCGAACCAGTCGCGCTCGGCGTCCGTGAACGGCGCAAGCCGCGCGGCGCTGTGTCCTTCCGACAGCGTGGGCGGCGCGCGGTGCAGCGCTTTGCTCTTGGCGCTTTCGGCCGGAGTCGCCGCGGCGGCGGCGACCAGCAGCTGGGCAAGCGCGACTTTCATCTTGGCGGGCATGTTCGTTTCCTTTTCTTGCCGGGATGCGGGAACGGCCGGTCCGGAGACCGACCGTTCCTCGCATCGGCGTACGGCACGCCGCCCCCCGTCTCAGAAACCGTTGGTATTCCGGTTCGACGCGCGGTCGAACTGCTGCTCGGCCGGGCTGAACGGAGCGGTGCACGCGGCCGAAGCGGAAACGACGACGAGCACGGCAGCGGGCGCGACCTTCATCCTGGCGGGCATGTTCAGCCTCCTTTGATTGCGGTCCCGTCATTGCAGGAGACGCCGTGAGCGTGCCGATTATTTCTTCACGGAATTGCGATCGTGCGCGCGCCGCCGTCACGGCCGCGCGAAGGCGTGCCTGATTTTCCGACTCGTCATGCCCGCGAAAGCGAGCGACGGGTGGACAAAGGCCGCATAGCGAAAGCGGAGCCTGCCTGCGGGGATTTTGGGATGGCGAGCACGGCGAGTAAGAGCTGGGTGGTTGGCATCAGGCCTCGTTTGGGCCGCCGCCGTCCGGCGCCGCCGGAGGCGGCGTATCGGTCGCCGCATCGGCGCACGCAAGTGGCCGCTCGTTGTGCTCGGCGAGTCTGATAAACTCGAGCCCCAGCTCGACCAGCATTTTAATTTTCTTGATGTCGCTGCCCTGCCCCGCCTGGGTGAAGTAGCGGCGCGCGTGATCAAGCAGTAGATTCTTGTCCCTCATTTCACCGTCCCCGTCGTGTTCGCCGTCGACGAAAGCAATAGGATTCAGGTCGGCGCCGATTTATTCCCGCAACAGCCGGGGCCGGCGCCAACAAATCTCGTTCGTTGCATAAATATCACTGATTGGCGTGCCGATTTGCCGACTGCAGAAGAGAGTATAATCTCGATCACGATTGTTTTATTCCCGTTTCAATGGTTATTTGTTTAATAGTCGGTTCGAGTCGATGGTTTGCCGACGGAAACACGACCGTTCGACCTCCGCCGCACGCTTGGCGAACATGGCTGCCTTGCTTGAATGACGGGAATTTTTCTCGAAGTCGTTTTTGCGTGAATGCGATCTTGCGCCAGCGGCCTCAGCCCCAGATCGAATGCAGATATTCCTGCTTTTTCATCAACTCTCTTTCAACACCGCGCGTGAAAATCGACCAAACAAACGCAGCCTCGTGATTGGAAAATCTCCGCCGCGCCGCGCATCGTGCGCTTGGCTTGGGCGAGCGGGGGCTCGCCGAGACCACGGGGGAACTTCCGGGGACGGAACCCCTCCACACAAGTTGGAGGCGACGATGAAGACGGTGAAAACGCTACTCCTCGGCGGGGCGGCGGGGATTATCGCGGTATCCGGCGCGCAGGCGGCGGATCTTCCGGTCAAGGCCAAGCCAGCCGAATACGTGAAGGTCTGCAGCCTCTACGGCGAGGGCTTCTTCTACATTCCGGGCACCGACACGTGCCTCAAGCTCGGCGGCTATCTGCGCGCCGAGGTCAATCACAACGCGGGCGGAACGTTTTCTCCTGCCGTCAGTCCAGGGAACGGCGCGCTCCAGCACATCTGGGGCTTCGACCGCACGTCCGACGACCTGGTGACGCGCACGCGGCAATTGTTCACCTTCGACGTGCGCACCATGACCGACTACGGCGTGCTGCGCTCGTACTCGCGCATCGGCATCCAGTGGACGACCGGCGATCCGATCAGCGCCGGGACCAACGCGCCCGCCTACCTCGACCGCGCGTTCATCCAGTGGGCCGGCTTCACCTTCGGCAAGGCGGTGTCCTTCTACGACTCCTACGTGTTCGGCCTCCACTCGTATCAATCGAGCATCATCGGTTCGGAAGGCACCGCCGGCAACGGCACGCCGATGGTCGCCTACACCTATCAGATCGGCGGCGGTTTGTCGGCGACGCTGGCGCTCGAGGACAGTTACTCCCGCTCGCACCCGATCACCAACGTGAACGGGGCCGGCTACTGGAGCGTCAACGCGCAGAGCGTGTTCAACAACGGTCCGCTCAGCGCGCAGGCCGGGTACAAGATTTCCGACCCCATTTTCAACCTGCGGCTCGACCAGGCGTGGGGCATGGTGTCGGCGTCGGTTGCCGCGCATCGCGACGAGGGCCTTTATTACGGGACCGCCGGCAACGTGGCGCCGGGCGGCGGCGATCCCGGCTTCGTCACCAACGGCGGTCCTGATCCCAAATGGGGCTGGGCGGCCCAGTTCGGCTCGGTCATCAATCTGCCGTGGAACGCCGGCGACACGTTCGGCTTCCAGATCGCCTATGGCGTGGGCGCGCTCGGCTACGTCAACGACGGCTCGGTCGGCAGCTTCGTCATATTCAACGGCGGGCAGATCGGCCTCGGCTTCATGACCGACGGCGTCTACGGGGGCACCAACCTGCACAACGGCAGCGCGCTCGAACTGACCACCGCGTGGGCGGCAACCGCGGGCGTCGAGCACTACTGGACGCCGGCACTGCGCACCTCGCTCTACGGTGGCTACACGGCGATCAGCTACGACGCCGACGCGACCAACCTGATCTGCACGGGGGCGGGCTTCGCCAACCTCGGCAAGCTCCAGGGCTTCACGCCGACCAACTGCTCGCCCGACTTCGCCTTCTGGCAGGTCGGCTCGCGCACGATCTGGAACCCGGTCAAGAATTTGGATCTCGGCGTCGAGGTCATGTTCAATCATCTCAACACCGGGTTTGGCGGCAATGCCATCGTCAACGCCGCCGTCGCGGAGCCCACCCAGAATTTCCAGGTCAAGGACCAGAGCGTGGTCGCGGCGATCTTCCGCGCCCAACGCAACTTCTGGCCATGACCGCCTGAACCATCCCGAGTCGCACGAAAGGAGGAAAGCATCTGACCTTTGCCCACGGTTCTCGCCAGAGAGCCAAGTGACCTCCTCCGCAAGCCGGCTGCCCCCGGCTTGCGGTTTTTTTTGTAGGGTGGGCTATCTAGGGCGAAGACAGCCATGCAACAAACATCAACGTCATCCTGAGGAGGCCGCTCGCTGTGGCGAGCGGCCGTCTCGAAGAGCCCGTTCCCGCGAAAGCGGGGAATGGAAACAGGCGCCGCACGAGCTTCCATCCTTCGAGATGCTCGGCGCGAAGACGCGCCGAGCTCCTCAGGATGACGGCGCTCTCGGGAATTTTTGTCGCACCCCATGAGTCCTCCAGACATTGTGATTGCTCCCTGCATCCCGGCTCGCGCTTCTGTTCCTCTGCGTGCGGGTCGGACTAAGGCCGGATCTCCGCGCCGGAGAGCCGGCCTCTTTTTTCCAGCCGCGTTCGCCCGTCATTCCGGATCACTGGCGACGTGACTAACCCGGAATCCGTGGAGCAAATGTCCTCCTCTAGGGGTTCCGGGCTCGCCTTTGGCGTGCTTCGGAGCCGGAATATTTGTTTTCCGCCGTGGGAATAAACCGCAAGGCGGCGCAGTCTGTGCTGCGGAGAATTCGCAGGAGACAAGCCGATGTCCGGCCATCCGATGGCCGCCCTCGTCTTCGTTGCCGTGATTGGGGGCGGGTCGAGCGTGCTTGCGGCAGAGAATCAGCGATTCGCCGCCGATGACGGCCGCCTGCGCCGCTGCCCCGCCCTGTGACGGCCATGACCTTCGCGAACGATCTTGCCGCCGATACCGGCCCCGACACCGGCACGAGCGACGCGACCGGCGAGCCATTGCCCGTCGCGAATGGTCACGCGGACGGCGACACCGTAAGGGCGCGCTTCAACTGCGTGGTGCTGCCACATCTCGACGCCGCCCGCGCGCTCGCGCGTCATATCACCGGCAACGCCACCGACGCCGACGACGTGGTCCAGGACGCGTGCCTGCAGGCATTGCGCGCCATTCTCGCGTATGGCGGCGGCAACGCCCGCGCCTGGCTCCTCACCATCGTGCGCCACAGCGCCTACCGCTGGATGCGCAAGAACCGTCCGCAGGCGCTGGTGCTGGTCGATGACCTCGAAGACGCCGCCTGCACGCAGGCGGCGATCGCCGGCATGAGCGGCCGGACGCCCGAGGCGGCGCTCATCGTTAAGCTCGACGCCGCGCGGCTCGCCGCGGCGATCGCCAGCATCCCGGCGCCGTTCCGCGAGACCGTCGTGCTGCGCGAGGTCGACGGGCTCGACTATCGCGCGATCGCCCGGATGACTCAGGTTCCTGTCGGCACGGTGATGTCGCGCCTCGCCCGCGCCCGGCGCCGGCTGGTCGCCGCCGTCGGCGGCGCCGCATCGTGAGCGCTGCGTCGTTCGCTTGGATCTCGGCCATTGCGTCACCTGCTCGCGGCTTTCGTCACATGAACTTTATCACTCGTGCCGCGCGGACACGACACGGCGAGATCAGGGAATGCATCGCCGATCGTGGAGTCCTTTACCCTCGTCAGCGCGGCTTTCGCCGCGCCAAAAACACGGGAGAAAAGGAATGTTCCGCAAAGCTGCGATTGTTCTCGCGCTCACCCTCGTCGTCGGCTCGCTCTCGGCTGCGCGCGCCGAAGATCCGGACGAAAACTTCGTCGCGCATTGGCAAGCGGCCGCCCGCCAGTGGCAAACGGCGATGCGCCATCACGGCGTTTCGTTTTCCGAGCCGGTGTTGCCGTATTTTGCGAATTGACGCATGACGATTGGCGGCATGCCGAGTGGCAAACCGGGATGGCGCGCTGGGCTCGCGCTCGGCGTCGCCGTCGTGGCGCTGTTTGGCGGCGCGCCGGCACGCGCTGAGGCGCGCTGGTGCGCTTCGGTGCAGGGGCCGGACGGCGGATTCGTCAGTTGCGGCTACGCCACGTGGCAGCAATGCCGTGCCGCGCTGAGCGGACAAGGCGGCATTTGTCACCCCGATCCCGGCCGGCGTTAGTAGACGCACCCTTCGTTTTGCTCAATCCCGCCATGCGCGGCGCGCATCGACGCTCACGTCTCCACACATCGAAGTGATCCGGCGTTTCCTTCGCCGCGCCGAGGACCAAATGAGCCCGCGCGAGACCCGCGAAATCTCAGGAGCGTGCCATGAAGAAAACAGCAGCCGCCTTGGCGATCGCGCTGGCGCTGGCGGCGACCGCCGTCTCGGCCCAGCCCCTGCATCAGCACCGTCCGGTGGCGACCGGTTCCAGCAGCGTCGATTCGGGCTTCGGCGCGGCGCGCAATTGGAACGCGATCGAAGTGAGCATTCCGAGCGGCGGCTTCTGACCGTAGGGCGCAATAGCGAAGCGTATTGCGCCGGCGCATGACGGCTTTCGGCCTAATGCGCCCTACATGGGCGCTCGGCGGGCGCCGAAGATGCTATACAGAGCCGCCAGCCGAGGGGGCCGCATGTCCACTGCCGCACAGCCGCGTAGCTTCTGGGTTCCCGTGATCTGCGGGGCCGTGATCCTGACCATCGGGATCGGCGCGCGCCAAAGCTTCGGCATTTTCCAGCGGCCGATCGCCGCCGACCTCCACGTCGGGCGCGAGGTGTGGTCGTTCGCCAACGCGCTTTCCATGCTGCTGATGGGCGCGTTCTCGCCCTTCGTCGGCAACATCGCCGACCGCTTCGGCACCGCGCGCACGGTCGCGGGCGGCGGCGTCCTCTACGTCGCGGGCATGTTCATGATCGCCTCCGCGCACGAGGGTGTGATGCTCACGCTCGGCAACGTCCTGTGCGGCATCGGCATGGCCTCGGCAGGCTTCGGGCCGATCTTCGGCGCGATCGCGCGCCAGACGCCGGCCGACAAGCGCTCGCTCGCGTTCGGGGTGACCACTTCGGGCGGCTCGTTCGGCCAATTCGCGGTCGTGCCGTTTGCTTCGGTGCTGCAGAACCGGCTCGACAATTGGCACGCCACCATGACGATCCTCGCGATCGTCTCAATGCTGATGATCCCGCTCGCCTTGGGACTGCGCGAACAAAGAAACGCGCCCGCGCAAGCCGGCGCGCCGCGCCCACAGGGCACGCGCGACGCGCTCCAGGAGGCGTTCCGCACCCAGGGCTTCTGGCTTCTCACCATCGGCTTCTTCGTGTGCGGCTTCCACGTGACCTTCATCGGCCTGCATCTGCCCGCCTATATCGGCGACAAGGCGGTCACCATGACCTTGTTCGGCACCAGGATTTCCGCCTTCGAGCTCGGCGGCTGGGCGATCGGCCTCGTCGGCCTGTTCAACATCGCCGGCTCGCTCGTCTGGGGCTGGCTCGGCAACTGGCACCAGAAGAAGGACATGCTGGCGCTGCTCTACGCGCTGCGCGCGCTCGCCTTCGTGATTTTCCTCGCGCTGCCGCTCTCGGCGGCGTCGGTGCTGCTGTTCGCGGCGACGCTCGGCTTCCTGTGGCTCGGCACGGTTCCGCTCACCAGCGGCCTCGTCGGCTATATGTTCGGGCCCGTCCACATGTCGATGCTGTGGGGCATCGTCTATTTCAGCCATCAGCTCGGCAGCTTCACGGGCGGCTGGGGCGCCGGCCTGCTCTACGACCTGCAGGGCAATTACGATCTGATGTGGTGGATCTCGGTCGGCGTCGGGATTTTCGCCGCGCTCATCCACTGGGCGATCCGCGAGCGCCCGGTGCCGCGCCTGGCGGTGGCGTAACAGATGCCAGATGCCAGATGTCAGATATACTGGATCGCCCGCTTTCACATCCGACATCTGACACCTGACACCTGGCATCACACCCCCATATACCGGTGCTGCACGTCCGGCGAGCGCGCGAGTTCCGCCGAGGTGCCGCTCCAGACGATGCGGCCGCGCTCGATGAAATAATGGCGGTCGGCGATGCGGGTGAGCGCGTCGAGGTTCTTGTCGATCACCAGGATGGCGAGGCCCGCCGCCTTGAGCTGCGCGAGGCACTGCCAGATCTCGCCGCGGATCAGCGGTGCCAGCCCCTCGGTTGCTTCGTCGAGGATGAGCAGGCGCGGGTTGGTCATGAGCGCGCGGCCGATCGCCAGCATCTGCTGCTCGCCGCCGGAAAGCTGGCCGCCCATGCTGTGCGCGCGCTCGGCAAGGCGCGGGAAGAGCGCGTTGACCTTGGCGAGCGTCCACGCCGCGGCCGCATTGCGCCGGTTCGCCGCCGTCGCCACCAGGTTCTCCCGCACGCTGAGATTGGGAAAGATCTGCCGCCCCTCGGGCACCAGGCCGAGCCCGAGCTTGGCCACCCGATAGGCGGGGAGCGCACGGATCTCGCGGTCGCCGAAGCGGATCGAGCCGGCGCGCGCCGGCGTGAGCCCCATGATCGAGCGCACGGTGGTGGTCTTGCCCATGCCGTTGCGCCCCATCAGCGTGACCATCTCGCCCGGCGCGATCGCGAGCGACACGCCGAACAGCACCTGGCTCAGGCCGTAGCAGGTTTCGATTTGGTGGACGGTGAGCATCTCAGGAATCGGGTATCAGGGATCAGGGATCAGGGATCAGGGATCAGGGATCGGGGATCAGAAATGCTGTGCAATTCATCGGTCCGACCTCTGATTTCCTGTTTCCTGATACCTGATACCCGATCCCAGCTCCCTGAGCAGCCCGCTGATCCCCCCGCGCGCGAACAGCACCACGAGGAGGAGCAGCGGGCCGAGGATGATCTGCCAGTATTCGGTCACGCGCGAGAGCGCCTCCTCGAGCACCAGCAGCGCGACGGCGCCGATCAGCGGCCCGAACAGCGAACCCATGCCGCCCAGCACCACCATGACGATGAGGTCGCCCGAGCGTGTCCAGTACATCGTCGCCGGGCTGATGAAATCGGTGTGATTGGCAAGCAGCGCGCCGGCGAGGCCGCACAGGGTGCCGGCGATCACGAAGCAGGCGAGCTTGTAGCGGTAGACCGGGAAGCCGATGGCGCGCATGCGCCGTTCGTTCGAGCGCACGCCCTCGATGACGCGGCCGAAGCGCGCGTTGATCAGGCGCGAGAGGCCGTAGAGCGCGGCGAGCAGCAGCGCGAGGCAGAGATAATAGAACTGCACCTTGTTCGTCAGATCGATCAGTCCGGCGAAGCTGCTGCGCCGGTAGATGGTCAATCCGTCGTCGCCGCCATAGGCGTCGAGCCCGGAGGCGACGTAATAGATCATCTGCGCGAAGGCGAGCGTGATCATGATGAAATAGACGCCGCGCGTGCGCAGCGACAACGCTCCGATCGCGAGCGCGAACAACGCCGAGACCGCGAGCGCGACCGGCCACTGCACGAAGCCCGAGGTGACGCCGGCGTCCGCGAGGATGCCGATGGCGTAGCCGCCGATGCCGAGATAGGCGGCGTGCCCGAAGCTCATCATCCCGCCGTAACCGAGGATGAGGTTGAGGCTGGAGGCGGCGAGCGCGAGGATGACGATGCGGGTGAAGAGCGTGAGCGCGAAGGCGTCGCCGGTCACGCGGGTGTAGAGCGGCAGCAGGATGAGCGCGGCGATAAGCGCGGCAACGACGATGCGGCGCGGGTCGAAATGGGGCGCGCTCATCGGCCGGGCGCGGGAAACAGGCCGGCCGGGCGCACCACCAGCACCACCGCCATGAGCAGATAGATCAGCATCGAGGAGAGCGCGCGCGCCGCGGTCGCGGCGGCGGTGGTCGAGAGCACGAGGCGGAGCAGGTCGGGCAGGAAGGCGCGCCCGACCGTGTCGAGGAGGCCGACGAACACGGCGGCGATGAAGGCGCCGCGGATCGAGCCGATGCCGCCGATGACGATGACCACGAAGGCAAGGATGAGGATGTTCTCGCCCATGCCGATCTGCACCGTGAGAATCGGCGCCTGCATCAGCCCGGCGAGGCCGGCGAGCGCGGCGCCCAGCCCGAACACCAGGGTGTAGAGCAGCTTGATGTCGATGCCGAGGGCGCCGACCATCTCGCGGTTCGACGCGCCGGCGCGGATGAGCATGCCGAGGCGCGTGCGCATCACCACGAGATAAAGGGAAAGCCCGACCAGGAGCGCGGTGAGAATGATGGCGAGCCGGTAGGTCGGGTAATGGATGCCCGGGATCAGCTCGATCGAGGTCGAGAGCCAGGACGGCAGCGGCAGCGTCAAACCCGCCGGCCCCCAGACGAGGCGCACCAGCTCGTTGAAGAACAGGATCAGCCCGAACGTGCCGAGCACGTGGTCGAGATGGTCGCGTCCGTACAGGCGGCGCAACGCCACGACCTCGACCGCGACGCCGAGCGCGAGCGTGGCGATGAGCGCCATGAGGCTGCCGACGACGAAGCTGCCGGTGCGCTCGACGAAGGTGGCGGCGAAATACGCGCCCATCATGTAGAGCGAGCCGTGCGCCAGGTTGACGAGGTCCATGATGCCGAACACGAGCGTCAGCCCGGCCGCCAGCAGAAACAGCAGCAGGCCGAACTGCAGCCCGTTGAGGCATTGTTCGAGCAGCAGGAGCATGGTGGTGCGGAATCCTCGGGCTCAAATTCCCGTTCGTCGGCACAGCCTCTGGGTTCCCCTCCCCCCATTCGCGCAGCGAATGGTGGGGAGGGGTCAGGGGTGGGGGGCGCTTGTTACGAGGCTCTGGCCAAGCAAATGAAGAAGCCCCCCACCCGGCGCCGCTTTGCGGCGCCACCCTCCCCACCGCTCGCTTCGCTCGCGGGGGGAGGGATAAGAGTCACTTCATCGGGCATTTCTCGTGAAAGCGGTCCTGGTCGTCCTTGAGGATGGTGGCGACCGTCTTGAGGGTGAACGAGCCGTCGCCCTGCTTGACCGCCTCCTGCAGATAGAAATTCTGAATCGGGAAGTGGTTGTTGCCGTATTTGTAGGGTCCGCGCACCGAGGCGTAGTCGACCTTCTGCATCTGCGCACGCATGGCGTTCTTGTTGTTAAGGTCGCCCTTTGCGGCCACCACCGCGCTGTTGATCAGGTTGGCGGCGTCGTAGGACTGGGCGCCGTAGAACGACGGGAACTTGCCGTATTTGGCGCGGAAATCGGCGACAAACTTCTTGTTCGCCTCGTTGGGCAGGTCGTTCACCCATTGCTGCGCGCCCGGCACGCCGAGCGCGAGGTCCTTCATCAGCGGCAGCGAGAGCGCGTCGACCACGAAGGCGGTGTAGAGCGGGATCTGCTCCTTGAGCCCGGCCTGGGCATATTGGTTGAGGAACTGCACGCCGGCCGCGCCCGGATAGAACACGAACACCGCGTCGGGCTTGGCCGCGCGCGCCTTCGACAGCTCGGCGGAAAAGTCGAGCTGGTCGGGCCAGCGCGTGTACTCTTCGCCGATCACCTTGCCCTTGTAGGTGATCTTCACGCCCGCCAGCATGTCCTTGCCGGCCGCGTAGTTCGGGCCCATCAGGAACAGCGTCTTGACGCCCTTCTGGTTGAGATACTCGCCCACCGCCTGGGGCGTCTGGTCGTTCTGCCACGAGGTCGAGAAGAAATACGGCGAGCATAATTCGCCGGCGATCTGCGAGGGCCCGGCGTTGGCGCTGACGATGAACGTCTGCGCGTCGAGCGCGGACTTGAGCGAGGCGAGCAGCACGTTCGACCAGATATAGCCGGTGATGAAATTGACGCGGTCGGCCTGAAGCAGCTTCTCGGTTTTCTGCTTGCCGACCTCGGGCTTCTGCTGATCGTCCTCGTACACCACCTCGACCGGCAGGCCGCCCATCTTGCGGCCGAGATGATCGAGCGCCAGCTCGAAGGAGTTGCGCATGTCGTTGCCGATCACCGCGGTCGGGCCGCTGAACGTGCTCACGAAGCCGATCTTCACGGAGTTCTGGGCCAACGCCGGCGCGCCCGCGAGCGCCGCCATCAGCCCCAGTCCGATCGCCAATCTACGCATGGTCGTTCCCCTCGTTGGGCGTCTTTTCTCTCCCGCTGCGGGAGGCCGGCGGAAATGTACCCGGTTGGCGTGGGGTGGGCAAAGCCGGCGGGCCGGCATTGCGAGGAGCCGCGTAGCGGCGACGAAGCAATCCAGGAAGGCGCATGTCGCCCTGGGTTGCTTCGCTTCGCTCGCGATGACGGCTACAATCCATTCGCCAGTCGCCCCGGAGGCCGCCATGCGCCGCCTGTCGCTCGCGTTGCTGCTCGTGCTCACCGCGTTTCCCGCCGGTGCGGCCGAGCGCTGGGAGATGCTGCCGGGAACGCCTGCGCCGATCGCGCCGGCGCGCGCGGGCCAGGCCGCGGTCAACGGCATCAGCCTTTATTACGCGGTCTACGGCAGCGGGCCGCCGGTGATCCTGCTGCACGGCGGGCTTGCCAACGCCGACTACTGGGGCAACCAGATCAAGGCGCTGATGCCGCGCCGCATGGTGATCGTGATGGACAGCCGCGGCCACGGTCGCTCGACCCGCGACGCGCGTCCCTACGGCTACGATCTGATGGCCGACGACGTCGTGGGCCTGCTGGATTTCCTCAACGTGCCGAAGGCGGACGTGGTCGGGTGGAGCGACGGCGGCATCCTCGGCCTCGATCTTGCCATCCGGCACAAGGACCGCACCGGCAAGGTCTTCGCCTTCGCGGCCAACACGGTGCCGTCCGGGGTCAAGGACGACGTGGAGAAGAACCCGACGTTTGCCGCCTTCATCAAGCGCGCCGGCGACGAGTACCGCTCGCACTCCTCAACGCCCAACGAATACGACGCCTTCGTCGAGCAGATCAGCAAAATGTGGGCGAGCGAGCCCAACTGGACCGACGCCCAGCTTCAAGCAATCACGGCCCCGGTGCTGGTCGTCGACGGCGACCACGATGAGGCGATCAAGCGCGAGCACACGGAATACATCGCCGCGACCATCCCGCACGCGGGCCTCCTCATCCTGCCCAACGCCAGCCACTTTGCCTTCCTGCAGGACCCGGAGCTATTCAACTTCGCCGTGCTGCATTTTTTGGATGGGAAATGACGTAAACTCCGACGTCATCCTGAGAAGCGCGCCGAAGGCGCGCGTCTCGAAGGATGGAAACAAACACCGAGCATGCTGCCATCCTTCGAGACGGTCGCGCGCAAGCGCACGACCTCCTCAGGATGACGGCGTGTTTGCCGATTGGCCAATTTAATGCGGCGGCGCGCCGTGCCATCCCATCGGGTTGCGCCCGAAGGCCTGGAAGTCGCGGGCGCGTTGGACGTCCTGCTGGACGCGCCGGTTGATGTCCGATGCCCAGGCGCGTTGCATCGCCTTGCTGTCGATGTTCAGCTTCGGCCGCAGCGCGTCGAGGTTGATCGGCTTCATGGTGAACGTCGGCGCGGCCGGAAATAAAACAGCCGGTTGGCCCGAGGCGATCTGCCGCTTGACGTCTTCGTAGGCTTTGACCGGATTGATGTCGCCGATCTTGACGTCGGCGACGTTGCCGCCGAGCGCGGTAACGGCGGCGAACATCTCCTTGCTTTGCGGGAACATCACCTGAATGCCGCCGCCGCCCGCGGCTCCGACCGCGGTCGCGCCGACAACCAACAGAACAAAGCGCATGCCGTCTCCCTCGGCTCGAGCGGCCGCCACCATAGCGAGGATGCCTCAACGGCCTGTGGGCAAATTCATTAGATTTGTAATTTGTGGGCGTGTTCCCCGGGCACGCCGCAGCGCGTAGCGGTGCGGTGCAGACCCGGTGCCCGTTTTTCTGCGAAGGGTCGGGCTCAGATCACGTCAGCGAGAGTTTGGCCGTGCAGGTCGATGCTCAAGCCCTCGAGGGCGCCGTCGCCGATCTCGCCGCCCATCGCCTTGAGGCTCTCCTCGCGGATGAGCGACATCAGCCCGCGCCGCAACGCGAGGAATTCCGTCGACATCATCATTGCCTGCTCGCGCGGGCGTTCGAGCGGCACCATGATCTCGGCCTTGATGGTCCCGGGCCGCGCCGTCATGCAATACACGCGGTCGGACAGAAAGATCGCTTCGTCGATATCGTGAGTGACGAACAGCACCGAGATCTTCAGGCGCTGCCACATGTTGGTGAGGATTTGCTGCATGATCACGCGGGTCTGCGCGTCGAGCGCACCGAACGGCTCGTCGAGCAACAGCACCTTCGGCCCAGTGGCAAGCGCGCGCACGATGCCGACACGCTGTTTCATGCCGCCGGAGAGCCGCTCGGGATAGTGATTTTCGAACGGCAAGAGACCGGCGAGGCCAAGCAGCGTGCGGGCCGCCGGCTCGCGGCTGGAGCGGTCCTTGCCCTTCATCTTCAGGCCGAACTCGACGTTGCCGCGCACGGTCTTCCAGGGAAACAGCGAGTATTGCTGGAACACCATGCCGCGGTCGGCGCTCGGTCCCTCGACCGGCTCGCCGTCGACCGTCACGGTCCCGCGGGTGGGTTTGAGGAAACCGGCGACCGCGTTGAGCAGGGTCGATTTTCCGCAGCCCGACGGCCCGATGATCGAGACGAACTCGCCGGGGTCTACGCGGATCGAGACGCCGGTGACGGCTTCGACCGCGCCGTCGAGCGTGTCGTAGGAAAGCGCGAAGTCCTTGACTTCCACGAACCCCTGCGACGCGCGGGCGGCCGTGGCGGTCGTCATTTGCGCCCCCAGGGCATGACCATCCGGCCGAGGCCGCGGATCGCGGCGCTCGAACCCAGTCCGAGGACGCCGATGCAGATCATGCCGAGCGCGATGTCAGGATACTGCACGAGCGAATAGGCCTCCCAGGTGAAATAACCGATGCCATACTGGCCGGAGATCATCTCCGCGGCGATCAGCGATACCCAGGCGACCCCCATGCCGACGGTCAAGCCGGTGAAAATGTGGGGCAGCGAGGAGGGAAAGTAGACCTCGCGAAAAATGGCCGCCTCGCGCGCGCCGAGACATTGCGCCGCGCGCACCAGCACGGGATCGACCATCGACATGCCGTGCAGCGTGTTGAGAAGAATGGGAAAGAAAGATCCGAGGAAGGTGATGAAGATGATGCTTTCCTCGTTGGTCGGCCACAGCATGATCGACATCGGCACCCAGGCGATGGCGGGAATCGGGCGCAGCACCTCGGAGACGGGAAACACGATCTCGCGCACCAAGCGAAAGCGGCCCATGATCAGGCCGAGGGGAACGGCGACGACGGCGGCGAGCGCAAAGCCGATGAAGATGCGCCGGCAGCTCAAGTAGACGTGCGAGAGGAACTTGGCGTCCTGCCCGACCTTGGTCAGGCTGGCTAACACCAGCGCGGGCGAAGGCACGTTGACGAAGCGCACATGCAAGCTTACGCGATTGACCGTGAGCAGGTGCCACGCCAGCAGGAACAGCGTAAGCGATAGCGCGCCGACGAGAAGCGCGCGGAGCCGGCCGCGATTGAGCGCGACCCAGCGCGCGAGCTTGCTGCGATCAGGCGGCGCGGGCATCGGCTTGGCGGGCGGCGCGTCCGACGACGCGTCCGGCGCTGGTTGCGCGACGGAGTAGTGCACGAGCTTGAGGGCGGGCTCCACGCATCACCCTCCGCTGGTCGCGGCTTTCACCGCGTCCTCGAAGCCGAGCACCTTTCCCCCGTTCTTGGCCGCGTAGGCTTCCGCGTCCTTCCTGAGCAGGAAGGGCGCGATCGCGGCCTTGTCGCTGCCGACCGCGTAATAGGCCTGGTCAGCGAACAGTTTGATGCCCCGCGCCGTGTCGAACACGTAGGCGACGTTGATCTTCTTGCCCTTGGCCTTGAGCGACGAATAAGCGCCGAGCGTGCAGGCCGCGCTGCTGAAGGGCGCGATCCCTTCGCCCTCGACCCACACCTCGCCGGCCGCGCGCGGATCGGCGATCGGCTTGTTGCAGAACGTGTCCTCGCCCGCGACCTCATAATTGGCGAGCGACTTGAGCTGGGCGTCGTAGTCGAGCTTGAGCTCGGCGAACGCCTCGCGGACGTAACTGTCGTCGACCCATTTGGCGACGTCGAACTCCTTCATCCGCCCCAGGTTCTGCAGGACCTTGGCATCCTGCGCGGCGGCATCGATCAGCAACGGCTTGATGGTCGGATCCGTTGTCATGTTGCCGCTCGGACCGAGGAAGATGTACGCGACTTCCTTGTTGATCCCGGTCCATTCCTGGATTTTCTCCGAGGCGACCTTGGGGTCGGCCCGGTACCACTCGTTCGCTGCGATCAACGCCTTGATGTAGGCGACCACGACCTCGGGATACTTTTCGGCAAAGTCGGTGCGCACCACCACGCCGTGCCAAGTCGGCAGGTTGGTTTCGACGCCGTCGAAAATCTTGCGGGCAAAGCCTCGGAACGGCAAAAGCTCGGCGAACGGCACGAAGTCCGCGTGGGCGTCGATCTTCTTTTCCTGCAGGTTGGTCGAGCCCACCTCGGGCGTCTGGCTCACGAGCTGGAAATAGTCGGCGGGCCAGCCGCGGTCCTGCATCGCCCTGAGCACCATGCCGTGCGCGGCGGAGCCGAAGGGCACGCTGACGAGCTTGCCCTTGAGGTCGGACAGTTCGAAGTAGGGCGAGTCTTTGTGGACGACGATGCCGTTGCCCGAGCCGAAACGGTTGTAGGCGGCAACCGCGATCAGGCGGCTGTTGCTTTCCGGATTGTTCTGGAAGGTGAAGCCGTTCACGATCAGCGGGTAATCGCCCATCATGCCGAACTGAAGCTTGTTCGCCATCATCCCGTTGGTGACTGGCGGGCCGGAGGTGAAGTTGTTCCACTCCAGCTCGAATCTTATGTTGGCGTATTTGCCGTCGGTCGGCAGATATTTTTCGAACAGATGAAGCTGGCGGACGATGGTCCCGGCCGTCACCGTGTTGGTGGTGGTGTCCTGGGTGCCGATGCCGATGGTGACGACGGTCTGCGCCCGGGCGGCGCCGAGGCTAAGCGCGGCGAGCCCGACCAGCGCGAGTGCCCGGCCCAAGTTTCGCCTCACGAGGGCACCTCTTTTGCTCACGGACTCGCGCGCCCCTTTTCCGCCGCGCATCTAGTAAGCGCCCAGATGCGCGGGGCAATTCTCGCTTGCCGCCGCGCGTCGATTAGTTGCCCCAAAATGCCGGCTGCCCATTTGTTGTGCTCGTCCGCCGGCGCGTGCCGCGCGTTTAGGCACCTCGTCGCCGCATCTCCTGCAGGACATCCGGACGCCGCACGACGATTTTCGATTTGCGAACCGCGAGAACGTCCTTTTCGTGCAGACGCTTGAGGCTGATGGTCACCCATTGCCGGGTCGCGCCCACCATGTGGGCGAGGTCCGCATGGGTGAAGGCAGCGCCGATCAGGATGCCGTCGCTTTCCTTCACGCCGTAAAGCTCGACGAGATGCAGCAGCAGATGGGCGAGGCGCTCGGTGATCGAGCGCGTGCCGAGCATCTGCGCGAGCGCGGAATAGCACTTACCCTTGAACGCGAGCCCCTCGATCAACCCGATGGCGAGGTTGGGAATCTCGAGCACGAGCCGGCGCAGTTCCTTAGCCGGCAGATGCACGACGCTGCTGTTGCTGGTGGCGACGCCCGACCATTGATGCACGCCTTCGCCAAACACTTCCGGGCCGCCGACGAAGTTGCCTGGATGCCAATAGGCGAGCGTGATCTCGCGTTGGGAGGGCGCGGTGTAGTAGACGCGGATGCGTCCCGTCTCGATCAGGAAAATGCCATCGTTGCGGGTGCCTTGGCTGAACAGCTTCTGGCGCCGGTAGAGCACGCGCCGCCGGCCGCAGCGCACGAGCACCTCGCGTTCCCCAGGAGAAACAGCGTCGAACAGCGAGGGCGCGCCGCCGATCGTACGGAAGCTGTCGGTGAGCAGCAGCGATCGTGCGCCGCCGGTTTCGGCGAACGCAGCGTGAAGCCGTTCCGCGCCATCCCGCGCCCCGGCGAAGGCTTGCATGTCGCCTCCCGCGCTCGAACCACACTCGCGCAGCAGCAAGACCTATGCCAAGGGCCGGCAATAAAAGCGTCGTGAATCCAGTGGGTTAGAAGGGATCGCTCGCGCCGCGACGACTATTCCTTGGGCAATTCGTGCGACGGTCGAGAACATCCGTCGATACGCGCGCCCGCGCAGCGCGCCGCGGCGCCATTTGGCAACTAATTGACTGCGAATGCCACGCGACAGTTACGCCAGGCGGGCGGGCTCTGTTACGCGTTGACGGCGACGCATTGCGGAGGACGCGATGGCGGACGGTCTGCCGCGGAGAGGAATGGGCGCGCAGCGAGCGGTCGGGAGCCGGCGGATGCAACGCGCGCTCGCAGCGATGGACGCCTGGTGGCGGCGGGTCGCGCGCAACCTTGCCGGCGGTTATCGACCCGAGCGCCACTACATGCGCGGCCCCGGCCCCAAGTCGCTCGAGCGCAATTCGCGGGCCGCCGGATAAAGATCGACACACGATAACGCCTGCTTGTCACTTGGGGAGCGATCGATGCCATCGGGAAAACCAAACATCCTGTTCTTCCACGTCGATAACCTGGGGATGGGCGAACTCGGTTGTTACGGCGGCGGCATCCTGCGCGGAGCCGACACCAAGCGCATCGACCGGTTCCGCACGGAAGGCGCAAAGCTCACGCACTATGTGGTCGAGCCGCAATGCACGCCGACGCGTTCGGCCTTAATGACGGGCCGCTATCCGATCCGCTCCGGCAATCACACCATCGCGCTCGGCGGCAACGCCGGCGGCCTGGTGCGCTGGGAGGTAACCATCGCCGAAATTCTTGCCCAGGCCGGATATACCTCGTCGTGCCTGGGCAAGTGGCACATCGGCGCGGAAGACGGACGCTGGCCGACCGATCACGGATTCGACGAGTGGTATGGGCCGCTGCGCACCTACGATGAGTGCATGTGGCTCGAAGACCCGCACTACGATCCGGAGCGGGACGGCTACTCATACATGCACGAGGGCAAGAAGGGCCAAAGCGTCAAGCCGATCACGTCCCAGCAGCTGACGCTCGAGATGAAGAAGAATTGCGACCTCGAATATCAGAAGCGCGGTATCGATTTCATGGAGCGCGCCGTGAGGGCCGAGAAGCCCTTCTTCCTCTATTTCAATCACTCGCTGATGCACTTCCCGATGATCCCGCGCGACGAGTTCAAGTGGAAGAGTCAAAACGGCGATTGGGGCGACTGTCTGCTCATGCTCGATCACGACTTCGGCGCGCTGCTCGACAAAATCGACCAGCTCGGCGTTCGCGACGACACCGTCGTCGTGTTCTGCGGCGACAACGGCGCGGAGGATCACCTCGCCGGCCGCGGCACCGGCGGTTTCTTCGACGGCTCCTACTTCAGCTCGGCGGAGGGCGGCATCCGCACGCCCTTCATTATCCGTTGGCCGGGCCACGTCGCGGCCGGAACCGAGAGCAACGAGATGGTGCACGTGACCGACATGTTCACCACCTTGCTGAAATTTGCCGGCTGTGAGCCGCCGCGGGATCGCATTATCGACGGCAAGGACCAGACCCCGTTCTTCTTGGGCAGGCAGGAGGACTCGAACCGCGAGGATTGCATGGTGTGGCTCAACGAAGAGCTGCACGCGATCAAATGGAAGGACTTCAAGATCAACTTCAAGCGCCAGCAACACTTCCACGACCCGGAGTTGGGGCTCGGCTTTGCCCGCATCACGCATCTGATGGACGATCCGAAGGAGCGCGAGCCGGTCAACCAGCGCTATGTGCGCTGGTGGGTGATGCAGCACGCGCATCGCATCGTGCGGGAGTTCGAAGAGAGCAAAAAAAGCGAAGAGCTCATCCCGTCCGGCTCGCCGATCGACTACGTGCCCAAGCGCTACGCGCGGACGTGATGCCGATGAGCGGTGCGATGAGGAACCTCGCGCCGCCGCTCAGCGACGTCGTATCCGACCCATCGAACCGGGGATGCATGATCTCGATCCCCGGCGGTACTTTCTTGATGGGGTCGAACGCGTTCTATCGCGAGGAGCGCCCGGTGCGCGGCGAGACGGTGCCGGGCTTCTGGATCGATCCGCATCCGGTAACGAACGCGCAATTTCGCCAATTCGTCGGTGCGACCGGCTACGTCACCTTGTGCGAGCGTCCGCCCGATCCGGCCATGTACCCGGACGCCGATCCGAGCTTGCTGGTGCCGGGCTCGCTCGTGTTCAGAAAGCCGCGCGGCCCGGTCGACCTGCGCGACCATCGCGCTTGGTGGGAATACGTGCCGGGAGCGGATTGGCGACGTCCCGAAGGTCCGCATAGCAGCATCGAGGGCCGCGACCATCACCCGGTCGTGCATGTGGCGTATGAAGACGCGTGCGCCTTCGCGGCCTGGGCCGGCAAGGCGCTGCCGCGCGAAGCCGAATGGGAGTTCGCCGCGCGCGGCGGGATCGATGGCGCGACTTACGCGTGGGGCGAGGAATTTGCTCCCAACGGCCGCCTGATGGCCAACATCTGGCACGGCCGCTTTCCTTGGGAGAGCCTCGGCGCGTACCGGGGCACCTCGCCGGTAAAAGCGTTCCCGCCCAACGGCTACGGCCTTTACGACATGATCGGCAACGTCTGGGAGTGGACCGCGAGTGTGTTCGCGGCGCCCGGAAGCGAGTCCTCCGGACTGTCCTGTTGCGCGGCGGGAACGCCGGGCGGCGCGATA
>Ga0153928_1000251_pt1 | contig 27432 bp, 25 predicted proteins | sample TSNJ012MetaG_FD_106656 | JGI IMG/M metagenome (GOLD analysis project Ga0153928, IMG submission 106656) | Attine ant fungus gardens microbial communities from New Jersey, USA - TSNJ012 MetaG | ecosystem: Host-associated > Fungi > Mycelium > Unclassified | place: USA: New Jersey, Wharton State...
AAACACGTTCTTGCCTTTGAAATCGTATTTTGCAAAAGCATATCCCGCCAACAGGTTTATAAACACGGTTATGACGGTTGCGCATGTCGTCACAATTGTGCTGTTTTTAAAAAATGTGCCGAAGTCGCTGCTTTTCATTGAGTCAACAAAATTTTCGAAATGAAATTCGCTTGGCCAAAGCAAAGGCGGATACGCAAATATCTCATTGGCCGGTTTAACGGCAGTTACAAACATCCAATAGAATGGCAGCAAGAACAAAATCGCAACACCGACCATTAAAATATAGCCGATAGCTGATACTAAAATAGTAACTATTTTCTTCTTGTTTATTACCATGTTGGTGGCGGACATTTATTTTCCCTCCTTTTCTTCTCTCAAACGCAAGAGCGTGAAGATAAATAATAAAGCAAACAATGTAACACCGGCAGCGTTTGCCACGCCGTATTGGTTCTGTTGGAAGGCAGTGTTGTAAATATAGACCACCAACGTTTCTGTTGAATGAAGCGGGCCGCCTTTTGTCATAACATAAATCAAGTCAAACGAGCGGAATGAATAAATAACGCAGGTTATGAAAATAAAAACATGTGTTGATTTCAGCATTGGCATTGTAATGTATAAAAACTTTTGCATACCGTTTGCACCGTCGACTGTCGCCGCTTCATAATATTCAGCAGAAATGCCTTGCAGCCCGGCAATGTAAAGAACCATGTTATACCCAATACGGCTCCATAATGTACCGACAACTACCATAATCAACGCAAATTTGGGGTCGTTCATCCAGTCGACAGCACGAAATCCCATACTTGACAGGATGTAGTTTATCAGCCCGATCTTAGAATTAAACAGCCACGTAAACGTCATACCCACAGCAACCATTGATATAATTGCCGGTATATATAGCGCAACACGGAAGAAACCACGGAACAAAATCTTCCTGTTTAAAATAACAGCAAACAACAATGCAAACATCATTATGGAAGGAACGACAATGATACTGAACTTCAGCGTGTTAAACAATGATGTCAGAAAAGTTTTGTTTTTAAAAATGTAACTGTAATTTTGTAATCCGACAAACTTTGGCGTTCCCAATCCATTCCATTTTACAAAACTATATCCAAGTGCCAGGAAAAGTGGCAAAATCATAAATACACCAAACAAAATCATGTTAGGAAGAATGTATAAATAGGGTACAATTTTAATGTTGTTCCAAAACGGCGGTTTTTTGTGTTTCTTCACTGTCGCATCTGATAAATCAACCAACAGACTCACCTCCTTTCTGTAATGGAAAATTGATTTGCTGGTCAAATATTAACATAGTGACTTCGATAATACCATTGCATTTTGTGCTTTATGCATGTTAAAATGTTTGTATTAATTGAGCCGAGGTATTGAATAATGAGTCAAAATATTGATATATGGGAATTCGATCCATGTGCCCCTGCAAATGTGGGGCAAATTGCAGGGGCACATGACATTATGCTTATTGATCAGAACTTAAAAGATATTAATCCCATTTTGTGTGGACAGCAGATGTGTGCACACAACAATTCATATGGTCCTAAAGCCAGGGACTATTATTTGCTGCATTATGTTGTGTCGGGCAAGGGGACATTTACGTCGCATGGGACAACATATAACGTATCAAAAGGCCAAATATTTATTATCAGGCCAGGAGAAATGACATTTTATAAAGCCGATAGCAACGACCCATGGCATTATAGGTGGGTTGGCTTTCGCTGTTCTTTGGATATTTCTCTCATTTTGCACGATGACGTGATTAATGCGCCGGAATGTGAATACATTTTCAGAGGCCTTATAGATTGTGACCGAATGGAGAGTTTTAAAGAGTATTACATATGTGGGAAGATATTTGAAATCCTTGCACTAATGTCCAGAAATAGTACCATTCAACATAATAAATCGTATGAGTACGCTTTGCAGGCAAAGAATTTTATAGAAACAAACTATAACGATAGTGAATTAACCGTTGCTATGCTGGCGGATAAACTAAATATTGAAAGAAGTTATTTCAGTACGCTTTTTAAAAAGCACATAGGTAAGTCACCGCTGCAATATTTACTTGATTGCCGTATGAACAGGGCGGCAGAGCTTGTATTTTCAAATTTAAAACTCAACGAGGTTGCCGCCGCTTGTGGATATGCTGATGTTTTCAACTTCTCAAAGATGTTTAAGCAAAAGTTCGGTGTATCACCACGCAATTATGTAAAAAGCAGTGGCACCAGATGAGATTGAGAGAAAGGAATGTTCCTGGGATCAGGCACCAAGACCTCTAAGCTTTGTCGCATAATAATCATTAGCCCAATCACGGATAAAGACATGAGCAGGTTTATGCATACCTGAAGGATACGCAGTGCATGGTACTGTCCTTTGCGTAAATTTCGCACCCAAAACCAGTTTAGAATGTGATGTACAGCGAATAAAACGAACATAGTGACACCAATCCACTCATGTGGAAGCTCGCCGATCAGGTGGTGAGCCATTTGAACCAGCAACATGATTGTCATTATAATGTCCACCGTGATTTTTGCAGTGACTTTTGGTTTCATTTTACTGTTATACCCCTAATTTTCTAAATTTAAGCCTTGCACCCAATTGATCACATCATTTTCCGCACTGGCGACGCTTTCCCTGGAAACGGCGAATCCATTGGTAATTACGGCAGCGTTTTGCTGCAGGCCAGCAATGGTCCTGATGGTATTGGAGAAACCGCTGCCGCCGTGCGGGCAAAACGGTATGATTGTTTTACCGCTGAAATCATACGTTTCAAGGAAGGTGTAAAGCGGCATCGGCAGGTCGGCATTCCAATTAGGATAGCCAAGAAATATCACATCATAATCATCAAGATTGTCAATTTGCGTAGACAACTCCGGCCTTGCATTTTGGCGTTTTTCATTAGCAGCCAAATCCATGAGCCCGGGGCGGGCAGGATACTCCTGCACGGTTTTAATGGCGAACAAGTCCCCGCCGGCGGCGCGTTGGATCATTCCCGCTATAAACTGCGTATTTCCCAGGACTTCGCTGTCAACAACAACACGGCTTGCCCGCGCGACTGCATCAACGCCGTCAATTTCCGGAACGGTAAAATATGCGATTAGGATATTGCCTTGTCCGCCGCTGCTCCCGACCTGATTCCCGACAGCAGTATTTGCTTCCGATGTATCTGCCGGTTTAGTAGTGTCGGAAGCAGACGGGGCTTGTATTTCGGCCGAGTGGATTTCACTGATGCTGCAGGCCGCCAGAGAAAGAACCATCCATCCAGAAAGAACCGCTGTTAAATTTTTTTTCATTATCATCACTCCTATTGTTATTTTCTGTAGTTATAAAAAATGGACCGTAAACCAGAATATCGTTTTTCCGTCCGCCCAGTCAACGCCATAAGGCATGTCGTGTGCTTTAAGAATCGTACTGACAATGGATAGCCCAATACCGGTGCCTTGACGACGGCTGCCCTGGTGTTGACTTCTTTGATACCGCTCCCAAATAAGTTCACGGTCTTCCTCCGGAATCGGCGTGCCGGGATTCATAACCGAAACTTTATAATGGCTGCTTTCTTCGGCAATGGCAACGGTAATCGTCTCACCATCATTTGTATGATTGATGGCGTTATATAAAAGGTTTCGTATGACACGGCTGATTTTTAATGCATCGACATGGACGAAAATATCCGTCTGCGGGCTGTCAATCCGAATTGTAATCTGCAGCTCCATTGCGCTTTGCTCGCAGAGCATAACTTCCGACTCGGCAATGTCATATAGATTATACCAATCCTTTTGAAGCTGCATATACCCGGCCTGAAGCTGGGAGTAATCCATAATATCGTTCACCATCTCGCCCATCCGGCGCGTCTCTTTGATAATTAAACTTAAATCTTCATTTCTTTTTATATCGTCTTTCCAGCTGATATCCCGCACCATTTCGGCGTATCCCCCAATGAGCGCAAGGGGGGAACGCAGTTCATGGGAGACATTGGCGATAACCTCCTTGCGCAGTACATCCACCCGCTGAAGGGCGGTACCCAGTTCCTCAACCGAATGAGCCAATTGTCCTAATTCATCTTTCAGGTCAAGACCGGGCGTGGCGGTCAGGTCTCCTGCCGTAAGGCGATCTACCGTATTTTTGATCACATGAACAGGTTTCGCAAATTGGCGGGACAAAGCAGCGGCCAAGACAGCGGTAACGAAGGTCAATACAATACTGATGACAATAAGCTGTCGGCGATTCATGCTCAGAACCGTGTACAAATCGGCAAATGAGCGGTGCAGAATGACGTAACCCGGCTGCCCGTAATACACTACCGGAATACCAATTTCATAGGCGTTTAGCCGGTTTTCCACCAAGATACTTTTACTGAACGGCTTTCCGGCAAGAACATTCAAATACTCATCGCTTTCCAGCAGTCGCTGCCAAACCAAAATGTCCGTATGCGCCTCTTTTAAGTTGATTGGATGCCCATAGCTATACATCGCGGTTAGCTCACCGTCGCCATTGATCAGCAGCATTTTCCCGTTGATCGCTTTGCTGAGATATGGGATCAGGCTGTCATTATAGGCAAGGTCTTCGGTTTTCAGGTCTTCCATAATCGGTTCCAGGTGTTCCTGCACTTCATTGATGGTGGCATTTGCATAATTTTTTTCAAGGATAAATACCTGGATCGCCCACATAAATGCAACCGTAATCAGCACCAATATCATCATGATGCCCCAAAGCCGAAGAACCATCTTAGATCGGAAGAATGGCTGTTTTATATTATTCCTTGTATTCAAATTTATATCCCACCCCCCAAGTAGTCTGTATCACCTTGCGATATGACCCTAAATGCTCACGGAGAGATTTAATATGGGTATCTACCGTGCGGGCATCCCCATCATAATTATACCCCCAAACCTTCTCCAGAAGCTGGTCCCGCGTGAGTACGATATGCTCGTTTTGTGCCAGCTTTAGCAGAAGGTCAAATTCTTTCGGCGGTAAATTTAAAAGGTTGCCGGACAGTGTTATTGTCCTTGCGGCGGGTTCGATACAAAGCTCTCCAAAGGTCAGTATATCGCTTTGTTTTCGCCCGGCTCGTTTTAGCACAGCCCCCACCCTTGCCATTAGTTCTTTAGGACTGAATGGTTTTGAGACATAATCGTCTGCTCCGAGATTGAAGCCAAGCAGTTTATCATATTCCTCACCGCGAGCCGTGAGCATAATAACGGGAACCTGGCTGCGCCCCCGAATCTCGGCTAAAGCCTCAAATCCATCCATGCCCGGCATCATAACATCAAGTATCAAAATATCAAAGTCCGTATCCTCCAAAAGTGCCAGCGCCTGCCTGGCATTTTCCGCTTCTTTGCATTGAAAGCCCGCCAAATCAGCATAGGTCAGAACGAGCTTGCGTAAATGGATATCGTCATCTATAATAAGCATCCGAGGCATAACATCGACTCCTTTCCTAAAGTAAATCAGTTATTACTATAAGGCCTATTTGTGAGAAATCTGTGAGAAAGGCGTGATGAAACTGGAAAACTTTTCTTCTTCACAAAAGTCTGCCTTTTTTCACACAGATTTCTCACAAAATAGCATTACGATCATGCCAGCAGAGAATGTTCTGCAATATATCCCATGTAAAGAAAGGATGGTTTATCAATGAAACGTAAAACAAGTAGGGTGAATTAATTACCGATTAAGGTAAATAGAACAAGAGGAGAAAGATCCGAGATGAAGAAAAAAATTGGCATTTTGCTGGCACTTATGTTGGTAATGAATCTGACCGCATGTACATTAAACGAAAATAACGTTACCGGCAGTCAGCCTGTGGCGGCAAATGAAAAAACATTTGAGCCAGGAATTTATGAAGGCAGCGGAAGTGGAGATCGGAAAGCGGTTGCTGCCCAAGACCTGACCACCCAGGTGGTCGTAGCCGGAAGCGGCATAAGCGGCATGATGGCAGCGGCAACCGCTGCAAATGAGGGCATGGAAGTGATTCTGGTTGAAAAGCTGGGCATTACAGGTGGAAGTGCAGGCACCGCGGCGGGCGGCGCAGCGACGGCTGAGTCTGAGTTAACTCCTGCGGAAATGGATGACAGTCTGGATCGTATCATGGCATATGTCAGATTGATGAATGAAACCTCCGAGCGGCAGCCGAATTATGAGTTTCTGGCAGCAATTCTGGGGCAGACAGGTACTACTGTTGACTATATTGCAGCGGAACTTGGGGTTGCCCCTGAAGAATTTGAGGATCGCGGCGATTATGTCCGCAGCCGTTACGGCAGCGGCAGAAGGCTGATCGATGGTTTGGCGGATCATCTGGCAGAAAACGGCGGCATAATTATGTTAAACACAAAAGCCGAAGAGATTGTTATGGATGGGGATAGGGCGCTTGGCTTAAGGGTGTCCGGTGAAGACGGGGCGTTTACCATTTATGCTGATAAAGTCATCATCGCAACCGGCGGCGCTTCGGGGAATACGGAACGTTTGCTGGCGGCAGATCCGCAGCTGGCGAATGTTGCGTTGCGCAATATAGCCAGTGTCGGCAACACGGGAGACGGTTTTCAGATGCTGGAAGAGATCGGTGCCAAAATGGGAGACGGTCCATATCCCAAGCCGGCGATGACTGGATTTTCCTCATTGCGTGCCCGTACCGGCATCACGAACCTGATGTTGTTTGATGCGGATGGCGACCGATTCTGTAATGAAGCCCCAATGTTTCAAACAATGACCTCGGCATTTCTGATCCGGCAGGGAAGTACGGCCTATTATGCGCTGCTTAGTGCGGAGCAGACGGATGAGGAAACGCTGGCTGCCTTGAAGGAAGCGGCCGTCGGAGATGATCCGCACGTGGCCGTGTATGGGGAAACCATTGAGGAGCTGGCGGAGAAGCTCCAAATTCCGGTGGAGAAGCTGCGTGCCACATTCGACCGTTATCAGGAATTGTGTGCCACCGGTGAGGACTCGGATTTTGGCAAATCCGCAGACAATCTGATTGCTTATGCAAATTCCGGCGGATATTACGCAGCCCATGTACAAGCCAGTGCATGGGGAACCTTTGGCGGTGCGATTACGGATGAGCAGTTCCGGGTGCTGCGTGAAGATGGAAGTGTGATTAACAATGTATTTGCGATAGGCGAATGTGCGAACTCGGAATTTTATGGGGATTATTATCAAGGGGCGTTTTCACTGGGACTATACGCCACTACCGGCAGGATTGCCGGGCAAACAGCGGCAGCGGAAATTGCCGGTGGTCAGTAATCGAATCAGATCCTGAACTTTAGGTGTGGCACAAGTTGCGGAAAAGCTTGTTAAATGGTATATTGTATTAAGATTTACCACACTTTGGCGAGGGATAAACTGAAGGGAGACTTACAATGGCCAAAATAAAGGTTAAGGCAACAAAGGACAGAGCTGATTTTGCAGGTACGTGCGCAGATATCATGAGTGGAACAATCAGCGTATTTTTATTGATGCTGGTTACGGTCTTCCCACTGATTCTGCATGACTCCTATGTCGACGTACTGCAGACGAAATACCAATGTTACTACATGATTATCCTCGGAATGTTAGCGGTGGTCTTGGTGCTGGCAATTATTATGCTGCTGATTGATCTGATGGAACACCAGGGGAAGCATGCGTTTCGTCTGTTTGCAAAATTGCATCCGGGGAATTGGCAGGCCACATTTTGTGTGGCGGATTTTGCGGTGATTGCATTCTGGCTGACGTTACTGGTTTCTACGCTGCAATCAGAGTATCTGTATGAGTCGTTTTGGGGAAATGAGGGAAGGTATTCGGGACTTTTCTTATTGACGTTGTATGTGGTATCTTACTTTGTGATTAGCCGTTTTTGGCAGGTAAAGGGGTGGGTATTGGAGGTGTTTTTACTTACCAGTCTGGTTATCTGCTATATCGGTATCACAGATTATTTTCAAATGGATATCATGAATTTCCGTGTCAGGATCAAACCGGAACAATCCGCCATATTTACTTCGACATTAGGAAATATCAATACGTATACGGCGTATGTGGCATTGATGTTAGGGGTTGCGGCAGCGATGTTTGCAACAGCAAAGGAAACGGCAAGGGTAATCTGGTACTACCTATGTATGGTAGTTGGTTTTTTTGCCATAATCATGGGCTGTAGTGATAATGCATATCTGGCATTGGGGGCATTGTTTGGCTGTTTGCCTTTCGTGCTTTTTAAGAGCAGAAGGGGAATGAAACGTTATTTGCTGATGCTGGCAACGTTTGGTACCGTGATACAGTGCATTGATTTTATGAACCAGGCATTTGCAGAGATAGTAATCGGACTGGACAGCCTGTTCCGGCTGCTGGTGAATTTCAGTGGTCTGATGTATGTGGTGGTTGCATTGTGGCTGATTTATGCTGCGATTATGATTTTTGATAAGAAGAATCAGAAGGCAGCCGATGAGACAGGAGCCATGCCGGTGCGGATGTGGAGCGGATTCCTGGCGGCATGTGTATTGATTGTCTGCTTTTTGATGTATGACGCCAATATTGCCGGCAATGCGGAACGATACGGTGGGTTGGGAAGATATCTGGTATTGAATGATAGCTGGGGAACCAATCGAGGATATGTCTGGCGAAAATCAGTAGAAATATTTCAGGGATTTCCGTTCTTGCAAAAATTGTTTGGGTATGGTCCGGATACATTCGGTATTTTGACAACAGGAAACTTCAGGATGGAGATGATTCATGCAACCCAGGGACAGATATTTGACAATGCTCATAATGAATATTTACATTATCTGGTAACCATTGGTGCATTGGGATTGATTACGTATGTGGTATTTCTGGTGGCGGCCGGGTGGCGGATGGCAGTGAGAAGAAACCGAAACAGATATATTCCAGGTTGTCTGTTTGCTGTACTGTGCTACGGTACCCAGGCATTGGTAAATTTGAATTTGCCGATTGCCACACCGATTATGTGGCTGCTGTTAAGTGTCGGGATGGCAGCTTGCCGGGAAGAACATTATTAGATAACTAAAAACATCCCCCGCAAGGATAACTGCCTTATCGGGGGATGCTCCATTAGACTATTTCTTGTATCCGCATTTGAGACATACGCCATCTTCGTTTAGCATAATGCCGCATAATGGGCAACGGTCTCTTTCTTTTTGATGCTCTTTTCCGTATTCTTGGACAGCGCCGTTTGCTCCGCTTGTAAACGTGATTTTAGCAATATTTAGTTTATCTTTCAGCAAATCGTGAGTGATTTTAATCATGCCTTCAACGGTCATGGTTTCTTTTGTAACAACCAAACGGCATTCCGGATATGCTGTCGCAAGCTCTGTCTTAAAAGCGGGGCCTTTTTGTTGATTGGTTGGTGCTCCGTCCTTAATACCTTGTGCATCATAAACTTCGAGAATTGCGGGAAGCAACGGGTCATCTTCCCTCAAAATCAGCGCGTGATCAAAGTTCTGCAAAACTTCCCAGGCGGTTTTCTGAATTTCATTACAAGGGAATACCATATTGACGCCTGCGTTGACAGTATCTTCAACTTCCAGTGTCAGTACCCCCGTATGCCCGTGCAAATACTGGGCTTCGCCTTTGAACCCATAGAATCTATGGGCATACTGCAAGTCAATTGTGGTGAAACTTCTCATGATTCTTCTCCTTTCGTATCATAATTATATTTATGGGGTGTTTTCCTGCACCCGCATGTGCACATAATTTGAGCTGACCGGTTTTATGAATTACATTCACGGCAAATACCTTTAAAAATAATATCGTGACCGGTAAACTCAAACCCATGAGTATCCTTAATACTGCTTTCCAAATTAGCGATAAACGCCATTTCCACATCGAAAACCCGACCGCACTTCATGCATCTTGCATGATAGTGCCCGTAGCATAGATGGTCGTAACAGTCGGCTCCGCCGGGCATTTCCACTTTACGGATTTCGCCGGTATCTGACAACAGTTTCAGGTTTCGATATACCGTTCCCCTGCCGATATGGGGATGTTTTTTTATAATCGCGTCGTAGATCTGGTCAGCGGTGGCATGGCACCGTAATTCTTTTACAGCTTCAAGGACTAAAGATCGCTGAATTGTGTTGCGCCTATCCATAATAGAGTCTCTCCTTACTGGTAAAGCATGGCTTAATGATATTATATCCTAATAAATACATTTTGTCAATAGCATAGAGCATATTACATTGTTCGGTGATAGTACCAACGCAAAAGGGAGGCTCTCTTCTGGAGTCTCCCAATGCTACATTACAATTCCATAAAATTTGCGGTATCTTATTTTGAAATTGCTTTAAATGCTGCGGCCTGTGATGTCATTCCGCGTTCTGAAGCAAGTCTTTCAATCGAAGAAGCCCCAAAGAATCCATCAATTTCCGGAACATTTTTAATTACATATGCTGCATCCTCTGGATCGGCAATTGGTCCACCGTGGCAAATTACCATAATGTCCGGATTTACTTCTCTTCCCGCTTTGATGATTCCACGGATTTTTTCACAGCAGTCATCCAGTGTTACGGCAGTTTCTGCTCCGATAGAACCTTTAGTCGTAAGACCCATATGCGCTACCAGACAGTCAGCCCCTGCTTCTGCCATTGCCTTTGCCTGCTCCTCATCGAATACATACGGGCATGTTACCATGTCTAATTTGTGTGCTTCACGAATCATATCAACTTCCAGATCATAGCCCATGCCTGTCTCTTCCAGATTTGCTCTGAATTTCCCGTCAATCAGTCCTACTGTCGGGAAGTTCTGCACTCCGTTGAAGCCCTGATCTTTCAGCTGTTTCAGGAATAAATCCATAACACGGAAAGGATCGGTTCCGCATACACCGGCAAGTACCGGGGTCTTTTTCACGATTGGAAGAACTTCTGCGCCCATCTCCTGCACAATTTTGTTTGCATCCCCATAAGACATCAGACCTGACAGTGAGCCTCTTCCAGCCATTCTAAAACGTCCTGAATTATAGATAATCAACATATCAACATCTGCCCGCTCACTGCATTTTGCCGTGATACCAGTTCCTGCGCCAACGCCTACCAGAATCTTTCCTGCCTCAACCTGTGCCTTAAAACCTTCCAAAATTTCACTTCTTGTTTTTCTTAACATCACATATTTCTCCATTTTCTTTTTTGTTATTTTTTTACTTGCTTTCTTTCATTTACTCCTGATTTTCCATAAAATCAATCAGCTTCTGCGCTGCTGCTTCTGCAAATATCTGATCATTGATGTTATGATCCATTTCGATAATTTCCACCACATCTTTATTTACATTTTCACGGAGTACTTCAAATAATACTTTGTCTTCTTCCGGTCCATAGAATGACTGCCCCTCGGCATCAATTCCGGAAACACCTTTCAATGGTAAGAAAAGTGCGGTCTTCTCTGTTGCCATATTCAGTTTTTCTGCAATTTTATTTCCAATTTTTACTACCTCCGGTACGGTTGTTCTCATAAGTGTTACCGTTGGATTGTGCTTGTAAAAATTTCTGCCCGAGAATTTTTCCGGAATCGTCTCAATTGGACCAAAGTTAACCATATCCAACGCGCCTACTGACACAACCTGCGGAATCCGGTTCTTTCCGGCTGCCTCACATCGATTTTGTCCTGCCGCAAGCACTCCGCCAACGACTTCATCACACCACTCGGTGGTTGTGAGATCTAATACACCCTTAAAAAATCCTGCGTTTATCAAGGCTTCCATTGTCTTTCCACCGGTTCCTGTAGCATGGAAAATCAAAACCTCATATCCCTTTTTCTCTAAATAATTCTTCGCAAAATTGACACATGGAGTGGTGACACCAAACATCGTTGCCGCAACCAAAGGATGCGATTCCTCTGTATCTGGTTTCAGAGTCCCCTCCATTCCTACCATGCCTGCCACAGCGAGCACTGCATTGCGAAAGATTGTTTTTGAAATCTGGTTCAGACCTGCCACATCTACGATGGAAGGCATCATGACAATGTCGCTTGTTCCAACATATTGCTCCACATTTCCGGAAGCCATGGTTGATACCATTACCTTTGGTACACCAATCGGAAGGGCACGCATTGCCGGAGTAACCATTGATGTTCCACCTGATCCTCCAAAGGATAATATCCCATCAAATTTTCCTTCTTCATATAATTTTGGAACTATGATCTGCATTCCTTTTGCCAGTGCTTCCGTCGCCAGTGCCCGGTCCTTCTTCTCGACAATTTCCTGAATGTCATAACCTGCTGCAGCTGCAACCTCTCTGTTCGTTACATCCGGTTCAAATGCCGGTTCAAACACTCCGGTATGGATCATAACTGGAGTCAGTCCCAGATCTTCTACAAGACTTTTCACATATCGGTATTCTTCACCTTTTGTGTCAAAGGTCCCTGCAATTGCAATCTTCTTCATACCAGTCTCCTTTCTTTGAATCATTTTCTTCCGTTTCCTGTGGCCAAGAGAAAAGCAGTAGAATTTGTTTTTGTTTACAAATAAATTCTACTGCTTTTCATATACAAAGTAAATGTGTTTATATTTCGTATTGTTGTGTTTATGTTTTTATCACATTGTCTATATCTTGTCTTTACTTGTGTTTATACTATTTTTCAAAAAATAACTTGGTGTCATTCCAATATACTTCTTAAACATTTTTGAAAACTGTACATAATCAACATACCCTGATTGTTCTGCTGCTTCCTTACATGTCATTTGCTCCCTTTCCATAAACTCTTTCGCTTTGTTCATCCGGAATCGTACAAGATACTCCGTAAAGCTGCAACCCACTTCTTTTTTAAATCGAACACTCAGATAGGAACTTGACACATGTGCAACCAGCGCCAGATCTCCAAGCTGTATTTCTTTCATGTAATGTTCTTCTATATATTTTTTTACAAATTCCACATAATCTCTCGTTCCCAACGATCCATCAGCAATTTTAGCCATTGGATCATCCTCGCTGAAACCACCATAGCTTTTAAATGCCTTCGTTGTATTCAAGATCGCCCGTTCTATCGGAATTCTATCAAAGGTGGAGCCTCCAATATAGCCCTGGCATTCTGTATTTTGATACATATAATGCATGTCTATTGGAGTATTCGCCGGTCCCGCATAAATCATTTTTATAACGTCCGATCTTAAACTGTTGCATACCCGAAAAATCTTGTCCGTAATCTTTCTTGCCTCATCTATGGAAATGTATTTTTTTGCTCCCATAAATCCACCTTTTGTCAAACCGAGATGCACGCAGATAACATCTACCCCAGCCTCTAACATTTGCATGGTCTGCTCTTCGTCAGTCACAAAGCCCACTGTAAACAGATCCACATAATGAGCCAGCTTGATTGCCTCCACCTCTTTTTCATATGAATTTCCATCTTCTTCCAAAGCCTCTCGAAATTGTCCATCAATCAAAGCCACTGTAGGGAAATTAACAACACCTGAAAATCCCACCGCTTTTATATCTTTCAGATAATCGTAGATATGGATAAATGGATCTCCCGCAGCAAGTCCGAACAGCACCGGTATATTGGGAATTAGGGGTAATAATTCCTTGGTTCCAAAATTCATGACGGATTCATTATTATTCTCATAACAAAAATAACTTGAAAATGAACTCCTCCCCATAACTCGATATCTGCCTGCACTCAGTGCTAACAGGAAGTCTGCACCTCCCATAGACGCATATTTAGCTGTCATTCCAGATCCCGCTACTGCACCAATGATATGACCATTAATATTTATCTGTGCACGAATAACTTTCAGTATTTCTTCTCTTGAAATCATAAGTAATCTCTCCGCTTTTTAATCCAATAATAATACCTAAAGGTAAATATATCAACAATTATTTTCGATATAACAACAACAAATATTCATTGATTGAATTGTAAGTTAATATGGTGTAAAATATGCTTGTAACCTTATGACCGGTCTGTGTCGGAGTAAACGAAAGGAATGTGAGTTATTATGGCGAGAATAAGTAAGAAGAAGCATGTTACTAAGAAAGATATCATCTGTAACTTAAATCCAGAGGATGCATTAACGGTCATAAACATGCTGATCAAGGACGATCCCGGTCTGGAGGAACAAATCTATCAGATTGCGGTCCAAATCTTAAGTAAAGTGAGCACTGAAGATATCGCTTATGACGTTTACAATGCGTTGGACAGGATTGAAGTTGAAGAATTGTGGGCTCGATCTGGTAAAACCAGATATGGATATACAGACCCCTCCGAAGAGTCCTGGGTAATGTTTGAAGAAGCCATTGATCCTTTTATAGATGAAATGAAAAAATATCAAAAACTCTCCATGTCCCTTTTGGCAAAAAAATATTGCATAGGAATTATAAAAGGTATTCAGGAATATGAGGCGGAATCCACGTCCGAATTTGCGGAATGGGCCGTCGATGCCCCGGAGGCGTTTGTGGAAAATGTTTTTGATGAGTGGAAGAATGGCGAACCGGAAGCGGATGAGATAGCCGAAGTGCGTAAACTAATTGACGCGAACCTGCACTTATAATGGGAGTAAATTATGGTAATTATGTTAGCTGATGATGTAATAATAAGAAAGGAAGATTTTGGCGCCATCCTTTTTCATAAAAAGAATGGAACGATGATAGAGATTGATAGAGAGGCATATGGTTTTGTCAGATACATAGAAAGTGAGCAAATCATAGATACCTCAGAGTGGGAACCAAAAGCAGCCGGTGAAGAATTGCATTTGTTTATCCAACATATGATGAATGAGGAATTTTTCATCAGACTTCCGGCAGGAATCTTAAATAAAAAGAGTAGTACATATTGCCTGTCCGCACCGGAGACAGTGCATTTGGCAGTAACCTTTCGATGTGGAAATAAATGTCGGGATTGTTACATAGAAAGACATAAAGAGCAGATCAAGAGGGAAATGAATACAAAGGAACTGCTCATGGTGATTGATAAAATTTCTGATTTTGGCGTGTTCCAAATAGCAGTTGGGGGAGGGGAACCCTTAATCAGAGATGATATAGAAGAAATACTGTCATATGCCAATCATAAAGATCTGACGATCCATTTGACAAGTGGCAGGCACGATATTTCTGAAGAACTATTAAGCATTCTTGGCAGATATTTGACAGTTTTACAAATTGGAATAAGAAACGAAGAATTGCTCCAGACCCAAGGAAGAGATATAGAAAAATTGCGCAGGATAGCTGATTTTATGAAAAAAACAAAAACAGCGCTGGGGGCGAACGTTATAGTAGATACATATGGTATCAAACATTTTGCTTCCATTATTGAAACATTAGAAATGATCGGGTTTCAAACCATTACCTTGCTGCGGTATAAACCTTCCGTGGACAAGGAAAGCTTCAAGCGGTTTTGTCCGTCCGATGATCAGATGATGAAGTTTAAACAGCTCTTGACGGAAAGTGTGCAGATGCACCCCAATATCAGCTATCGAATTGATTGCAGCTTTGCTTTTTTGGAGAAGAATCTGGGCGAAGATATGGCTGAATATAGAGGAATCAGAGGTTGTGTTGCCGGCAGCAGGATTATTTCCGTAGCTCCCGACGGGTCGGTATACCCATGTTCCCAGCTGGTTAGAAATGATTGTAATGCGGGGAATTTATTGACAGATTCTTTGAAGGAGATCTGGGGGAAGAGTAAGGTGCTCATAAACCATAGAAAATATAAAAGCAGTGAAACGTTCACAAATTCAATATGTGGCCGATGTGAAGCAAAGGGATATTGTGGTGGTTGTCAGATATTTGGCGAGGATATTGGCGGAGTTACCCAATATTGTATGGAGGGATAAGGTTATGAGAATTATCAGCGTGAAAAAAGGGTTTACCGCAGATCATAGTTCAACTTCATATGAATTTGCAGTAGTGGATCAATTATTGACAAATAGCAAAAAGGCAGAAATAATGAAATTATCAAGCAGGGCAAAAGTAACAGCACGAAAAGCGAGTTTTCATTACCATGGCGAGTCTGCTGATTTACCGGAGAAATATATCAGTTTGATGGAAAAGTATTATGATGTTATGTACAGCGAGAGTTATGATTATTGGACATTATCGGTGGCATTTGTTTCGAAAGCTCCCAACAAAAACGAAATCTATGGGTACGAGTTTTACGGTGACGGAGGCTGTGTAGAAGTATGTGAGAAAGGTGGAAAAACAATTGTAAGCATGGGTGCATACTTAGATATGGGTGAGTTGTTTGATATGGGGTTCCGCAATGGACGCGGAGAAGAACGTTATGGTGCAGATGAAGAAGAAAATATAAGAAAACTGCAAGATCCGTTACTTGCTTTGCTTTGTCAAATACGAAGACAGTTAATTACAGGTGATTACCGTGCGTTGTATGAACTCTATCTGATGTATGGATGCGAGGGAGAGGTTGATTATCCGGTACCTGAATCAAGGACGGAAGGGGAGGAAATAATAGCGCAGTTCAGGAATATTTTGTATCAAATATAAGCATGGCTGTGGTACAGTTAACGATCAAAAATAAAAGGAGGAACAAAATGGAATTTAACGATTTATTACAACGAAGGCGCAGTGTAAGAGAATACATTAATAAAACGGTAGAAGAGGAAAAAATCAGAGAAATGATTGAGGCGGCGATTCAGGCCCCTTCATGGAAAAATTCACAGGTTACACGCTATTATGTTGTCAGCGGACAGAAAACACTGGAACAAATAAAATCAGCATTAGCTGAATTTAATCAAAAAAATGTATCCGGCGCACCGGTACTGATTGTAACAACAATCGTGCGAAACCGTTCGGGCTATGAAAGAGATGGAACTCCGTCAAATGAGTTGGGGAATGGCTGGGGATACTATGACTGCGGTCTGCAAAATATGAATCTGTTATTAAAAGCATCCGAGCTGGGGTTGTCATCCCTCGTAATGGGAATCAGAGATGCAGAAAAAATAAGGGATATGTTAGATGTTCCGGAGAATGAAGCGATTGTGAGCGTAATCGGCATTGGCTATAGCGATGCGGATGGGGTGAAGCCGACAAGAAAATCTGTTGACGATATTACCCGCTTTTTTATATAAATTGGTTTGATTATTAGTAGGGCTGACCTTGGGATTCATTTTTCTTAGCTGCATTCAAGATTGACAAAAACGATAAATAGCGGTAAAATATTCAGTAATATATTTAGCCGTAATGCATAGTATAGTATGAGGTGCTTATGCTTTTTTGGGAACCTTGAAATATATATTTGCATAGTTCCTAAGGCAAGGCAATTGTAAGTTCCTACCGATGGAAGTAAGTGATGGCACATTTACGACTTTGGGTTGGAAATGTGCTTTTTATTAAAAAAAGAAGGGAGATAGTTCAATGTGTAGATTCATTGGTATTGAAGATTTGGTTGCTAATGCTCTAATTGAGTTAATGGAAAAAAACAATTGCAGAAGAGTTAGTTTTGAAACGCTTGTAAAATACGGAACAGTCGTAATTCGTTGTCTACGTAAAAATGGGCGGGAAGCTGTGTTTTTGCTTTCTAAGGAGCATACAAATGAATTGATAAGAAATTATTCTGATTTTTTCGAGATTGATTATAGCGAGCCAAATAGTGATGCAATTGTTTTGAAATCAGAGAAAACTGTAGACGATCTTAGGAATCATTTCAGAGCATTTTTAACCCTTGATTGCCTAATAGCGTTTACAGATAAAAAATCTCTTGTTGAATTGGGGGTTGCGGTTTGAATTTCAAACTTTTGAAAGACCCTATTTACGGATATGTTGAAATCAGCTCGGATCTTATTAGCGATATCATTGATTCAGCTTGCTTTCAGAGATTAAGAAACATTCGTCAAACGAGTTATGCTCCCCTATATCCTGCTTCGTTTCATAATAGATTTTTACATTCTGTTGGTGTGTTTTTCTTGGGACGAAAAGCTTTTCGGTCAGTTGAATCTACATTAGAAAAAGAAGACCAGATTTTTGATAATTTACAGTGGGAAAATATAAAAAGAGTATTTGAATTGTCTTGTTTGCTTCACGATGTAGGGCACGCCCCCTTTTCTCATACAGGAGAATTATTTTTTTTGGCAGATTCCTCAACCCCACCTTCGATTTATACTAAACTCATGTCTTTAGTGGAGAATGATGCTTTTACTTCAGATGTTGAGTTTTATTATAATAACGGAAAATCTGCTGCACCTCATGAGGTAATGAGTTGCATTGTTGCTTTAAGCACTTTCAAGGATCATTTCTCAAATTCATTTGAGCGGGAATTTTTTTCGCGCTGTATTACAGGATTTAAATACCTGAATATTTCTGACGAGAAAAATAATATTCTAAACTGCTTGATTGAATTGTTAAATTCGCCAATAATTGATGTGGACAGATTAGATTATATTATCAGGGACGCTCAAACAACCGGATTCCAAAGTGTATCAATAGATTATGAACGCCTATTAGATGGCATTCGCATTATAAATAAAGATGGTGTAAAATGTTTAGGATACCATAAAAGTGCTCTAAGCGTTATAGAAAATGTCATCTACGCACATGACGCCGAAAGAAAATGGATTCAAAATCACCCGACTATTTTATATGAACATTTTTTGCTCCAACATTCAATGAGAAGTATTGATAAGTATTTTTCTTTATCGGAAGAATCAACGAGACTTTTCAGCTACGAGACGTTGACATTAGATGGTGCCACCTTTAAAGATAAAGGGAAAATTTGTTTACTTGCAGATGAGGATATTCTTTTCATTATGAAAAATATTTATTCTGATGAGCTTGTTAAGGAATATTTTGCACGAAATTGCAGGCGTCATCCGATATGGAAATCGGAAGCTGAATATCGAGCTCTTTTTGACAATGAATTGGGTAAAAATAAACTGGATGAATTTGAAATTGCTTTTAAAGAAATAGAAAAATATTTAATTGATCATTTTTCTATTCCAGTTATTAATGATCAGGTATTACAATTCATACAAGACGAAGAAAAGAATATAGTCGAAAAGAAGAATTTAATAAGTAACAAAGACTATAATAATCTCATTTCTGGTATTGAAAAAATAAAGAAATGGGTAGCGTGCCTGAAAGGAATATCAGATGAAAATGGTTTTCCTTTTGATTTTGCGATAATAAGTGCAAATAAGTTTAAAAGCGGATTTATGAAAAAGGATTTGGAAAAAATGCTGATATATTTTCCAAATCTTGATTTGAAGCCCTACATAAAGGAGGTTTCGACAATACTAAGTTCAGAAAAGACGAGAGATAGTTTCTTTTATTTATTTTATAGAAAAGGAAATAACAATAAGGATATAAATATAAACAACGTTACAAAAGCATTATCGGCAGAATTATTTAAGTAGCATAACAGATAAGATTGCGGTGGTTGGCCGCAATCTTTTTTAGTTATTCTGAAACAGCATATTTGTCCTACACGGTTAAATCTCTGTTAATAATCGACTTTTTCGACAAAATGTGATATAATTATGTATCACACACCAGATAATACAGTTACAAGTGAGAATTATCTGAAAAAAACGGGAAGATAAAGCGGATCAGGAGGTATTGAAGTGAGAGATTTATCGCTGGGATTAACTTTGCTCATGGTTGCACTGGCGGGAATTCCGGTTGCGGTAATTGCATATTTGAACCGCAAGCAGAGTACGGCTACCGGCTGGTATCTCTTGTTGTGTGCCTCTAATACCCTTTGGGCGGTTCTGGCGGCGATGGTTTATATTGTTACTGATGAGTATACAGCATTTATTTTCCAAAATATCAAGCTGGCTTTTATATGTACCTCATCGATTATCTTGTATATTATCGCACTGTTAATGTTGAAAAACCGGAGCTTAGACAAGCATATTCTGGGGTATATGTTCAGTATTCCATTGCTGACCTTTGTACTGGGTTTGACCGACCATAAGCATGGGGTGTTGATCCGGTCGGTTGACTTTATCTATGAGGACGGTGTCAGAATTGCCATGGTGGTAAACGGACCCTGGTTTTGGATTCACAGTATTCTTTGTTATATTATGGTGGCGAAGACCGTTTATCTGATTATCCGTCAGTCGATTCGGCTGCCGTCCCGTTATCGCACGACGGCTTTTATTTTACTGGCGGCGGTGGTTCTCGGTGCAGCAGCGTCTGTGGGAGCCATCCTGGGGATCTTTCCTTATAACCTGGATCCGGCACCATTTGCGGCAGTGGTGGTGCAGGTGGTGGTTTATTTCACCCTGTGTATGCCCAGTTCGGCGGAAATGCTGCTGTCCTCCCGGGAAACGATCTTTGAGCAGACGCAGAATCCGATGTTTATTTTGAATAAAAACCGGGAGATTATTGACTTAAATATCAGGGCCAGGGAGGTGGTGGAAGGACTGGAACTCAAGGTAACCCGGGTGTTCCCCTATGAAAGCTTCTGGGACAGATGGATGAGCAAGGATACGATCCGTGTTTTGAAGGAAGATTCTTCCATATTCAGCGAAGAGGCTGATCATAAGACGGTCCACTACCAGGAGGTGGTTTCCAGCTTGTGTAACCATAAGGGGGAAGAGATTGGAACCTTTATTGAAATTAAAAATATAACGCCTATTATGTCAATGATCCATAAGCTTCAGGATTCCGCTTATTTTGATAACCTGACCGGATTGCACAACCGGAATTATTTTGTTAAGATGGTTAACGACTGGGATGAGGATCAGGAAATGTATCAGTCGCTTTTTCCGATCGGAATTATAGTGGGGGATGTTAATGGATTAAAGAAGATCAATGACACTTTCGGACATGCCCGGGGAGATCTTCTGCTCCAGTGGATGGCTGAGGATCTTTCCCGTTACCGGCCAGACAAAGCAATGGTATTTCGCATGGGTGGTGACGAGTTTTTAACGCTTGTACCTAAGGCTGACCGGGAGGAACTGAACCACTATATAGAAGTGATTAAGAGTCAGGACTATGGTAAAGCTGACCCGGACCTTGCCGGTGCCAGTATGGCGATCTCTTATGTGATTAAGGAAGATATGCAGACTTCGCTGATGGAATCGATACATGAAGCGGATGTATTGATGTATACGCAGAAATATGACCGGCGACAATAATGGTGTGGTGCTGCACTGGAGAGATGCAACATAAAATATGTAAAATGAAAGGAATGAGGTATCATAAATGAATAAAAATGCATTCAGAAGTATTTCATACGGAGTATATATTATATCGGCCATGGATGGAGAACGTCCTACCGGCTGCACTGCTAACAGTGTTATGCAAATTACCTCAGAGCCGGCTTCTTTGGCTATCAGCATCAACCATGATAACTACACCAACCAGTGCATTGCCGGGAGTGGTAAATTTGCGGTGTCCATTCTTTCCGAAAAGTCAGAACCTTCCATTATTGGTATCTTTGGTTTTCAGTCGGGCCGGGAGGTGAATAAATTTGATCAGGCGGCCTATGAAATGAAGGCCGGACTTCCGGTGGTGACAGACAGTTGTGCTTATGTTGTCTGTGAAGTAGTGGATACGATGGAAACGGATAGCCATACCGTATTTCTTGGTAAAGTGGTGGATGCCGATGTGTTATCAGACCAGGATGCCATGACTTATGCTTATTATCATAAAGTGATAAAAGGTAAGAGTCCAAAGAATGCGCCGACTTATATACCGGAGGCAGCGGAGACGAACGTGGCGAAGGAATCCCAATATATCTGCAGTGTCTGTGGATATGTGTACAATGGTGAGGTTCCATTTGAAGACCTGCCGGACGATTATGTGTGTCCGGTGTGTAAGCAGCCGAAGAGCGTGTTTGTGAAGAAGTAAGTATCGAAGTGTGTTAAACGGAAAGTCTGTGGCGGAGGAGACTTTCCGCTTTTTTGTTATGCAGAACTCTAAAAAAACTGCACCTGGACCTTAAAAAACCATATTTTATATTCGCTGTCAGATTGCTATACTGGGTACAAACAGTTTATTAACGAAAGGCAAGGAGGAGAAAAGAACATGAAAAGAAGATTGATCAGCATGGCAGTGTGTACCGCCATGGTAGTGGGCAGTCTGGCAGGCTGCGGTGGCGCAGGTACAACGGCGACAACGGCGACAACGGCAGCACCGGCTGGGTCAGCAGCCGGAAGTGAAACGACAGCAGGTGGCGAGACGACCGCAGCCGGGGCGAAGGAGTCCATTGTTTCCGCACCGACGGCATTGACCTATATCTTTGCCGACGGTGATGAGGGTGCCAAAGCGGCCATGAATGAAATTGTCAGCCAGTTTAATGCAGCATATCCGGATATCACCATTACCATCGAACCAGGCAGTGGTGGCGCCTACAGCGAATTGTTGAAAACCAAAGAGAGTGTCGGCGAGTTCCCGGATGTTATGGAAATGAGGGATACGGCGGTGTATCAGCGGGCCGGGATGCTGGAACCGCTGCCGCAGGATATTGTGGAACTGTTTAAGACTACGGTAGAATTTGATGGTGATACCTATACTGCTCCGTTGGCTGGTGAGAATACCAATGGAATTATTTATAACAAGAAATATTTTGATGATAACGGTTTGACCGAACCGAAAACCTATGATGAGTTTATCCAGCTTTGCGAGACGATCAAATCCAAGGGTGATATGGCGCCGCTGGTCATCGGCGGTCAGGATATCTGGCATATCGGCTTCTGGTTCTACAAGGCATACAATGATCAGGTGCTTTCCGGCGATCCGGACTTCATTAAGCACTGCTATGACGGCAGCAAGGATTTCCGTGATCCCGCGATCAAGGCTGTCTTTGAAGAAATGCAGCAGCTCTTCCAGTACGGTCAGGATGGCTGGGTATCCACCCCAGATGCGCAGATTACCACCTTCCTGGTAAGCGATATGGCAGCAATGATGTATTCAGGAACGCATATGTTCTCCCAGATTGAAACCGCTGACCCAGGCTTCGCGTATGGTTGGTTTGCGGTGCCAAGCCCGGATGGCAAGACCCGTCTGGTTGGCGGTGGTGGTGCCAGTGGCCTGGCGATCTCGGCTGAATCGGCAAAGGATCCGGATAAAAAGGCAGCCGCGGAAGAGTTTATCCGTTTCTTCTATGCGCCGGAAAATTATAAAGTGTATGTAGAGAAGCTGAATGCGATTCCGTCAACCGTAGTGACACCGGATGCGGCATTCTCACCGATGATGAATACGGTCATCGAGGCTTTGGACAATGCGGATGATTTAAGCTGCATGTGGAATGTCCGGACCGGAGAAAATGAGCTTCCGCCAGACTTCAGAAACTTTACCTATAAGACCACCATTGAGGTGATTCAGGGACAGCGTGATATTGCATCTGCCTGTGATGAACTCAATAAGACCTGGCAGGTGGCGATGCAGAACTTTAATCCGGTAACCAGCAAACAATAATTAAGAGTAATACACAACGAGGACGGCTCCTGACAGACAGGAACCGTCCTCAATTAAAAAAGGAGAAGTGGGTATGACAAAAAAGAAAGGTGGAATTGATACAGCAGCGGTTGCATTTATCGCACCGGCATTTATCCTGTATACGCTGTTTATCATTGTTCCGGCATTTTCCAGTGTATATTATAGCTTTACTTCCTGGGACGGCATCAGTCCGGTGGTAAAGTTTGTCGGACTGGCCAATTACCGGGAGATATTTACCAGTGCCAGGTTTGGCAATGCACTGAGAAATACGGTGATTCTTACCGTGTTTATTTCAATTGTTGAGAATGCTCTGGCTTTGCTGCTGGCTTTGCTGGTGGATCATGTGAAATGGTTTAAGAATTTCTTCCGCAGTGCTTTTTATGTTCCGGTGCTGATCAGTGGCATTGTGTCCGGTTTTATCTGGAAGATTATGTATAATTACAATTTTGGTGCGATTAACTCCCTCCTGACTTCGATTGGTTTGGGTGAGTGGAAACAGGACTGGTTGGGGAATCCTAAGCTGACGCTGCTCATGGTCGGATTTGTGCTGATCTGGAAAGGTGCCGGGTATTACATGATTATTTATCTGGCTTCCTTACAAAGTGTTCCGACGGATGTGGTGGAAGCGGCGGCAATCGATGGGGCTTCCCCGTGGCAGCGGTTTAAGACGATTACGGTACCGCTGATATCCGGTGCATTTACCATTAACTTTACGTTGTCGCTGATCAATGGGCTGAAGGTGTTTGACCAGATTTCCGTAATGACTGACGGCGGACCGGGTTTTACCACGGAGACGGTGGTGTATCTGCTATACAAGGTTGGTTTTAATGAAGGCAGACAGGGATTTGGTACAGCGGTGGGAATTGTGCTGCTGTTCATCATTATCATACTCAATGCGGTTCAGCAGAAATTCTTAAAGAGCAGGGAGGTGCAATTATAATGACGGCAAATGTGACAATGAGACGTAAAAAGTTTCGGTGGGGGCCGATTCTGGTGTTGCTGCTGACCATGTTTCTGGCCTTAATATTTTTGGCTCCGGTATTTTTTGCACTTATTTCGGCATTTAAATCGAATGGGGAGATTTTGAAGAATCCTATGGCCCTGCCGAGTTCTTTTTACCTGAAGAATTTTCAGGATTTGTTTGAACAGTCAGATTTTGTGACGGCGATTAAGCACAGTCTGATTCTGACGGTAGTATCGGAATTATTGATTGTGGCAATTGTGCCGATGGCGGCTTTTGCCATTGAGCGCCGGACGTCGCGGGGGATGAAATTGATTTACACTTACTTTTTGGCGGGGATGATGATTCCCTTTCATCTGTATATGTTTCCGTTGTTTAAGCAGATGCGGCTGTTTGGCATTTATGGCACATTGGGCGGTCCGATTATCTGTTATCTGTCGGGATCGGTGGCGTTTGGTTCACTGCTGTATTGCAGTTTTTTGAAGGGGATCCCGCTGGAGATTGAGGAGGCGGCTCAGATCGACGGGTGCTCGCCATTTCAGATTTTCTGGCAGGTGACGTTTCCGCTGCTGGGGCCATGTACGGCCTCGATGGTAGTGTTAAATGGATTGAATATCTGGAATGACTTCCTGATGCCATATCTGGTGCTGCCCTCCGGTAAAGCCAAGACGATTACGGTTGAGGTGTTCTCCTTTGTGGGCCAGTATACGGCGAGATGGGATATTGTGTTTGCCGGAACGGTGTGTTCGATCGTACCGGCACTGGTGATTTTTGTCCTGCTGCAGAAGTATTTTGTGAAAGGGATTACCGCCGGTGCGGCTAAGGGGTGATAACAAAGTGGTAATGTAAGATTGTGTGGAAAAACAGGAAATGGTATACTAAGAGCAACGAATGACAGAAAGAGGATGAAAACGGTGAAAAAGCTGAGTCTGTATCAGAAATTCGTGCTGGTTATCATTTGCGTAGGCGTGATTCCCATGACCCTGTTCTCCACCGTATTGGTGCAGCGCATGCTGAAAGAATATGAGCATTCCCTGATGAGTAATTATGAGCAGGCGGCGCTATATCTGGATGCCAGCCTGGAAGCGATGATGGAGTCTTACAACGACATTTCTAAAATGCCGTATTACTATAATTATTCAAATGAAGGCAGCATGAAATACAATTATATGTCGTTTGACAATCTGCGGCAAATGGTCTATGGAATTGGTTATGACCCGGAAAATCTGGAGGAACTGCGGAAGAATAATATGCAGGTTTTCCTGATGAACGTGCAGAGTGTGGACAGCTCCCTTGCTTCGGCCCATTTTGTGGCCAGGGATTTAAATGGCAGCGAAATGGCATTCCATTACAGTCCCAGCCGCCGGTTTTTCGCCAATCAGGAGCTTTTTATCAGTCATATGGGACTGGCTGATTGGGATGAAGAGAGTAAGCAGCTGATGCTCATTCCGCCGCACAAAGAGGATTACTTTTATTATGGCAGCACTCAGGTTTTTACGGTTGCCAGAAATTATTTTGATTTGAGTAAGCCGGTGGGGCAGAACCAGTATGTGGGAACTTTGTTCCTGGATATCAGCTTTAAGAAACTGGAGCAGATGTTCAGTGAAATCCGGTTTGGGTCAGCTTATGAACTATATGTTTATGACCAGGCAGGAAATTGTTTTTATTCCAACCAGGCGGACCGAATTGGTGAAGCGCTGAATCTGGAACAACTTAGCAGTGAGTCAAACGACAGTCTGGTGATTACCGGAAAGCCTGATCAGTATGGTCTTTCGATGATGATTCTGATGAACCGGCGGGAAGCGCTTGCGAAAATCTACCGGATGCAGGAATGGATGTATCTGTTCTTAGGAGCTTCGGTAGTGGCACTGCTGCTGGCCTCCCTGGTATTTTCCCGACAGCTGACCAGGCCGATTCGCAATATGATGGAGCAGATGGCCCGGATCGAGGCGGGCGATTTTGATGTGCAGCTGCCGGTGGAATCGGCGGATGAGATAGGAGTGCTTTCGGCCCGGTTTAACCGGATGTCCCAGGAATTGCGCAACTATATTAACCAGTCTTATGGGGCCCGGTTAAAACAGAACGAGGCGGAGATGACGGCGCTGAAATCCCAGATTTATCCGCATTTTCTTTATAATACGCTGGAAGTGATCCGGATGACGGCACTGGATCATGAGGATATGCAGGTCCCTATGATGATTGAGGCATTGTCCGGCCAGATTCACTATATGATTGGGCCGATGAAGGATATGGTACCTTTGGAGGCCGAGGTGGACGTGGTTCGTAAATATGTGTATTTGCTTAACTGCCGGATTGAAGGGAAGATTCACTTTTCGGCTGATATGGATGGGCTGTCGGGGACGCTGGTGCCCAAATTGATCTTACAGCCAATTGTGGAAAATGCTTATATTCACGGAATCAAACCTAAGGATGGCAGCGGTCATGTACTTTTAGAAGCCGGGCTTACGGAAAGTAATGAGGGAAACCTGGAAATCAGCCTGATGGATAATGGCGTTGGGATGGATGAGGAGAGCCTTGCTGTCTTTTGGCTTTATTGGATGGTGACGCTCCGGGGATTAAGAATGAAAATAACTGGCAGAGTATCGGACTGAAAAATGTTCACGACCGGATCCGGTACCTGTATGGAGACGGGTATGGAATCAGGATTACCAGTACCAAAGGAGTTGGGACCATGGTGCAGCTGGTAATGCCGTACTTTCCGCCGGACGCAGGTAAGGAGGTGCCGACAGATGCTTAAGATGGTCATTGCAGATGATGAAGTAGTAATTATCCGGGGCTTATTAAAGCTGGTTTCCTGGGAGCGTTTGGGAATTACCGTAATTGGGGAATGTCAGGATGGCAAGTCGGCTCTGGATGTGATTGTACGGGAAAAACCTGAATTAGCGCTGCTGGATATCAATATGCCGGGGATGAGCGGAATTGAACTTTTGCAGGAGATTCGGGCCCTGGAACTGCCAACACAGGTGATTTTCATCAGTGGATTCCAGGATTTTGAGTATGTCAAGGCGGCGTTGCGATACGGGGCGGTGGAATATCTGCTGAAGCCGGTGATTAAAGATGAACTGGTAGCGGCGGTGGAAAAATGTGTCATGGGAATTCGTGGTGAGTCGGCAGTGGCGGCGGAGACGGCGGAATTGCAAA
>Ga0153928_1000253_pt1:5000-27363 | contig 27363 bp, 14 predicted proteins | sample TSNJ012MetaG_FD_106656 | JGI IMG/M metagenome (GOLD analysis project Ga0153928, IMG submission 106656) | Attine ant fungus gardens microbial communities from New Jersey, USA - TSNJ012 MetaG | ecosystem: Host-associated > Fungi > Mycelium > Unclassified | place: USA: New Jersey...
CCTTTTGATGAGAGATATGAACAAGAGGCTTCTAGAAAACTAGTGTTTTCTGAATTATATCAAGCCAGTAAACAAACATCGAAACCCTGGATATTTGAACCTGAGTATCCGGGAAAGAGTCGAATATTTGATGGAAGAACAGGGGATCCTTTTGAGCAACCTGTTATAATAGGAAATCCATATATATTGAAATTAATTCATCAAGTTGATGATAAAATCCATGGGCGTTCGAGTGGGCATTATGCACTTGTTACACAACAACCCCTTCGAGGAAGAGCCAAGCAAGGAGGACAGCGAGTAGGAGAAATGGAAGTTTGGGCTCTCGAAGGATTTGGTGTTGCTCATATTTTACAAGAGATGCTTACTTATAAATCGGATCATATTAAAGCTCGACAGGAAGTACTTGGTACTACGATCACTGGGGGAACAATACCTAACCCCGAGGATGCTCCAGAATCATTTCGACTGCTCGTTCGAGAACTACGATCTTTGGCTCTGGAACTGAATCATTTCCTTGTATCTGAGAAAACCTTCCAGATTAATAGGATGGAAGCTTAATCGGAATAAATTATAATTTTTCTTCTATGATCGATCAGTATAAACATCAACAACTCAGAATTGGATCAGTTTCGCCTAAACAAATAAGTGCTTGGGCCACAAAAATCCTACCTAATGGCGAGATAGTTGGAGAGGTGACAAAACCTTATACTTTTCATTACAAAACCAATAAACCAGAAAAGGATGGATTATTTTGTGAAAGAATTTTTGGACCAATAAAAAGTGGAATTTGTGCTTGTGGAAATTATCGAGTAATCAGAAATGAAAAACAAGACCCAAAATTTTGTGAACAATGCGGAGTCGAATTTGTTGATTCTAGAATACGAAGATATCAAATGGGCTATATTCAATTGGCATGCCCGGTAACCCATGTGTGGTATTTGAAACGTCTTCCTAGTTATATTGCGAATTTTTTAGATAAACCTCTAAAAGAATTAGAGGGCCTAGTATACTGCGATGTGTGATTTGATCGAAATTATGATTTTACAGCTTCGGACTGTCATCTCACTCAATCTAAAGGGGGATGCCCCGGCTCTGACATGTGTCTTAGGAGGAGTAACATGAAGCTCAGAATTATGGGTGTATTTAATACTTCCAAAAAAGGGGGAATCGGTCCATGGTCAATTTCGTAACAACAAAATTTGATAGTTGTACCTCGTAAAAAAAGACTTCTTTTCTTTGTTATTTTTTAATTCTGTTCGCGTAAGCAAGAAAATATAGTATGGTTACAAGAGCCTATCCGTCGCATATAGCCTTTGGTACGTGGTATAACCGTCGAGGTGAAGTCGTGACCTAAAAGATCGAATGGAACAATACAGAGACAGGTAAATTCCTTTTGAATTCCAATTCTTTTTTTTTAGGGGGATTGGTCATTCGAAGGGGGATAGACTACTCAAGAATTGGACCCTTTATTTTGTTGAAATTTAAATTGAATAAAAAATTCAATTAATTAAATTACAACAAAATAAAATTCACATAAGAATGAATGAGGGTAATGATGCTTAGTCTTGAAGTAAACTTGAGTAAGGAGTAGATCTTTTGTTTTGGAGATTTTATATAATTTTATTTTCTAATTTTTTAGAAAGTGAGAATTACTTTGCTTTATTTGTTTGCTGTAACTACTTGAGCCGGGCGAAAAGAAACTTTCACGTCCGGTTTTGAAGGAGGAGATCCTATAAGATCCTATCCCAATTTTTCATTTGCTAGGCCCATAGCAAAAAAACCTACTTTTTTACGATTACGGGGTTTATTCGAATATGAAATCCAATCCTGGAAATACAGCATCCCGCTTTTTTTTACTATCCAAGGTTTTGATGCTTTTCGAAATAGAGAACTATCTACTGGAGCTGGTGCTATTCGAGAACAATTAGCCGATTTGGATTTGCGAACAATTATAGATTATTCGTTCGCAGAATGGAAAGAGTTAGGAGAAGAAGGTTCGACAGGGAATGACTGGGAAGACCGAAAAGTTGGAAGAAGAAAGGATTTTTTAGTTAGACGCATGGAATTAGCTAAGCAGTTTATTCGAACAAATATAGAACCAGAATGGATGGTTTTATGTCTATTACCAGTTCTTCCTCCCGAATTGAGACCAATCATTCAGATAGATGGAGGAAAATTAATGAGTTCGGATATTAATGAACTCTATCGAAGAGTCATCTATCGGAATAATACTCTTACCGATCTATTAATAACAAGTAGATCTACGCCCGGAGAATTAGTAATGTGTCAAGAGAAATTGGTACAAGAGGCCGTGGATACACTTCTTGATAATGGAATCCGCGGGCAACCAATGAGGGACGGTCATAATAAAGTTTACAAGTCATTTTCAGATGTAATTGAAGGGAAAGAGGGACGATTTCGCGAGACTTTACTTGGTAAACGAGTCGATTATTCCGGTCGTTCCGTCATTGTCGTAGGCCCTTCACTTTCATTACATCGGTGTGGATTGCCTCGTGAAATTGCAATAGAGCTCTTCCAGACATTTGTAATTCGTGGTCTAATTAGACAACACCTTGCTTCGAACATCGGAGTTGCGAAAAGTAAAATTCGGGAAAAAGAACCTATTATATGGAAAATACTTCAGGAAGTTATGCGGGGTCATCCTATATTGTTAAATCGAGCGCCTACTCTGCATAGATTAGGCATACAGGCGTTCCAACCTATTCTAGTAGAAGGGCGCGCGATTTGTTTACATCCATTAGTTTGTAAAGGATTCAATGCAGACTTTGATGGGGATCAAATGGCTGTTCATGTACCTTTATCCTTAGAGGCTCAAACAGAGGCTCGTTTACTTATGTTTTCGCATATGAATCTTTTGTCGCCAGCTATTGGGGATCCCATTTCCGTACCAACACAAGATATGCTTATTGGACTCTATATATTAACAAGTGGAACTCACCGAGGTATTTTCGCAAATAGATATAATTCATGGAATGACAAAAAAAGAATTGATGATAAGAATTATAATTATAAGTATACAGAAGAACCCCTTTTTTGTCATTCCTATGATGCAATTGGAGCGTATTGTCAGAAAAAAATAAAATTAGATAGTCCTTTATGGCTCCGATGGCGACTAGATCAACGTATTATTGCTTCAAGAGAAGCTCCCATCGAAGTTCATTATGAATCCTTGGGCACTTATCATGAAATTTATGCACACTCTCTAATAATAAGAAATAAAAAAAAAGACATTCTTTTTATATACATTCGAACTACTGTTGGGCATATTTATCTTTATCGAGAAATTGAAGAAGCTATACAAGGATTTTCTCGAGCCTGCTCATATGGTACTTAATAATAATAATACCGCAATTCTATGATATTCGTGCAATTTGAGTTCGGGTTAAACTAGGATTGCAATGCGTTAATTTTTCGGTGAATTAAGATCCAGAAAAGGAAGTTTTCTAATCACTAACTCAAACCCATTCATTGTCTAATTCTACTTAGCGGAATATGGAGGTACTTATGGCAGAACGAGCCGATTTGGTCTTTCACAATAAATCGATAGATGGAACTGCCATGAAACGACTTATTAGCCGATTAATAGATCACTTTGGAATGGCCTATACATCACACATCCTGGATCAAGTAAAGACCCTAGGTTTCCAACAAGCTACTGCTACATCTATTTCATTAGGAATTGATGATCTTTTAACAATACCTTCTAAAGGATGGCTAGTTCAGGATGCTGAACAGCAAAGTTTGATTTTAGAAAAACACCATCATTATGGGAATGTACATGCCGTAGAAAAATTACGTCAATCCATTGAGATATGGTATTCCACAAGCGAATATTTGCGACAAGAAATGAATCCCAACTTTAGGATAACGGACCCTTATAATCCAGTCCATATAATGTCTTTTTCGGGAGCTCGAGGAAATGCGTCTCAAGTACATCAATTAGTAGGTATGAGAGGATTAATGTCAGATCCGCAAGGACAAATGATTGATTTACCTATTCAAAGCAATTTACGCGAAGGACTCTCTTTAACAGAATATATTATTTCTTGTTACGGAGCCCGCAAAGGAGTTGTGGATACGGCTGTACGAACATCAGATGCGGGATATCTTACGCGTAGGCTTGTCGAAGTAGTTCAACATATTGTTGTACGCAGAACAGATTGTGGCACCATTCGGGGTATTTCTGTAAGTCCTCGAAACGGTATGATGCCGGAAAGAATTTTTACCCAAATATTAATCGGCCGCGTATTAGCAAATGATATATATCTGGGTTCGCGGTGCATTGCGACCCGAAATCAAGATATTGGGGTTGGGCTTGTCAATCGATTCATAACCTTTCGAACCCAACCAATATCCATTCGAACTCCTTTTACTTGCAGGAGTACGTCTTGGATCTGTCGCTTATGTTATGGCCGAAGTCCTACTCACGGCGACCTGGTCGAATTGGGAGAAGCTGTAGGTATTATTGCCGGTCAATCCATTGGGGAGCCCGGTACTCAACTAACATTAAGAACTTTTCATACAGGCGGAGTATTCACGGGGGGTACTGCCGAACATGTCCGAGCCCCCTATAATGGGAAAATCAAATTTAATGAAGAGTTGGTTCATCCCACCCGTACACGTCATGGACACCCTGCCTTTCTATGTTATATAGACTTGTATGTCACTATTGAGAGCGAAGATATTTTACATAATGTGAATATTCCGCCAAAAAGTTTTCTTTTAGTTCAAAACGATCAATATGTTGAATCTGAACAAGTGATTGCTGAAATTCGCTCGGGGGCATCCACTTTTAATTTTAAGGAAAAAGTTCGAAAACATATTTATTCTGACTCAGAAGGAGAAATGCACTGGAGTACCGATGTGTATCATGCACCTGAATTTACATACGGTAATGTTCATCGCTTACCAAAAGCAAGCCGTTTATGGATATTATCAGGCAGCCCATATAGATCCAGTCTAGTCTCCTTTTCACTCCACAAGGATCAAGACCAAACGAACACTAATTCTCTTTCTTTCGAAGAAATAGATATTTCTAAATCTTCAATGACTAATGATCATAAATTATTTGACCCTTCTAGAAAAAAATCGAGTAAAAAAAAGCATAGGATTCTTAATTATTCAGAACTTAATCAAATGGGTCATTCAAAAAACTCCGATTTATTCGCAAAGAGGCGAAAAAATAGATTCATCATTCCATCTGAATTTCAATCGAGTCAAAAACGAGAAAAAGAATTAATGTCCCTTTCGAATGGTATATCAATTGCAATACCCATAAATGGGATTTTCCTTAGAAATAGTATTTTTGCTTATTTCGATGATCCTCGATATCGAACGAAGAGTTCGGGAATTACTAAATATGAGACTCTAGAGATACATTCTATCATAAAAAAAGAGGATTTGATTGAGTATCGAGGAGTTAAAGAATTGCGATCAAAATACCAAATGAAAGTCGATCGGTTTTTTTTCATTTCCGAGGAAGTACATAGCTTAGCAGGATCCGCTTCAATAATGGTACGTAACAATAGTATCATTGGAGTCGATACACAAATTACTTTAAATACAAGAAGCCGAGTAGGCGGAGTGGTTCGGGTGGAGAGGAAAAAAAAAAAGATTGAACTTAAAATTTTTTCGGGAGATATTCATTTTCCTGGGGAGACAGATAAGATATCTCGACACAGTGGCATTTTGATACCACCAGAAAAGACAAATTATAAGGAATCAAAAAATTTTAAAAATGGGCTCTATGTCCAACGGATTACCCCCACTAAGAAAAAGTCTTTTGTTTTAATTCGACCCGTAGTCACGTATGAAATAAGGGATGGTATCAATTTAGCCACACTTTTCCCTCAAGATCGGTTGCAAGAAAGGGATAATGTGCAACTTCGAGTTTTCAATTATATCTTTTATGGAACCAGTAAAGTCACTCGGGGAATTTCTGACACAAGTCTTCAATTAGTACGTACTTGTTTAGTATTGAATTGGAACCAAGACACAAAAAATTCTTCTATCGAAGAGGCCCGCGCGTCTTTTGTTGAAGTACGGACAAAAGGTATGATTCGTTATTTCCTAAGGATCTCTTTAGTGAAATCGTCTCTTTCGTCTATCGGGAAAAGGAATGATCTCCCCCTTTTTTCTGATGATGGATCAGGGCAAACCAATATGAATCCGTTTTTTTCCATTTATTCAAAAACAAAATTTCAACAATCATTTAACCAAAATCAAGGAACTGTTGGTACATTGTTGGTTAAAAATAAGGAATGTCGGTTTTTTATAGTTGTGTTATCATCCAATAGTTTTCGAATGGGTCCATTCCCACTTAACGGTGTAAAAGATCACAAAGAATCGATTAAAAATAATTGCCCAATTCCAATTACGAATTCATTCGGTCCTTTAGGAACAGTTCTTCAAGTTTCTAAATTTTTTTTATTTTACCATTTAATAACTCATAATCAGATCTTGGTAAATAATTATTTACAGCTTGACAATTTAAAACAAACCTTTCAAGTCCTTAAATTTAGATATTATTTAATGGATGAAAAAAAAAAATTTTATAATCCCGATTTATGTAGTAACATCATTTTGAATCCATTCAGTTTGCATTGGTATTTTTTTCATTACAATTTTTATGATGAGACATTGACAAAAATGCATCTTGGACAATTTATTTGTGAAAATATATGTCGAACCAAAAATGGACGGCACTTAAAATCGGGTCAAGTTCTAATTGTTCAGTTTGATTCGGTAATAATAAGATTGGCTAAGCCCTGTTTGGCTACCCCAGGAGCAACAGTTCATGGTCATTATGGGGAAATCATTTATGAAGGGGATACTTTAGTTACATTTATATATGAAAAATCCAAGTCTGGTGATATAACGCAAGGTCTTCCAAAAGTGGAACAAGTCTTAGAAGTTCGTTCGGTTGATTCAATATCAATGAATCTAGAAAAGAGGATTAATGGTTGGAACGAACGTATAAAAAAAATGCTTGGAATTCCGTGGGGATTCTTCGTTGGGGCTGAGCTAACTATAGCGCAAAGTCGTATCTCTTTGGTTAATAAGATCCAAAAGGTTTATCGATCCCAGGGGGTGCAGATCCATAATAGACATATAGAAATTATTGTACGGCAAATAACATCCAAAGTCTTGGTTTCAGAGGATGGAATGTCTAATATTTTTTTGCCCGGAGAACTTATTGGAGTGTTTCGAGCAGAACGGACGGGGCGCGCTTTGGAAGAAGCGATCTGTTATCGAACTATTTTATTGGGAATAACGAGAGCATCTCTGAATACTCAAAGTTTTATATCCGAAGCAAGTTTTCAAGAAACTGCTAGAGTTTTAGCAAAAGCCGCTCTCCGAGGCCGTATTGATTGGTTGAAAGGCCTAAAAGAAAACGTTGTTCTGGGGGGGATGATACCCGTTGGTACGGGATTCAAGGGATTCATACACCGTTCAAATCAACATAAGAGCATTAGCATTCCGTTGACAAAAAAAAAAAAAGCTATATTCGAGGGCGAAGTCAGAGATATTTTGTTTTACCACAAAGAATTATTTGATTCTTGTCAAAAAATGGATTTATTTAATTAAATAATTACTTCATAATTCATTTAGTGTAATTAAAAAAAAATAATAACGAATAGAAAGAAATTAATGGTTTGGGTTGTGTATCAATGGCCAAAAAAGAAAGTTCCTTTGGAACAATTTTTTATTTCAGGATACCTCATCTCTTTATAAAAAAAAGAGTTTAAAGTGTGTGGAGAAATGACAAGAAGATATTGGAACATCAATTTAGAAGAGATGATGGAGGCGGGAGTTCATTTTGGTCACGGTACTCGAAAATGGAATCCTCGAATGGCACCTTATATTTCTGCAAAAAGTAAGGGTATTCATATTATAAATCTTACCAGAACTGCTCGTTTTTTATCAGAATCTTGTGATTTAGTTTTTGATGCAGCAAGTAAAGGAAAAAATTTTTTAATTGTTGGTACAAAAACTAAAGCAGCTGATTCAGTAGCATGGGCTGCAATAAGGGCTCGATGCCATTATGTTAATAAAAAGTGGCTTGGGGGTATGTTAACGAATTGGTCCACTACAGAAACAAGACTTCATAAATTCAGGGACTTAAGAATGGAACAAAAGGCGGGGAGACTTGTTTGTCTACCGAAAAGAGATGCCGCGGTGTTGAAGAGACAATTATCTCACTTGGAAACATATTTGGGCGGCATTAAATATATGACCGAGTTACCTGATATTGTAATTATCGTTGATCAACAAGAAGAATATACGGCCATACGAGAATGTATTACTTTAGGAATTCCAACGATTTGTTTAATCGATACAAATTGTGACCCGGATCTCGCTGATATTTCGATTCCGGCAAACGATGATGCTATATCTTCAATCCGATTAATTCTAACCAAGTTAGTATTTGCAATTTGTGAAGGTCGTTCTAGCTATGTAAGAAATCCTTGAGTTTATTATTATTATGAAATCAACAATTCAACGCCTTTAATTTATAATAGTACTATATTCTGAATTCTGACTATAAAAAACTATAGAATAAAGGGCTTGGGATATTATGCGATTAATTGGTATCCTAAATATAAAATAAAAGTCAATTAATTAAAGAAAATAAGGATACATACGTCGCGAAAGAGATGCTTGAATCAAAATAATTATATTTCTGTCAGAGGACAATATGAATATTCTATCATATTCAATCAATAAGGGGTTATATGATATGTCTGGTGTGGAAGTAGGTCAACATTTTTATTGGCAAATGGGGGGTTTCCAAATCCATGGCCAGGTACTTATAACTTCTTGGGTTGTAATTGCTATCTTACTAGGTTCAGCTGCTATAGCTGTTCGGAATCCACAAACCATTCCGACAGGTGGTCAGAATTTCTTTGAATATGTCCTTGAATTCATCAGAGACGTAAGCAAAACTCAAATTGGCGAAGAATATCGCCCTTGGGTTCCTTTTATTGGAACTATGTTTCTATTTATTTTTGTTTCTAATTGGTCAGGGGCTCTTTTGCCTTGGAAAATCATACAGTTACCTCACGGGGAGTTAGCCGCACCGACGAATGATATAAATACTACTGTTGCTTTAGCTTTACTTACGTCAGTAGCCTATTTCTATGCAGGTCTTACAAAAAAAGGATTAGGTTATTTTGGTAAATACATTCAACCAACCCCAATTCTTTTACCCATTAACATTTTAGAAGATTTCACAAAACCTCTATCACTTAGTTTTCGACTTTTTGGAAATATATTAGCGGATGAATTAGTAGTTGTTGTTCTTGTTTCTTTAGTACCTTTAGTGGTTCCTATACCCGTCATGTTCCTCGGATTATTTACAAGCGGTATTCAGGCTCTTATTTTTGCAACTTTAGCCGCAGCTTATATAGGTGAATCCATGGAGGGTCATCATTGATTAGTCTTACAAAGAGTTGGTTTTTTACCTTAGATTCAATCGTGTGTGGCTCACGAGACTCTATTCTATATTGTATCTATAGAGTAGACAAATAGATACAATTTAATGGTACTAAAAAAAAAATGAAACGGGATGTGTAAAAAAACATAGTTGGTTAATAGAGAGCGGTTGCCCCAGATATGGGGAATCGAATGATTATAGGTTCATTTTTTTTCTATTTTTTGATTAGATGTTTCCGAGAATGATTATAAAATCCGATTGAATTTACGATACAATAGTGAGTTTACATTATGTAAGAAACATATGTATATTTGATATTAGATATTGATGAATAGGAACTAATTTTTAATTATTTCTACTGGATGGATATTACAATGGAATAATTAAGTCCTAATTCATTGGTTGATCATATCATTAACCATTTCTTTTTTTTTGTGTGAGGAACTTATCTATCATGAATCCACTGATTTCTGCTGCTTCCGTTATTGCTGCTGGATTAGCTGTAGGGCTTGCTTCTATTGGCCCTGGAGTTGGTCAAGGTACTGCTGCAGGCCAAGCTGTTGAAGGTATCGCGAGACAGCCCGAGGCAGAGGGAAAAATAAGAGGTACCTTATTACTTAGTTTAGCTTTTATGGAAGCTTTAACAATTTATGGATTGGTTGTAGCATTAGCCCTTTTATTTGCAAATCCTTTTGTTTAATCTGAGAAATATAGATTTTTTTATGGACTTAGACGTGCAGGTTCTTTTTTCACATTATATGAAAATATAGCCCCTAACACAATTACTTATAGTTTTTTTTTCATTCAGAAAATAATGCAAGGGAAGGACTGATTTGAAGATGAAGAATTCGTGTTACCCACTCGCTTTCTTCCTTCCTTCCCCTTACTGAAGCTCAAAGTAGAAGTGTGAGCTGTTTCGCAATTCACATGAAACTTAGAACCTAATTCTAACTAATTGTATTTTATTTCAATTAATTCGAATAACTAAAAAAAATTAAGTATTATTGTTATTGGGAATCTCAATTGAAAAAAGAAAATTCATGAAATTCATTTCGAAACTATTTGTTAGTTAGAATATTTAAAAGTACTAAATAATTGAAGCAATACAATGATTTTTTTAGTTTATCTATAAAAGGAGATCGTATGAAAAATGGAACCGATTCTTTCGTTTTCTTGGGTCACTGGCCATCCGCCGAGAGTTTCGGGGTTAATACCGATATTTTAGCAACAAATCCAATAAATCTCAGTGTAGTGATTGGTGTATTGATCTTTTTTGGAAAGGGAGTGTGTGCGGGTTGTTTATTTCAAGAATAGGTTGGATTCAACCAGCTGTACCTCTTTTTTCTTTAGAACTAGGGGTAAAAGGTGCATGATTTCGCGAATTACTTATGAATAAAGAAATTATATGTAAGAACCGTAGCATTTCGCGAGTTGTTGGGAAATATACTTTGATTCTCTATGAACCAATAATATAGGCCCATTAACATGGTTAAAACTAAACCGTTTGAAATCCAGGCACAGCGGCGTATTCTTTCTACGATTATGTTAATATGAGATAGTTTCAAAAAAAGTTAAAAATTTATCGATATCGAGCACTCATGTCGATAAAAGAATTTGAATCTTTTTTTTATTTATTGCTGAGTCGATGACCTATATTATAAAATAATAACAATTTTTGGATTTGAATAAAAAAAAAAAAAAAACAATTTGGCGGAAAAAAATTTTGTGTTGGGTAAGAAGAGTTTTTCAAAAAGTTGGGTTTGGATAAGGGAGGTTGTAAAAAATTATAAAAATAAAAAAAATTTTTGGATTTGAAAAAAAAAAAAAAAAAAACAATTTTGCTGACAATTATTTTTTGTTTGGTCAGAAGAGTCCTCCGAACAGTCTGGTTTTGATTAGCGATGTTTTTAAAATTTTTTAATATGAACAGAGAAGAGAGGATAGGTTCATTATATTCAAAAAAAAAAAATAAGGAAAGTCACCCTAAATGATTGAAGTAATTGAGCGTGAGAGCCAAATGAATTGAAAAATTCAAGTTTGGTTCGGGAAGGGATCATGAACATTTTGAAATGAATGGAAAGATAATCTACTTTCATTAAGTGATTTATTAGATAATCGAAAACAGAGAATTTTAACTACTATTAGAAATTCAGAAGAACTACGCGGAAGGGCCATTGAACAATTGGAAAAAGCCCGGGCTCGCTTAAGGAAAATAGAAATAGAAGCGGATCAGTTTCGAGTGAATGGATATTCGGAAATAGAACGAGAAAAAATGAATTTGATTAATTCAACTTATAAAACTTTAGAACAATTAGAAAATTACAAAAATGAAACCATTCATTTTGAACAACAAAGAGCAATTAATCAAGTCCGACAACGGGTTTTTCAACAAGCTTTACAAGGAGCTTTAGGAACTCTGAATAGTTGTTTGAACAACGAATTACATTTACGTACTGTCAATACTAATATTGGCATGTTTGGGGCGCTGAACGAAATAACTGATTAGTTCTTTTCTTCGACTGTAGGTATTATTTTTTTGTTTCCACAAAAAAATTAAGAAAGACTCATGGTAACCATTCGAGCAGATGAAATTAGTAATATTATCCGTGAACGAATTGAACAATATAATCGAGAAGTCAAAGTTGTAAATACCGGTACCGTACTTCAAGTAGGTGACGGCATTGCTCGTATTCACGGTCTTGATGAAGTAATGGCAGGTGAATTAGTAGAATTTGAAGAGGGGACAATAGGTATTGCTCTGAATTTGGAATCCAATAATGTTGGTGTTGTATTAATGGGTGATGGGTTGATGATACAAGAAGGAAGTTCTGTAAAAGCAACAGGGAGAATTGCTCAGATACCCGTGGGTGAGGGTTATCTGGGTCGTGTTATAAATGCCCTAGCGAAACCTATTGATGGTAGAGGCGAAATTTCAACTTCTGAATCTCGATTAATTGAATCTCCCGCTCCCGGTATTATTTCGAGACGTTCTGTATATGAGCCTCTTCAAACTGGGCTTATTGCTATTGATTCAATGATCCCTATAGGACGCGGTCAGCGAGAATTAATTATTGGGGATAGACAGACCGGTAAAACAGCAGTCGCTACAGATACGATTCTCAATCAACAAGGGCAAAATGTAATATGTGTTTATGTGGCTATTGGTCAAAAAGCATCTTCTGTGGCGCAGGTCGTTACCAATTTCCAGGAAAGGGGAGCAATGGAATACACTATTGTGGTTGCTGAAACGGCGGATTCCCCTGCTACATTACAGTACCTCGCCCCTTATACCGGAGCAGCACTGGCGGAATATTTTATGTATCGCGAACGACATACATTAATAATTTATGATGATCTTTCCAAACAAGCCCAAGCTTATCGACAAATGTCTCTTCTATTACGAAGACCGCCGGGCCGTGAAGCTTACCCGGGAGATGTTTTTTATTTGCATTCAAGACTTTTGGAAAGAGCTGCTAAATCAAGTTCTTTTTTAGGTGAAGGAAGTATGACCGCTTTACCAATAGTCGAGACCCAATCAGGAGATGTTTCGGCCTATATTCCTACAAATGTAATTTCCATTACAGATGGACAAATTTTTTTATCCGCCGATCTATTTAATGCTGGAATCAGACCAGCCATTAATGTGGGTATTTCTGTTTCTAGGGTGGGATCTGCGGCTCAAATTAAGGCCATGAAACAAGTAGCTGGTAAATTAAAATTGGAACTAGCACAATTCGCAGAATTAGAAGCCTTTGCGCAATTTGCTTCTGATCTTGATAAAGCTACTCAGAATCAATTGGCAAGAGGTCAACGATTACGTGAATTGCTAAAACAACCCCAAGCCGCTCCCCTTACGGTCGAAGAACAGATAATGACTATTTATACTGGAACGAACGGTTATCTTGATTCATTAGAAATCGGGCAGGTAAGGAAATTTATTGTTGAATTACGTGCTTACTTAAAAACGAACAAACCCCAGTTCCAAGAAATTATCTCTTCTACTAAAACATTTACTGAGGAAGCGGAAGCCCTTTTAAAAGAAGCTGTTCAAGAACAGATGGAACGCTTTCTACTTCAGGAACAAGTATAAACAAAGGGTTAATAATTAATACTGAATCGCGGGGATCCAATCCATATGTAAACAGAGTATCTATTTAGATTTAGATACGGGCAAATGACCCCTTCTCATAATGAGAATGTATAATATAAAATTCTATATAGATATTTGAAAAAAACAACAAGATCTTTCTTCCTATAGATATCCAAAAAAACATATGGAAATAAATTGCGTCCAATAGGATTTGAACCTATACCAAAGGTTTAGAAGACCTCTGTCCTATCCATTAGACAATGGACGCTTTTCATTTCATTCTGATTTTTTATTATTTTGTACTTTCGTATTTCTTGTTCTTAAAAAAGAATCCTTTTTTATGTGAGATGATAAAAATGAGTGAATTGTATATTCAATTAACAATAGTATATTTATACTATAAACGAGAGAAAAAAGAGAGCGGGTAGCGGGAATCGAACCCGCATCGTTAGCTTGGAAGGCTAGGGGTTATAGTCGACGCTGGTTTCTCATTTTTAACGTCGCTAATTCAAAACCGAACATGAAACTTTAGTTTCATTCGGCTCCTTTATGGACAATGGATAAATTCCCAAATTAAAATTTAAGGTGGGAACGAAAAAAAAATTTCACCCATAACATCTATGTTAGCTTTTTGTATAAATTCATTCAATTCAAAACAACTTGCTTTATAGAGGATCCTTCTAGAAGAGAAGATTCAAACAATCGTTCTAGTTACTTCGTTCTCTATTTCTATTTGAAATAATCCTAAGGAAAAGTTTTTTGTTTCCGCCGAGCTAAAACAAATATTTGAATTCAAGTCTCTAGTAAACTAAAGTCATAATTTTATAGCCATTTTGCTTCGCTGTCTTTATAAATAAAGAAGCTGAAGATTTAGTTACGATTAGAAACACGTTTTTATATCTTTATCCATGGATTTTTTACTTATACTCATTTAATTGCAACGATATTATCCAATTTTAAAAATTCATGTTTCGTCATTTCATAATCCAAAATTTCAATTTTTAATTGACCTTTAGATACAAATCACGAGAATGTATAATTGCCTTCCAATTTTTCCTTGAAGGTAAGGGATTAATTCCTTAATTTAGAAATAAAGTTAATGGTTGGAATAGTAATCAAACCTTGGCACCCTTTAACTATAAAGGGTGTAATAGAACGAATCACACTTTTACCACTAAACTATACCCGCTACAGTTCGATTATTGTATTGAAATACAACTTTTGTCGAACACCTAAATGGAATATAATGTAATCAAGTATAGGGTCATAAAAAAATAATGAATATTGGCCTTTTTTTTAGTTTGTAGGAGGATTAAGTGAGATTCCTAAAAGTCTAGTTAAATATTAACTAATAAAATTTAAAACTAATTAAAGAAAAAATAGAACTTTTTGCTTTTTCCCGAAGGAGTTGCGAGATCCGGTTCAAGAAAATGGCTAAACCTATAATCAGATATACTGCTAAATTCTTTTCTTTATTAAACAAAGGGCCTGGCTAAGTATTGATCAGGCCAGGCCGCGGGAAAAAAAAAGAGTCCTTTTTTTGTTGAAGTTGAAAAAGTCTTTTTTTATATATTTAAGAGTGTTATTTTTAATTATTATTATTCATTCTCTCTTTTTTTTATCCAACTTATTGGAATTTCATGTATGTTGTATTACACAAGAATAACTTGTCTATTTTGTATACATATATTATTGTTATATGTTAATCTATTATTAATGTTAATCTAATTAATATTATTTGTATTGTATTTGAATATTTTAGTATTTTCAAGGAGGAGAGATGGCTGAGTGGACGAAAGCGTCGGATTGCTAATCCGTTGTACGAGTTATTCGTACCGAGGGTTCGAATCCCTCTCTTTCCGTGTTCCATTTACTATTTACTATAATAATCATATTATCATATTATTAAATTAGAAATAGAATACGAGTTTCTTTTTCATTATAATTCTAACAATTTTTCATCTATTTTTTTTATGACATCTTAACGAAAAAAAATATATTAGAGATGAAAAATAAAGCAAAAATCTACTGTTTTTTAATCTTCGCGCCCAGGATTACGCCCTGGATCATTAGATAGGAATCCGAAAATAAAGAGAGAAACAAAGAATATCACTACTGTGTAAACAAAGAGTTTGAGAGTAAGCATTAAAAATCTCCAAGATCCTTTTTTTTTAAGAGAATAGAGTCTCTGTTTTTATACCGCATATCCTATAATTTTGTTTAACATCGACAGTCGCTTTTGAAAATTTCAAAATAGAATTTCTTTTTAGAATTATAAGAAAAATAAATAAAAAATATTATCTTAATCTATTTTTTTTTATTATCACTAAATTTTTTATACTCATCTGTTCATATTGGAGATGATCTCAATAAAGTTTGTCCATTTCTCGAAAACAAACAAAAATGAGAATAAAAAAAATGCGGTTTGTATCTATCCAAGAATTTTAATACGTGAATTGAACTAAGGATTCATATTGTAAGACTTGTTTGATCTTATTAATTATTTAGTATTTTAGTATTAGAATATTTGAATCCTCTTTCTCGAAAAGAGCATTCATTTTTATAGAAAAAGATAAGATGAAACGTCTCATCGAAAACTTACAGCAGCTTGCCAAACAAAGGCTAAGAGAAAAAAAAGGAGAGGTATGACTGGCATAAAATCGACGATTGGGCTCAAAAAAGCATAGGCTTCCGGTAATTTGACAAAGAAAAAACTGCTCGAATAAAGCGTACAATTAAGATAAATCAAACTAAAGATATTAAGCATAACAGAGATTTTTTTTTTTTTTTTAATTGCATTTTGATTGAGTTATTGATATAAAAAAATCCTTCGTTTTTTTTTGAACTTACTCACTCAATCAAAAAACCTTCCATTCTCAATGGGGAATAGAAGAAATTCTACTTTCATATAATATCTTAATGGAATTATAGGTAATGATCAATAAATTCATTTATTTATATGTATACACATGTGGGATTTAAAATATGCAATAACAGAATCTCATTAGGTAGTTGGGCTCGAATTGACGAATATTGACGAATAATGAACAACAATATTAGTGTTTATTAGTCGTGAGGATAAATCTAAATGGGGCGTGGCCAAGTGGTAAGGCATCGGGTTTTGATCCCGCTATTCGGAGGTTCGAATCCTTCCGTCCCAGAGCATCCATAATTATAGGGATAAAGATTTCTTTTTTTTTTTTTTTAGAGTTTAACTCTTTTGACTAATGATTAGACTAAAAAAAAGCTAATTTTTGGAGTCGTTAGGCAAATATGGGAGTTAGAATAAAAAAGTTGTACTATTACCCTTTAAAACGCTCATGATCATAACTATCATATATTAATCCTCTAATATATTTAGATAGAATATCAAAATAGTCATGGATAATTAGAGAAGTGAGTGAGTTCTTTATTTGTTTATCCCTAGAAAAGAAAGTTTTAGTTTTACTATCATTTTTTTTATAATTACTAAATCAATTTTAGTATTTATATATATTAAACATTACGTTATAAAAGAAAGATAGATTTGTTATCTCTTTGGAATCTTATCTTATTATAAATAATATATAATATAATATAAATTATTTGTAATTTGTATGACAAAAATCTTCATTAATCATTAAGAAATAAAAAATGACAAAATTCGATTTAGATAAAGAGAACTTTATTAAAAACGCTTAAGATATATTACATATCTAATGTATGTAACAACTGTCGTAACTTAACCAATGACTATTCATGATTCGATAATTGAATCAACCGCAGACCGGTTCCAAATTCGAGGAATGTTATGGTAAAACTTCGTTTGAAACGATGTGGTAGAAAGCAACGTGCGACTTGAAGGACACGATCTATTGTGGATTCTTATAGCCACCATTCTATAATAACGGATGCTCTTGACTCGACATCTTTTATTCTGTTCCACTCGAACACGCTTTGTTGTGGTGGAATAGAAATAGTATATTATGATGGAGCTCGAGTAGAAAGTATTGAGCTATTTCTCAAGGGAGAAGGGTCTAGGGTTAGTGGTAATCAAAAGAAAAAGTTGGAACAACTTCGTAAATTATCTTTGACCGAGCAATCGAAAGGATCAAAATAAAGCAAAATTTTAATCTCTAAGCAAAAAACCTTTTCGATTAAATGAGATTTATATATATATTGTGCGGAAATCCGCTCTTTCTAATGATTCTATTTTTTGAGATAAATAAATAACTAAAAGGTATGTTGCTACCGTTTTTGAAAGAATTTAAAATCAACGAAGTAATGTCTAAACCCAATGATTCAAAAAAAAAGGATAAGGGCTTCCGGAACAAGGAAATACTCTTTTTTATTTTAAATGTCGCAATAATTGGATTTGGATTAGAATATTGAATTCAAAACGATTCTAAATTAGACAAACGAAAGGTATTTGAGACTGCTCAATAAATTCTAAATGCTTAAAGGATTGGCGGTATTTGAAAGTTATTAAACTTGAGTTATGAGTATACAAATGGTTTTTTGAAGTAAAGTAGAGAAAAGTAAAGGGCTTAATTCTTAGTTTAATTCATCTTCATTTGATTGGTTATTCTTTCTTTATTTATCCATAACTTTGAATCATTTTTCTCGAGCCGTACGAAGAGAAAACTTCCTATACGTTTCCAAGGGGGGTTTAATCTATCCCAATGAGCTGTCTATCGAATTATTGCAATTGATGTTCGGGCCCGAAGAGAGGGGCGAGATCTGCAGAAAGTGGGTTTTTATGATCCGATAAAAAATCAAACTTATTTAAATGTTCCTGCTATTCTAGATTTTATTCAAAAAGGCGCTCAACCTACAGAAACTGTTTATGATATTTTAAAAAGGGCCGAGGTTTTTTAAAATATTTTAGTTTAATCAAACGAAGTTCAATTAATAAAAAATTGATTTTTTTTTATTGAAATAGCAAAATGACAGATAATGGTAATTTGGTAGAACTTTAAATTAGATTTATTTATCGTTTTTCTACGATAATAATGTCCCTTTTTTTTAGTGCCAATCCAACCCAATTCCTCTTTCATTTTTTCCCTTTGTTTTTTCTATTTAGATTTCATCATTTTTTTTATTATATCGTTTTTTCCAATAATAATGTCAATCTTTTTTTTTTAGTAAATTATTCAATTTAAATTAGGATTACGATAAAAAAGAAAATGAAAATTCTTTACTATAATTAAAAATTTTTAATATTGACAAGAATGTATTGAACAAATATAATTCAATTGTGAAATCAAAAAATTCAATAGTTTTTTATGTCTTTTAATTCAACGTTTTTATTCCTTTTTTATCTCGATTGTATCTACATAACACAACTATTATGGGGTTGCTAACTCAACGGTAGAGTACTCGGCTTTTAAGTGCGGCTAGGATCTTTTACATATTTGGATGAAGCAAGGGATTCATCTATACCATCGGTAGAGTTTATACGGCCGCGACTGATCCTGAAAGGAAATGAATGGAAAAAAGAGCATGTCGTATCAATAGAGAATTTGTAGAATATTTCATTCTTATCAAATCGGTACAAAACTGTATTTGAATTCTTGGAATAAAATGCAATGAATTCAAAATTGGGTCGATTGAATAAATGGATCGAACCCTATCCTTATGGGTTCTAATTTTGTGGAACGAATGAGCAACGAGCTTATCTTCATAATTTGAATGATTACCCGATCTAATTAGACGTTAAAAAAACTTAGTGCCTGATGCGGGAAAGGATTCTCCCACGCGGGGATTTTTCTTTAGTGAGTCCTAAGTATTAGACTATCCATTCTCCATATGGAAATGGACATGAATATGTAAAAGAAACAGTATATTGATAAAGATACTTTTTTCCAAAATCAAAAGAGCGATTGGGTTGCAAAAATAAAGGATTTCTAACCATTGTATTTTGTTGTTAAAAAATAACAAAAACCTAATTAAATGGAAAAAAAGAGAGAGTCCGCAAATGAATTTACCGAGGTATCTATAATAAAAAATACCTTGTTTTGACTGTATCGCACTATGTATCATTGGATAACCCAAGAAACCTCTTTTAAGGTTGAGAAATTAAATTAAAATGAAAGAATTCCAAGGATATATAGAACTAGAGGGTTCTTGGCAACATAACTTTTTCTATCCACTTTTATTTCAAGAATATATTTTTTCCCTTTTGTATGGTCATAAATCTATTATGTTGGAAATTTTAGGCGATAGGAAATATAGTTTATTACTTGTGAAACGTTTAATTACTCGAATGTATGAACCGAAAAATTCTATTTTTTCGGCTAATGATTCTAATAAAAATGATTTTTGGGGGCATAAACACAATTTGTATTCGCAAATCATATCAGAAGGATTTGCAGTCATTGTGGAAATTCAATTTTCTCTACTATTAGTAGTTTCTCGAAAGAGAAAAAAAATAGTTAAATCCCAAAATTGGGGATCAATTCATTCAATATTTCCTTTTTTAGAGGACAAATTCTTACATTTAAATTATACGTTAGATATATTAATACCCTATCCCGCTCATCTAGAAATATTAGTTCAAACACTTCGGTACTGGGTGAAAGATGCCTCATCTTTACATTTATTACGACTCTTTTTTTATGAGTATGATAATTGGAATACTCTTATTATTCCAAAAAAAGACATTTCTAGTTTTCGAAAAAGGAATCAAAGATTCTTCTTGTTCTTATATAATTTTCATGTATCTGAATATGAATCTATTTTCATTTTTCTTTGCAACCAATCCTTTCATTTACGCTCAACATCTTATAGAGTCCTTCTTGAACGCATTTATTTCTACGCAAAATTAAATTATTTAGTCAAATTTTTGACTAAGGATTTTGGTGTTATCTTGTGGCTTTTCAAAGCCCCTACCCTCCATTCTGTTAGGTATAAGGGAAAATACTTTCTGGCTTCAAAAGGGTCATCCCTTTTAATGCATAAATGGAAATTTTATCTTATTCATTTCTGGCAATGTCATTTTTCTGTATGGTCTCAACCAAGAAGAATCTATATTAATAGATTATCAACCCATTTTATTGACTTTATGGGTTTTCTTTCAAATGTCCAACTTACTTCTTCAGTAGTACGAAGTAAAATGTTAGAAAATGCTTTTCTAATAGATAATACAATTAAGAAATTCGACCCGCAAATTCCAATTAGTCTTCTGATCGGATCGTTGACTAAAGCACAATTTTGTAATGGATTAGGGCATCCTATTAGTAAGTCGGCCTGGATAGATTTTTCGGATTATGATATTATTGATCGATTTGTGAGTATATGCAGAAATCTTGCGCATTATTATAGCGGCTCTTCAAGAAAAAAAAGTTTGTATCGAATAAAGTATATACTTCAAATTTCTTGTGCTAAAACTTTGGCTCGTAAACACAAAAGTCCTATACGTTCTTTTTTGAAAAGATTAGGTTCGGAATTTTTTGAAGAATTTTTTTCTGGGGAAGAAAAAGATCTTTGTTTGATCTTACCAAACATTCCCTTGAACTTGAGGCGATTCTGTAGAGGATCCATTTGGTATTTAGATATTATTTGTATTCATAATTTAGCTAATAGTAAATAATTAGGTCTGAAACTATCTAAGCTAAAAAAATAAAAATTATGTCAAAATGGGTGCAGAAATAAATGTATTTTTTTGTTATTTTATTTCTATACTGAAATGTTTATTCTTAATGTACTTTAAGGATTGAATTAACTGAGTATTCAGTGATTTAATTGTTTTTGAGAGCTCCAAGGGAGCTTAGTTTGAGATATATACATAGGGAAAGCCGTGTGCAATGAAAAATGCAAGCACGGTTTGGGGAGGGGTTTTTTTATTAAATTTTAATAAAAAAATTATCTACTCCATCCGACTAGTTCCGGGTTCGAGTCCCGGGCAACCCATTTTTTAATATTAAATACTCTAGTCAATGTAATGGTTAGAAAACTATATTCATTTTTAGAATTAACTTAATTTACTAAAAAAATTAGTGTGTATTTGAATTGATATTAGTTGACACGGGCATATAGGGCATGTTATACTGTTAAATAACAAGCTTTCAATTATTCATTTATAGATAATTCGTGTGCTTGGGAGTCCCTGATGATTTAAATTAAATAAACCAAGATTTTACCATGACTGCAATTTTAGAGAGACGCGAAAGCCAAAGCTTATGGGGTCGTTTCTGTAACTGGATAACCAGCACCGAAAACCGCCTTTACATTGGTTGGTTTGGTGTTTTGATGATCCCTACATTATTGACTGCGACTTCTGTATTTATTATAGCCTTCATTGCTGCCCCTCCAGTTGATATTGACGGTATCCGTGAACCTGTTTCTGGATCTTTACTTTACGGAAACAATATTATTTCTGGTGCCATTATTCCTACTTCTGCAGCTATAGGCTTGCACTTTTATCCAATCTGGGAAGCAGCATCTGTTGATGAGTGGTTATACAATGGTGGTCCTTATGAGCTAATTGTTCTACACTTTTTACTTGGTGTAGCTTGTTATATGGGTCGTGAGTGGGAACTTAGTTTCCGTTTGGGTATGCGTCCTTGGATTGCGGTTGCATACTCCGCTCCGGTTGCAGCGGCTACTGCTGTTTTCTTGATCTATCCAATTGGTCAAGGAAGCTTTTCTGATGGTATGCCTCTTGGAATCTCTGGTACTTTCAATTTCATGATTGTATTCCAGGCTGAGCACAACATCCTTATGCACCCATTTCACATGTTGGGTGTAGCTGGTGTATTCGGCGGCTCCCTATTTAGTGCTATGCATGGTTCCTTGGTAACTTCTAGTTTGATCAGGGAAACCACAGAAAATGAATC
>Ga0153928_1000255_pt1 | contig 27154 bp, 17 predicted proteins | sample TSNJ012MetaG_FD_106656 | JGI IMG/M metagenome (GOLD analysis project Ga0153928, IMG submission 106656) | Attine ant fungus gardens microbial communities from New Jersey, USA - TSNJ012 MetaG | ecosystem: Host-associated > Fungi > Mycelium > Unclassified | place: USA: New Jersey, Wharton State...
AAATGCATCTCACCCTTCTACAACGAGGTGGCCAATATCCCTCTCTTCGTCTGGGATCCCAGAAGCGGCCGAAAGAACGAGACGTGTGATCAGCTGACGCAGACAATTGACCTTGCGCCAACCCTGTTGGATTATTTCAATGTTCCCATTCCCGAGGATATGCTGGGGGTACCGCTGAAAGAGGCAATTGCGGAAAACAAACCGGTCCGCGAGGCGTGTTTGTTTGGAATATTCGGCGGACATGTCAACTGTACGGACGGGCGGTATGTCTATATGCTTGCGCCAAATCCGGACCTGGGAGGCAGCCCTTATAAGGGAGAGAACTTATTCAATCATACGCTGATGCCGACTCATATACGTTCTGCCTTTTCCGCAGCCGAACTCAAAAACGCCGTCCTGGCGCCGCCCTTCACTTTTACCAAGGGTATGCCGGTGCTCAAGACGCCGGGACAAATCAGGTTGTCCACACTGGCGCCCCAGGAGCTGCGGGAGGGAGTACAATACAAGACGATGCTGTTTGACCTGGAAAATGACCCGGAGCAGAACAATCCCATCGAGGACAAAGAGACAGAGGAGGTGATGCGTGCCCATATTGTCCGGCTGATGCGTGAAAATGACGCACCCCCGGAGCAATACCAGCGAATGGGATTGAAAGACCGGCGATAAGAAGTTAAACGGAAACAGAGACGCGGCCTTTCAGGGTTATAGGAACCTCTCAAAATTTAAGTACATTTAGTAAGGAAGGAGAAATCTGATATGTTGCTTCAATTATTAAAGAAAAATGCCGCCAGTGTGTTCTTTATTGTGTTCGGAGTGGCAGCACTGGCTATGATGGGGACCCAAATCGTTAGCGGAAGTGCGACCATAGCAGCGGAATCCAGGCAGTTCCCCACGCTTATGCTGAGTATGATGGTGATTCTCAGCGCACTTTCTCTCGTGATTGAGTATGTAAAGCTGAGAAAGAACCCTCCGGAGACGAGTACTCCCGTATTCACCGCGGGGATGCGTAAAGTTCTAATTGTAATTATCGCGATTACTCTTTGGATCGTTCTGCTCACTAAAGTCGGTTTTATTTTATGCACGGCTGCCCTGCTACTTGTGATCACACTGGTTGCGGGGAATAGGAAACCGCTTTCCATTGCGTTGTTAACAGTAGTATGCCCGCTGCTGGTCTACTATATCTTCTCGCAGCTGCTGAACACCCGGCTGCCTGAGATACTATTTAAATAGGGGGAAAAAATATGGATATGTTATTGTCCTCATTGGCTAACGTTTTCACCCTGAGCGCTATTCTGGCAATGCTCGGCGGCTCTGCGGTGGGTATGCTGATCGGCTCTATGCCGGGCCTCAGTGCTTCGATGGGTGTGGCGCTGTTCCTGCCGTTTACCTTCGGAATGGACGCGTCCAGCGGTATCCTGCTCTTAATCAGCATTTATTGCTCAGCGATTTATTCCGGTTCAATTTCCGCGATACTTATCAACACCCCTGGCACATCGGCCGCTACGGCCACATTGTTGGACGGATTTGCCCTGACTAAGAAGGGAAAGGCCAGAAAAGCCCTGGATATGAGCTTGCAGGCTTCTGTTATCGGGGGACTGCTCAGCGGCGTTGTGCTGCTGGCCTTTGCGCCCCAAATTGCCAGATGGGCTCTGACCTTCGGTCCTGCGGAGTATTTTGCGCTTGGGCTTATGGGACTTACCATTATCGCCGGCGTCAGCAGCGAGGGCGTGGTTAAGGGACTGGTGCTGGGATGCTTCGGTTTCTTTATCTCGACGATTGGTGTTGATCCCGTAAGCGGCATAACTCGCTTTACCCTTGGCGTTAAGGATCTGATTAGCGGTGTAGACCAGATTCCGGCCATGATCGGCTTATTTGCCATAGCAGAAATGTTTACTCAAATCGAATCCGGCGCAATGCGGCTGACGGGAGATGTCAAGATTGACAAAGATCGCCTCAGCTGGCGTGAGATGCTTCCTTTTAAGAACGTTATCCTTAAATCCAGCGTCATCGGCATGATCGTCGGCGCCATCCCGGGTACCGGCAGCGGCACCGCGGCATTTCTGGCTTACAAAACCGCCAAAGGCTCTTCAAAGCATCCTGAGGAATACGGCCAGGGGAGCCTGGAAGCTCTTTCGGCCACCGAGTCCGCCAACAACGCCGTTACAGGCGCGGCGCTGATACCCATGCTGACTCTTGGAATTCCCGGCGACGCGGTTACCGCTATCCTGATGGGCGGCCTGACCATTCAGGGCCTTGCGCCCGGCCCCCAGCTTTTTGAGAAAAACGGTGTGCTGGTCTATACAATTATGATCGGCTTCCTGGTGGCGAATATCATTATGTATTTTGAGGGCAAGCTAGCCATACGGGGATTCAGCAAAATATGCAATATTCCTAACTATATATTGATTCCCGTGGTTATTTGCTGCTGTCTTGTCGGCGCATTTGCCGTCCACAATAGCCTCTACGCCGTGAAGGTTGCCCTGGTATTCGGTATTATCGCGTACTTGATTTCCAGGTTCGGCTATAAAAACCTGGTGGCGGTACTGATCGCGATCATCCTGGGGCCTATCGTTGAGCAGAATTTCCGCCGGGCTTTGGTTCTCTCCGGAGGAAGCCCCTCGATATTCTTTACACGCCCCATATGCCTCGTTATTATCCTTATTTCTGTGGGATCAATTGTGTGGCCGCTGATTAAAGCGCACAAAAAAAGAACTTCTGCGGCTACTAAAGTTGAAAAATAAAACAAAAAAAGAAATCGGAGGAAAAAACATGAAAAAAAGTAGTAGACTAGTAACCGTGATCCTGGCTCTCGCGCTTGTCGCAAGCGTATCGCTGACGGCGTGCAGCTCCAGCACCGACACCACCACCACCGCCGGCACCACCGCCTCTGGCGCCTCTGACAGTACCGCTGCTGACAGTACCGCGGCTAACACAGACTATCCCAAGGAGGCAATACAGATTATTGTACCTTACTCTGCGGGCGGCAATACCGATCTGATGGCCAGAATTATTGAAATGAAACTGCCGGAGTATCTTCCTAACAGCGTAAGCATCGCGACTGTGAATATTCCCGGCGGCAGCTACATTCCCGGCATGACAGAGGTCTATACGGCTGATCCTGACGGATATACGATTGCTTGTGTTGCCGGTTCCCCCTTATCCATTGTTCCTGCCATGGGTGAAACGGATTATACTCACGACAGCTTTACCGCAATTGCCATGATTACCTCTTTCGCGAATGTAGTCGCCGTAAAGGCGGATTCCCCCCTCAATTCGGCTCAGGACCTGATCGACTATATCAAGGCCAATCCCGGCGAGTTTTCTTACGGTGTGGGCGGCACGACCAATACGCCGAATCTGGCCTTAAGCTCTCTCATTATAGAGGAAGAGCTGGACGTGAAGAGCGTGGTCTATAATGGTAACTCAGAGGTATTAACCGCTTTCCTGGGCGGCCATGTCGACGCCTATGCCGGTGCGTCAACGGACATCAGAGCTTATGTGGAATCCGGTGAGGCGAAAATCATCCTCAATCTTGGAACCGTAGTGGAAGACTATTATGCAGATGCCGTAACGATGGAAGACTTGGGCTATGCCGCTATTGGTGATTCTTACACAGGTTTTGTGGCCCCTCCCGATACCCCGGAAGAGATCATTTTGATTCTTGAAAACGCGATTAAAGAGATTCTTCAGGATGAAGACGTAGTGGCTACCCTGTCGGATATGGGTCTCCAGCCCGTATTCTTAGACCATACGGAATTTCAAAAGATGATTTCCGATTATTACGTGCGCAACGAGGAAATTATTAAACTCCTGGGTCTTACCGAATAGGAAAGCATTGATCTTCGTACAATTATATCCGCGACCAGTTAAGCAATATTCTTAAAAAGTCATTGATGGAAAGCGGTTGTTTTCGTATAATTATGGAAACAACCGCTTTGTAGTAATCAAGGGATTATTGTTTCTGGGGGATTCCTTAACTCCTGTGACGGTCACATGAAAGGGGGAGACCATAATGCTTGATTGGGAGTATATTTTACTCCAACTGAAGGAAGTAACCATTTTTTCTACGGTTGCCCGATTGCTGCTGGCCGCTTTGTTTGGCGGGGTGATCGGCATGGAACGTCTCTGCCACGGGCGCGCGGCAGGCCTGCGTACACACATGCTGGTTTGTATCGGAGCCACGCTGGTGATGATAACGAACCAATACATTGTCGGAGAATTCGGCTCCGGGGATCCGTCCCGGCTGGGCGCTCAGGTTATCAACGGAATTGGCTTTTTGGGGGTTGGCACCATTATCGTGGACCGTAAGCAGCAGCAGGTGCACGGACTTGCTACGGCCGCCGGCCTGTGGGCCTGCGCTTGTATCGGACTGGCGCTTGGGATTGGGTTTTATGTGGGCGCGTTTTTTACGTTCGGCATCATACTGACAAGTATCATGATTCTGACCGGGACGGAAAAGTTCGTTAACAATAAATCCCATTACCTCAAAATTTATATGGAGTTTGAAGCCCATGCGCAGATTGACCAGTTTAGAGCTTTGCTTGCACAAAAGTCCATCAAAATACCCCACCTGGATCTTGTGTGCCCACGCGGATCTGCGGATATGGAAGATCCGCGCGTGGCAGTAATTACTACCCTAATGCTTCCCAGGCGCTGCAGTCACGATGAAGTACTGGCGTATCTGGAAGCCGCATATGGGGCGGTTGCCATCGAAGAACTGCGCTAGTGTACTGCTAAGACTGTTTCTCACAATGGAAGGAGGAGTCCATGATACTTGATTGGGACTATATCTTACTTCAACTAAAGGACGTAACCATTCTTTCTACCTTTATCCGATTGCTGTTGGCAGCTGTGTTTGGCGGGACAATCGGCATGGAACGCGGCCGCCATCGGCGCGCGGCTGGTCTGCGCACGCATATGCTGGTATGTGTGGGTGCTACGCTGGCGATGTTAACGAATCAATACATCGTAAGCGAATTCGGCGGGGCGGACCCGTCCCGGTTAGGGGCCCAGGTCATCAGCGGAATTGGTTTCTTAGGTGTCGGCACCATCATTGTGGACCGTGAACAGCAGCAGGTGCGCGGGCTGACTACGGCCGCCGGCTTGTGGGCATGCGCGTGCATGGGACTGGCGTTAGGGATCGGGTTTTATATGGGCGCGTTTTTCGCGTATGGCTTCATACTGGCGACTATCATAATTCTCAACCGGGTGGGGAGGCACATTGTCAATAAATCCCGCTCCTTGGAAATCTATACAGAGTTTGAAACCCATGGGCAGATTAGCGGGTTTGTGGCGCTGCTTGCAAAGAGCTCCATTAAAATTTCCCACCTGGAGCGTGTGCGCCCGCGCGAGCCTGTCGGCAAGGAAGATTCGCGCACGGCGGCAATTCTGGCTCTAAAGCTTCCAAAGCGTTGCGACCACGATAAATTGCTGGAGGAGCTGGAGAATGCAAATGGACTGATTATTATCGAAGAGATGCGTTAGCATTTCCTGGTATTTTAATCACCTGCTTGAGAGTTGCGTTGTCTAAGGCACTATTGGACAGTTTAAGATGGCAGATTTTAGAGATGCAGGCAGAGTAAATAACGGATATAACGAAAGTGCTCCCCCTATCCTTGGTAGGGGGAGCACTTTCGTTATATCATGTTCAGGGGATCACGCGTGTGTCTCCGTTTTAGTGCCTTTCTTTATACCGGCGTTTCATAACGTTCAAGACAATCAGTCCCCCGGTTGTGACGCTAAATAACAGGATCCACAAGGCCAGCATGCCGGTGTCGCCGGTGGAAGGAGTATTATCCGGCGTTGGGGCAGGAGCGCTGGTAGGAGTAGGATTGGTAGGAGCAGTAGGAGTAGGATCAGTAGGCGCTTGGGTAGGACCGCCGGTGTAAGTGTTCTTAACTTCAAATACGGCTGCGTTCGCGCTGTCAAAAACGGTGCCGTCTGCATTAGAGATTACATAGTTTCCGTCGGCGTCAACCGTCAATTTATATGTGGTATCGTCTTTCAAATACCATTCAGGGGCAATGGTCTCCCTTAACGTATATTCGGCAGCAACGGGGATGTCTTTAAATAAAACTTCTCCATTACTATTGCTGGTCACCGTAGCTTTATACGGATCCGTGATGCTGGCGGTAATCTCAATCAGTTCAAATTCCGCACCCGGAAGGCGCGCGGAGGTGTCATCACTCCTTACCTTATTGAATTGGAAATCAATAACCTCGATCTCCGTATTATAAACATTCTCGACCTTCCAGGGGTCGGGGGCGGAGCTTTCATAAACGATGTTTTCTTCCGGACCAAGGATCCAATAATCCCCATTCTCGTCAATTATTAAGGTATACTTGGCCGGGTCTCCGGTATAACGCAATGGGGCAAAGGTTTCTTCTAACTCATATGCGCCATTAGCAGGCACGCCCTTAAAACTGACGACACCGTCTGTATCACTGTATACCGTATCGGTATAGGGAGACCTGTCTCCGGTGTCCAGTTCGGTGATTGTAAATCCAGCGCCGGGGATGGGAACGGTCGTATCATCGCTTCTCACCTTTAAGAATTCGATGTCGGTCGATTTCGGATCGTTGGTGATGGTGATTACGGTGGTCGTATAAGTACTCGGATCTTCAACGCTGCCGGTCGTAAAGCTATAGGTGGTCATGGGGTCATTCGTCAGCAGGGCATCCTTTTCCTGACCGTTTTCTTTGATTACCCTCGCGTTGACACTCACATAATCACCGGTTTTACCGTTCAGATAGCCTTCTTCCACCAGCCAATATGTCCGGTCGGGATTAAGGAAATAAAAAGTCAGGTTACCGTCTGCGTCGGTTTCGCCACGCTCAAGAAAAACCCTGTCTCCTCCGATATAGGTATAGAGACTGAAGGTAATATCGGGGATCGTTATGTCCGGACGTTTGCTGTCAATCTTATTGATGCAGAGGGAAATGCTTTGCAGCTTCAGATTGGTAAGCGCCTGAGAGTCTGCCGCAAGGGTCATGGTCACGTCGTCGCCATAAGACATTGTCTGGCCAAAGCCTGTAAGGTTTACGCTGTTAGAAACTGAGGATGTATTGGTAATAAGATAACACCGATACTCCAAAATGTAACAGCTCGCCCCCTCCGGTATCGGTACGCTAAAACTGTTATTATCAACGTCATATGTCCATTCAAGCGGTTCTACCAGTTTGTCCGGCATCTTCTTTGTAAGTGTACCGGCTGCGTCTACATCGGCTTCATACAGCTTTACGCTGTCTACATCCAGCTTCAATTCCTCCGGAAGATTGTCGGTCAGGGAGCAGTCAACAAGCTTCAAATCGTTAGGATTGATGTCGACCGAATAGGAGATTGTGCCGTCTGTAGGGTCATAGCCCGCGCCGTAGCCTTTGTTGATCATATCGTTTTTAATGACCTGCTCAGCGTCGGACGTGGGCGATGAAACAGCCGGAGTGCCATTCAGGGCGATTTCGTTCGAAATTGTAACACTATCCGTTGTTTTGAACTCGGGATTATCATCCACATTCACAATGGTTTTAAACTGGACGATCACCGTTTGATCGTTACAAATATCCTTGTCCAAGGTTATGGTAAGTATTTCATGCTCTTCTTGAGTTACTGCGTCCACTCCGGTTTCCACCTTCACCGAATAGTAATTGGTTATAGGATCATAGTCGTCAATACTTGTTGTGCTTGGGTTTGATCGGTCTGCTACACTTATTACCTTAAGCGAATTGGGGACATACTGCAGGTATGCCGCTGTGAGATCGTCCCGCAGGACCGCGTCCGTAGTCATGCTGACTTTGTTTTGGTTAACCCTGACCTCCCAGACAATGGAATGGTCTTCATAATTGTACGGGGTGACGACGGACTTCTTTAACATTTCAACCGGCACGCGCACCGTGCTCCATACGGTTACCGCTTTCGGCAGAGGCACGTCGTTGACAGATCCATTGAAGTCAACGCGATTGACCGCATTGCGGTAATATTCCAGGGGGGACTGCGCGCTCGTGTAATTTATCGCCTCAGGGCCTATATTTCCCAACAGAAAAGCATCGGTGACAAGCGTCTTATATTTAATTACGAGCTTATTTGTGCCAAGGTTACCGACAGCTAATTCTAGCTTGGTCGTACCATTAGTTGCATGCGGGGTGACGGTAAAGTTATCTGGCCCCGTATAGGTGAGTGAACTTCCATCCGACGAGGTTAATGTTGCCGAAAAGCTGGAGCTGTCATATGTAAGCCCCGCCGGTAACGTATCCGTAATTGATCCACTGGTGATATTGACATTGTGGGGGTTTAGCGTAACGATCCATTCGATGGTGTGGTTTTCGGCGTTGTATGCGGCACTGTTAGCGCTGGTGCTGGAGCTGTTACTGGAGCTGTTTGTGAATGATTTCGAAAGCAGGGTCGTATTGACCTTGGCAGGCACAGGCCCGGTTTTGCCGTACTCCGGGGGGACAACTCCTTCGGTCAACTCGATATCAAGCGACGCGTAATTATCAAAAGTGTCGGTTGTCGTGTCAGTGGTATAGTAAGAATCAGCCACCTTGGTCTTATAGGTTATAGTGTAGGTAGATTCATAAGAACCGTTGGCAGAGGGTATTTCAAAACAAAACGAAGCCGGGCCGGCTAATTCATTTCCGGTCAGCGTGGCGGCGGTGCTGATATCTGTATCGGTATAAGAAGATACGTCCGTATATGTAAGAGTGGTTGTACTACTGCCGCCCTTGATCGTAATCGTGTCGGCATATAAGGTAAGCCCTGCCGGAAGTTGATCGCAGAAGGTCAGCTTGGAAATACCGAGACCGTTTGTCGAGACGACCGCTTCCCATTCGATCATGTGATCGGCAGGGTTGACCGCATAGGTACCGTCGGTGCCTAGCGTTACGCCCTTAACTCCTTTTATCAGCAGTTTCTTTTGATCTGCCGTGGCTGTGGCTTCGGCAGAATCGCTTATAGGGGGAAGGCCGGAACCGTCGGGAAAGCTTATGGCCGCCGTATTTTCGACCGTTGTGTCGACCGGCGTTACGTCCGTTTCGTCCTCATTAAAATAAGCCGAAGCGGTTAGGGCCGTCTGGTATTCAAATACGATGTGATGGGGAGCGTCGGCCGTGGGGGTGTATGTATACGTAATGGTTCCGGGAGTGCTGTAATCGCCGGGATTCGTTACAGATAAAGTGGTTTTGGCTGTTTCTGTCGTATATACCGTCACTTTAAAGCTTCCCGGCACATAAGTATGCTGGTCTTTATCAAACGTATCGGTAAGGGTAATGGGGAAAGGTGAAAGCTCCGGGTCCCCGGGGGTGTAGGTGACCGTCCATTTGAAAACGCTGCCATCATACGTGCCCGTTTTCTTAACGGTGGGACGTGTGCGGTCGTCCTTGACATTTATCGTAACGGTAGTTCCGCTGGAAAGCTGGATCGGATAAGACGTTTGATTCCCGATCGTGCCCATATCCAGCACACAGCTGAGCGAGATCGAACCTTCGGATATTCCGGACTTGTAATATTCATCCGAACCCGTCCAAAAATCGCCCTCAAACACGATATAGATGCTGTTAGTGGCAGGATCGACATGTAGGGTGCCATATTGAACAGAGACAGAGCCTGACGGTGTATTGACCTTGGTAAGCATCTGGATGGATGTCGGGGACGCTGATTTTGGCAGCGTCAGCCCTGACGGCAGGGCAATGTAATAGGCGTTTAACTGCCCGCCGTCTACGACCGGCTGGAGTTCGCCTGCCTGAGCGGAAGAAATCGTAAAGCGATATATCATATTCAGTATTTGCGAGGTGGAGATGGCGGCTCCGCCGGATATGGACTTGCCGTCCGCCAGCAGTTCAGTTTTGTAAACGGAGACGACGTTTTCCAGTAAATCAAAATTCAAAGCCCTGTTTGTAACGATTGTGGAAAGCTTCGATTCCGCAGTGACTGATTGGACTGTTACCGATTGCCCGCCGCTGCTTAACATGAGTGTATAGCTGCCGTCCGTATTCGGGGAAAGTCCGGTTGTATCGATTAGCACGGGGACATTAAAGTTTACCGTGATCCCTTCATCGGGATCCGGGATTTCGGTAGTATCCGCGATGCTTTTTGTGCTTTCGCTGTCCGAAGCACCGGAGGATTCGGGCACGGACTCTCCGTCTTCGGTGCTGCCGCTATCCGTGCTGCCGCCGGTACTTTCAGCGGCATCTTTGCTTTGGATATCCGTCAGCGTGCTAAGAAAACTGGCGGTTACATTTTTGTCCGCGTCAATAGTCAGCGTACCAACATCCAGTGCGTTTCCGTCTGCGTCTGTTCCGGTAATGGCGCTGATCCCCTGTTTTGCGGCCATGAGAAGGTCTGGCAGGCGGATCTCCTTAGTGCCTGCCGCCGCCAGCTCACTTCGTGTGGCGGTGAAGGTATAGCGAGCGCTAAGCGGCTCTCCGGCATTAATATCCATGCCATTATAAATTTCAGTCCCCCCGGAGTAGAGGACAGGAGATACCTCACTCAAAAGGCTGGAATTGATAGCCATGACATAAGATGTCCCACTCTGGAATACGAGTGAAACCACTATTATGACTGCGGCCATTCTCCTCATCCAGGAAATACGATTTGTTCTTCTCATCCTATTAAACCTCCATCTTTAGTAATTGCATGTTTAACGGCCTGCATACCTTATGATTGTGCTTCACGTCTTAACGAAAAGCATTGTTTATAATTCTATCACAAATTTATCTACATTTCAAATAGAATTTTCTGACAACCCCATTCTTTTTATAGAAGAGTGAAACAAAACAATTTATGAAAAGTGTGAATTCATCGACACAAAACCTTTAGAAATTGTTTAGCTTTTTCCTTCTTGCAATTTATGCTCTTTCTCTATAATGAGAAAAAATAAGAACTGCACGAAATGGAGGAAAAAAATGAAGCAGCCGGAAGATAAGGGTACGATAAAGAAAAGAAGAAAGAAAGGAAAGACGAAATGGATTGTGGTGGGGGGTGTAGTAGTGGTTGCAATCGTCGCCGGCGTAATTTTCTTTCAGAACGGCGGCGGGGGAAGCGCGATGGCATCGACGCTGCCGCCGATGTCCGCCACGGTGTCTACAGGAACCATAAGCTCGTCGGTCATTGGGACGGGCACTTTGACGAATGAGGATTCTACCGATATTGAGATTCCTTCAGGATTAGAAATCGAAACCGTTTATGTCGAGAGCGGAGATACGGTTGAAATTGGCCAGATTTTGGCGACGGTGACAGCGGACTCGCTGGCGGAGGCACTGACTTCCGCACAGGAAGACATTGCTTCGCTGGACAGCCGGATTAATGACGCAGTCGGCACTTCTTCCACGGAGAAGGTCACCTCGAGTGTAGATGGACGCGTGAAAAAGATCTATGTGTCCTCCGGTGATGATACGGCTGCGGCTATGCTCGAGAATAAAGCGCTGATGCTGATTTCTTTGGATGGCAAGATGGCAGTGAATCTGGAGACATCGGCGCCGGTTGCGGTAAATGACAGTGTAACCGTTACTCTGTCGGGCGGAAGCACGGTAACCGGTACCGTAATTTCTGCCGGCGGAAATAGCTGCAAGGTTACGATGACCGATAAAGGACCGGCTTACGGAGAAGAGGTTAGCGTAAGTGCGGAGGATGGTACTTATATAGGAAGCGGCAATCTTTACATTAACCAGGAGTTAAAGGTGGTTGCCACAACGGGCAAGGTAAAGACCGTGCACGTATCGGAGAATGAAAGCATCTCCGTCGATGATAAACTCGTTACCTTAAGCGGTGATTTTGCTTCGGCAGAATACTACTCGCTGGTCAGCCAGAGAAAGGGTCTGGAGGACACTCTGGAGAAACTGCTGCTGATCAGCCAGAGTGGTGGAATTACAGCTTCCGAAGGTGGAATTATCACAGCCGTGAACGTATCGGATGGGAAAACTCCCACATCAAGTCAGAGCAGCATCAGCACACCTGCGCAGAGCGCTTCCGTATCCACCGGCGGCGGAATTCAGCTAATGTCTTATTCCGGCAGCACAGAGGATACGGTCACGGCGGCAACACTTACAGTACCTGCCGGCACAGCACTGACCGATATAGGCGCCATTGCAGTAGAAGCGCCGGTAACGGGCGGGGTGCCCCAGCGTGTGATTGCAGATACGGATACCGGTCCTTATACCGGAGAAATCCAGTGGAATCCGGCAGCGGAGAAGTTTGCAGAGAACACTACCTATGCCGCACAGGTGAAGCTGACGGCAAAGGATGGATATTATTTCGATTCCAATGCAGATAATGTGAAGTTTACGGTCGAAGGCGCCGTAATTTCCGGAACGGCAGTCCAGGAGGAGAATGGGAAGAGTATTCTGACCTTCACGGTGACCTTCCCGGCCACGGCTGCACCGGAGACGGAGCCTCAGGCGACCGATCCTCAGGCGGCGACGGATGCATCGGCACAGGCATCCACCGGCAGTATGAGCAGCAGCAGCTTAGGAAGCAGTAGCTTGGGGAGCAGTAACTCCAGTACGGCTTTGTCATCCACGGATTCTGCAAGCAGCGACTCCCAGAGTGCAAATTCACAGACAGAAGACAGCAGCATGATTACGGCCTTCAGTGTGTCTTCCGGAGAGAGTATGAAGGTAAGTCTGAGCATTGACGAACTGGATATCTTATCGCTCAGCGTAGGCCAGAAAGCAAGTATTACGCTGGATGCCCTACCGAATAAGACCTTTGAAGGAGAAATCACCAAGGTGAATTCCACGGGAACCTCCAGCGGAGGCGTTACGAAATACACGGTAGAAGTTACTCTTCCTAAGAGTGAATCGATGCTGGCCGGAATGAATGCTTCCGTAACGATCATCACGGAAGAGAAGGAAGGCGTATTAACGATTCCGGCAGCTGCGGTAACAGAGAGGGCTAACCATTCCTTTATCTATAAGGAAATGGATGAGGAAACAGGAGCCCTGTCCGGCCTGACCGAGATCGAAACCGGTATGACCGACGGCACCCGGATCGAAGTAGTCAGCGGTCTTTCGGAAGGAGATGTGATTTATTACCAGGTGATCAGCTCGGACAGTAGTGATGCTGCCATTACGATGCCGGAAGGATTCTCCGGGGGAGCAACCTTCAGCGGCGGAGAAACGCGTGATTTCTCCGGCTTTGGAGGCAGCGGAAACATGCCCAGCGGCGGAGGAGCAATGCCAGGAGGTGGTAACGAGTGATCACTTTACGGAATATTACGAAGTGTTATGAGATGGGCGATGAAGTGGTCTATGCATTGGACCATGCGAATCTCAACGTAGACGCGGGGGAATTTGTCAGTATCGTAGGCCCGTCGGGCAGCGGCAAAACCACGATGATGAATATTATCGGCTGTCTGGATATTGCGGATGAAGGCGAGTATCTGCTGGATAACCTGTCGATCAATGACTACTCAGAACGGGAGCTGGCAAGAATTCGAAACCAGAAAATTGGATTCGTATTCCAGGATTTTAACCTGCTGTCTAAGATGACAGCAGCAGAAAATGTAGAGCTGCCCTTGATTTATCAGAAGGTAAGTGCCGGTAAACGCCGGGAAATGGTGGAGGAAGCTCTGGAGCAGGTGGGGCTTACCGCCCGGATGTACCACCGGCCTCATGAGCTCTCCGGCGGCCAGCAGCAGCGTGTGGCAATTGCCAGAGCACTGGTGACGAAGCCGGCTCTGTTCCTGGCCGATGAGCCGACCGGAGCCCTGGACTCCCGTACCAGCCAGGAGATTATTAACCTGTTCCACAAGCTCCATGACCAGGGAAATACGATCATTCTGATTACCCATGAAGAAGGAGTGGCCGACCAGGCAGAACGGAAGGTACGAATTCTGGATGGAAGGGTCAGTGAGGTGGCATCATGATTATTCAATCCTTGAAAATGGCCTGGAAGGCAATCCGTTCCAATAAAATGCGTTCCTTCCTCACCATGCTGGGCATTATCATCGGCGTAACCTCTCTGGTGGTACTGGTATCGATTGTCAATGGCGCTACCGGCTCGGTAACGGATCAGATCTCCAGCCTGGGCAATAATCTTCTGTCGGTTTCTATTTCGGATGATAAAGGAAAGCCAATGACCTGGGAGGGCGTACTGGAGCTTGCGGAGGAAGAGGAGTTTGCGGAAACGGCTCCTGCCGGCCAGGGAAATTTTACCGCGAAAAACGGTACGGAGAGTGGCAGCATCAGCGTGACCGGAACCAGTGCAGGCTATTATGACATTCAGAGCCTGACCCTGGGATCGGGGCGCTTCCTGAAGAAGGCGGATCTGGAGAGCAGCTCTTATGTGATTGTAATCAATGCCTATACCGCCACAACCCTGTTTAACACCACGAATGTGGTAGGGGAGAAAATCTCACTGGATGGTGTCCAGTTTGAAATCGTTGGCGTGCTGGAGGAGGAAGAAAGCCGCAGCATGGGCTTTAACATGAGCCGGATGGAGGGGTATATTCCCTATTCCACAATGATGCGGGTATCGAACAGTGTGAAATACGTAACCTCCTTTTACGTAACCTCCAGTAGCGAGGAAGAAATGGACACGGCGGAGACGGCGATTACCGATATGCTGCTGGAGCGCTTTAACCAGGACGACGAAGCCTTCAGCGTACAGAATTCCTCCGCATTGATGGAGACGTTAAGCTCTGTTACGAGTACGCTCTCGCTGATGTTGGGCGGAATTGCCGGGATTTCTCTGGTAGTAGGCGGTATTGGAATTATGAATATTATGCTGGTGTCTGTCACGGAGAGAACGAAGGAAATCGGAATTCGTAAGGCAATCGGTGCCAGCTATATAAATATCATGATGCAGTTTTTAATTGAAGCAGTGATGATCAGCTTATTAGGGTGTCTGCTTGGAATCGGACTTTCCTGGCTGGTGCTGTTTGCGGCAGGCCAGTTGGTAACGAGTATGACCTTTTCCCTTTCCATGGGCGTTGTATGGCTCGCCGTTTTATTTTCTGCGTTCATCGGCATTGTGTTTGGCAGCTATCCGGCGAATAAGGCAGCGAAGAAAAAGCCAATTGACGCGTTGCACTTCTCTTAAGGTCTGCTATAATATAGGTATGTTTGGCCGGTTTGTCCGGCGGCAAATCCCATGCAAAGGAGAATGAGCGGTGAATTTAAAGCAAAAAATACTGCTGACCATCAGTCTGATGATCTTTGGATCCCTGATTCTGATGCTGACGGTGGGTGGTTCTGTAATCCGTGCTTTCTCCAATCAAATTTTGCCGTCCCAGCAGATGATAGATTCCAATGTGCTGTCGGTGGAAAAAGTGTTAAACCAGTTTCGCCCGGATCCCTGGAGCTGGAGTGAAATGGGGACTAGCCTTCAGGAATTGGGATATGCATTGGTGGTCAGTGAAAATGGCCAGGTAGTCTATGACGCCACTGCTTCTGAGGAATCGGACAGCCAGGCGGGCCGGCTGGAGGTGCTGCCTCTCTTGCAGGGATTCGAGTGGAAGGAGCATGAGGCACAGGTATACACCACACAGGGAGTTACTGTGGTGGGGGTAAAATCAGGCCCTTATACCGTGCTTGCCATTCTTCATAATTCGGGGCAGTGGATCGAAGGGCGTCAGATCCTGATGGAAGGGATTTTTTTCCCCTTTTTGATCTTTGGGCTGATTTCCATCGGGTTGATCTTACTGGCAGCACAGATCTTTACCCATTATCTGGCAAAGCGGATTATGAAGCCGATTAATGCATTGGAAGAAGGCGCCAGGCGCATTTCCCACGGAGACTTAAGCTTGCCGGTGGAATATGACGGCAGAGAAACCGAGTTTGCCACTGTGTGCAATGCCTTTAACCAGATGCAGACCCACTTGAAGGAAGAGCAGGAGAAGAACGCGGCTTTTGAACGGACGCGGACGGATATGATCCGAGGCATATCCCACGATCTCCGAACCCCGCTGACTTCTATGAAGGGTTATATCAAAGGCTTGATGGATGGTGTGGCCAGGACGCCGGAACGGCAGGAGCAGTACCTGTCGATTGCCTACCGGAAGGCTTGTGATATGGATGTGCTGCTGCAGAAGTTCTTCTACTTCTCCAAGATGGAGACTGGTAAACTGCCCCTTCGCCTGGAGTGGACGGATATGGGCGCTTTTGTCCTCCGTTTCTTCCAGAGGGTGGATGAGGAATTAAAACAAAAGCGGATTACCACGGACTTATGGGCCGTGCAGGACGGCTGTATGGCCTGGGTGGACGAAGAGCAGATGTACCGGGTGTTAACGAACCTGACGGAGAATGCCCTAAAGTATGCGGAAGCGCAGGGATTGAAGCTTACGGTGGCAGTCTGGCAGGAAGAGCAGCGGGTGCATTTGACCTTTGCCGATAATGGAAAAGGCGTTGAACCGGAGAAGCTGACCCATATCTTCGAGCAGTTCTGGCGGGGTGATGAAGCCCGCAGCAGCCGGAATGAAAAGGGCAGTGGTCTGGGACTATATATTGTAAAGTATATTGTAGAGGCTCATCAGGGGCTGGTGTGGGCGGAAAATGACAGAGGATTAAAAGTCCACATTGTGCTGCAGGAAAGAGGGAACAGCGATGAAGGTACTGATAGTAGAAGATGATGCAGAGATCGCTATGCTGGAGAAGGATTACCTGGAGATCAATGGATATGATACCGAGATCGTCAGCGAGGGTAAGCTGGCGCTGAAAGCACTGCAGGAACAGCCTTATGACCTGGTACTTCTGGATGTAATGCTGCCGGGAATCAGCGGTTATGATATTTGCAGAGAGATCCGGGAGAAAGTAGATATCCCGATTTTAATGGTGACGGCCAGAACCGAGTCGGTGGATAAGATCCGAGGACTGGGTCTGGGAGCAGATGATTATATTGTCAAGCCATTTGATCCGGTAGAGCTGGTGGCCAGAGTAAAGTCTCATCTGAGCCGCTATAAACGCCTGACGCAGAACGGTGAGCGGAGAAATGCGGAATGGGGCGAAGAGATTCAAATCCGGGATCTGACCATTTTGCCAAAGAGCTGGAAGGTAATCCGGAATGGGGAGGAAGTCCGTTTTCCGAACCGGGAATTTGAACTGTTAAAATTTCTGGCTTTGAATCCCAACATTGTATTCTCAAAAGAGTATCTGCTGGAGCAGATCTGGGGATATGAATCCCTGGGAGACGGTGCTACGGTGACCGTGCACATTAACCGGATCCGGGAGAAGATCGAAGAGGATCCCTCGAACCCTAAGATTATCGAGACGATATGGGGAGCGGGATACCGCTTGAACGTATAAAGAGGGGCTGGCAATACAGCGGCTCATTAAAATCGTATAGGTCTGACAGGAAACGGTGTAGTTTTTAGACTATGCCGTTTTTTGATTTTGAATTTCTGCAATTCCCATTTAAAGAAACATGTCGAAAATTGTCGATATACAGCGTTTTTTGTTGCAATTTAAGCCGAAAAAGGGTATAATTAAAAAAATACACAGTTAAAACCTAATTATGTACATTTGTTTACTGGAGACTATCGCATAGGGAGGTTAAAATCGATGAAACGGAATTTTAGTTTAAAAAGAGCAGGGGCACTGCTGCTGATTCTGGTAATGTGCTTTTCCAGCCTGGGAATGGCGCTGCCGGAGGGCACGACGCCGGAGCCGTCGTCAAGCGCGGTACAGGCGGATGAGGCCACGCCTGACGCAGCACCCACAGAGGAAGCGGCGCCCACACCCACAGAAGGGCAGGAGCCCGTAACCGAAGCCGGTGAAGTAATGCCGGCGGTAAAAGAGCCTCTTTCCATCGCGCCCACGCTGTTGGCAGGCGGTGTGCAGGTGGAAAATGAAAGTGACGGGCAAGACGGTCAAGACGTTATCGTCTACGATCCGCAGCCGGCTACCGAGGACGATGTCTGGGCCGCTATTCTCCTATGGGCGGAAGCGGATTTCGCGCCGGAGGCGCGGCCACACTGGGAATATGAAGTCGATGTGATGCCTGTCGGGTACACGAACGAATATGTAGAAGGCGATGCTTATTTTGACGCGCCTTACTACACGGTGGCCGTAAAAGTGACGACGCTGGCGGCAAATCTTTGGGACAACAACACGGTAATCGAGGCAGACACAACAATTACTTTCGATGCAGCTGGTGAATTCACTTATCAAGGTACGGAATATTTCCTGAATGCTGACAGTACCTTCTCAGCGGAAGGTGACCTTACGATTCTATTGAATAATACTTCTTTGGTAAACTTGAAGAAGATATGGGTCGAGGGCGACCTGGACATCCGCGCTGGAGGTACGGCGCTAAGAACACTCAACGTCAGCAGCGACGATTATAACGCCATTGATGTGTTTGGTACTTTATCCATCGGCACGAAAGTCTCATTGAACGCTGAAAGCAATGTGGATGGCTGCGATGCCGTTTATGCAGGATCCATCCATGTTGACGAAGGACGCTTGGCCGGAGTGGGAAAGGAGCGTGGTGTTTCTGCGGGGGATATCACCGTTGAAAATGGCGGTGTGCTGGAAGGCAGCGGAAACTTCGGCGTTTACGCATCTAGTATTAGCATTAATGACGGCACGTTGACCGGAACAGGCAGGGATTACGGCGTTCTTGCATATGCTATTCAAATGAATGGCGGCGCCATAACAGGCAAGGGTGAATATCTTGGTGTGTATGCGTATAATATTACGGTCGGCGGTGACGCAAGGCTGGAGGGGGAGGCTACCGAAGAGTGGACCACCGGTGTTTGCGTGCTCGGTGAGTTGAACGTCAGCGACGGTATTTTGAATGGTAAAGGCGGGTTTTACGGTATAGAAGGGTACATTATCCGAGTGTCCGAAGGCGGCCAGATAACAGGAACGGCGACAATGGAAGATTCGGAGGAGGGTGCGTCTTCAGGCGTAAGAACTGCTTATATCGAAGTTGTCGGTTCCGGCAGCAGGGTGGATGGCGTAGGCGGCGATTGCGGTGTTATGGCAGAAGCCATGGGGCTGCCTACTCTCAGAATTGTGCGTCTTGAGGGAATCGTGGTCGAAAATGACGCGATATTGACAGGCGAGGGCGGCATGTATGGTGTCTGGGTCAGATATACCGATTCCACGGCTATTCTTGTTCAGGGAAATGGCAAGCTCACAGGGACGGCACCCCACTTCGGAGTTTATGCGGAGGGCCCGGTCGAAGCGGACGATGGCGGCACGATAAAGGGCGTCGCTACCGCTGCGAACCGTATATATAACGACGGTGATCAGGACTATGACACATCCGCGGTCATGGCGGAGTTTCCAGACACCATCAGGGCGCAAAACGGCGGCTTGATCTGGGAGGACTATCCCAATATCCAGCTTGCTTTTAATGATACCACACCAGTGTATCCCTACAGTAACGGCGTAAACATTAACAGTATCAGCAATTACACATGGACACCCAGCCTGGCCGCGGATGCCTCAGGCCTGCTGGCGACGCAGGGATATATCGGCGTTCAGGATATTACCGGTATCCGTTCGGGCGATGCTTCTTCGGGCGAGGCGGTAACCCTGGACGGCACAAGCACACATAAAATCACCTTTTTAGGAACACTCAGCGGGCCTATGCCCGCCACCTATACCGTGGCATATGACGCAAACGGCGGCACGGGCAGCCATAGTGTGGCAGGGATTGCGCCAGGTACTAAGCACACAATACTGGATACGAATGCTGCCGGAATCAGCCGTACCGGTCACACCTTCACTGGCTGGAACACGGCGGCGGATGGCACGGGCACGAATTATTCCGCCGGCGAAGCGCTCACGGTGGACAGCGATGTGACACTCTACGCTGTGTGGGAGGCGGTCCTGCCGGCCACGGTCACTCACACCATTACCGCGTCGGCCGGGGCGCACGGTAATATCAGCCCCTCCGGAAAAACTGAAGTAAGCGAAGGAAGCGACATCACCTTCACGATCACGCCGGCCAGCGGCTATGTCATCAACGCGCTGACGGTGGACGGCAAAGAAGCCACGGCCACGGACAACAAGTACACTTTTAAGAACGTGCAATCCGATCACACCATCCATGTGACGTTTAAGGAATCCTCCAGTCTCCCGCAGACCGGCGACGACAGCAATCTCTGGCTGTGGCTGGCGCTGGCCGCGGCTTCGACTGCGGGTGTGGGTGTGCTGGTATGGAGAAAACGGCGGAACGTGTAGGAGATGGAATAAGCCATCAAAGAGACTGCGATCAATAGAATATTGTCCGCTGCTGCTTTCCTGTTTTCTGATTAGTTCTCTTCATCCAGGTATTTGTGCAAAATTGCAATTACTTCCTCAAAGTTCAGAGGCTTGCCTACGTGGTCATTCATACCGGCTTCCAGGCAGGCTTCAATATCTTCCCGGAAGACATTGGCCGTCATAGCTACGATCGGGATCGTCTTTGCATATTCGGAATCCAGTGCCCGGATGCGTTTGGTCGCTTCATATCCATCCATCTCCGGCATCTGAATGTCCATAAAGATTAAATCGTACTTTTCGGAGGACTCCTGGAATTTCTCTACGGCTTCCATGCCGTTCTCTACACAATCGATGATCAGCATGGTAGGCTCCAGTAATGCCAGTACAATCTCACGGTTAATTTCCACATCTTCCGCCAGGAGAATCCGGTGGCCGGTAAAGCAGTCCTGCCCTTCGCAGGAAGGATCCTCCTCTGCCGCTTCCATGTGGTAGAGACACTCGTAAATGCAGTTAGTAATCGTAGAGGCAAACAGCGGCTTTTGTAAGAAGTGATCTACACCGGCCTGCCGCGCTTCGTCTTCAATAAAGCGCCATTCGGCGGCAGAGATCATAATGACTACGGATTTGTCTGTCTTCAGATCCTTAATCCGCCTCGTCAGCTGAATTCCATCCATTTCAGGCATCTTCCAATCCACGAAGAAAATGTCATAAGGCGGATTCTCTTCTATGAGCCGAATCGCTTCTTTCCCGGAGGAAGCAGTGTCGCAGGCAATGCCGTATTGGACGGTAATGCTTGCAAAGTATTCCAGAATATCCGGCGCGTCGTCTACCGCGAGAAGACGAACACGGGAAAGATCAATGTCGGTGGCGGATTTCAACGGAATCGCCGCCCTCTGCCCCCGCTCTAACAGAACGGTGAAGGCAAAGGTGGAGCCCTTGCCAAGCTCAGACTGAATCCAGATCTTTCCTCCCATCATTTCTACGATCTGTTTGGAAATCACCAGTCCCAGACCGGTACCTCCAAATTTTCGGGAGGTGCTGTTCTCTGCCTGTTCAAAGGAGGAGAACAGACGGGCCTGCTGCTCAGGGCTAATCCCAATCCCGGTATCCGTTACATTAATCCGCAGCATGCATTGGTCTCCCTCTTCCTGGAGCAGGGAAGCGGACAGGGTAATTCTGCCGTACTCCGGCGTAAACTTCACGGCATTGGACAGCAGGTTCGTAATTACCTGGCTGAGCCGCTGATCATCTCCCATGAGCATATTAGGGATACGGGTATCCACATGTACCGCAAAATCCTGGTGCTTCTCATCGATACGGAAGCTCATTACACTGATCACATTCTGCAGCATATTCTCGAAATGGAAGTTCGTCGGTGAAAGCTCAAATTTATTAGCCTCAATTTTTGACATATCCAGAATGTCGTTAATAACGCCCAGCAGGTGGGTGGAGGCATCTTCAATCTTGCCGAAAGCGTAGTCTTTCTTAACCAAGTCGCCGGCGCTCTTTCCAATCGCGGTCATGCCGATAATGGCATTCATGGGAGTACGCATTTCATGGCTCATATTGGACAGGAAATGACTCTTGGCACGATTGGCCTGTTCGGCCTTCTCTCTCGCATCCTGGATTTCCGATACGTCCGTGGTTACAATAATGTAGCCAACCCGGGTGCCGTCTTTGTCCAACAGGTAGTTGGCTGTTCCTTTCAAGTAATGGACACTGTTTTCCGGATGGTAAACTTCTGCTTCGTGCCCTTCCTCTAATGCACGGATCGGGCAGTACACCGAGCCGGTGGGGTAGAGGCTTTTCTCGTAGTAGGGGGTGCCAATCACTTTATCGAGGGTGGTCTGCCGATACTTAAGACCTTCCTCATTCATATAAATAATGCTCAGATCCATATCGGTGATACAGAGGGGGCCGTTTACGCTGGCGACAATGCTGTCGGCCATTTCATCAAAGGAATCTGCCAGTGTTCCAAACTCATCTGTTGCATCGGAATGAAACCGGAATTGACGTTCACCTGCCCGAAAGCGGGAAATTCCGTTAATCAGAACCTGGATACTTCCGGTTAGAGCATTGGCAATCCAAATCGCTACCAGAACCACCAGTGCCAGCAGTATAGCAGTGGTACCCATCAGCCGCCAGAAGGTCTGGTTCAGATTGCCATCAATCGTATCTTCCAGTCGCTGTTCCATTTCGGCGGCCGGGCGGCTGAAATCCTCCAGGCCGGCACCGATGGCCACAAAACCAAAGCCTCGCTGGGAGTATCCATTTTCTTCGGAAGGGGCATACTGCCCGGTATAATAAGGAATGGCCCCTGCCGTGGTAATCTTATAAAGGCCGCTCCAGAGGATATAGAAGGAGCCGGAGCCGCCGTCTTTCGTTAAGTCCATCCAGCCGGTACACTGGGGAGCATTGTTTAAGTAACGTCCATCCAACCCTACAAGGCCTGCCTGGGTCAATGCCGCCGCAGGTGTTTTATCACGGGACTGGTCGTCAAATAAGGGCCAGTCTTCGATAAACTCCGTCCAGTCTTTTACGCCGCTCTCCTGCCATGCCTCATAAATGGAGGTTTCCAGCCAGGGAACTTCCGCTTCGCCTGTCTCCGGATCATAGCCAACGATGGAGTGATGACGGGGGTGGCAGATGCTGCGGCAGTTATAATCCCAGATAAAGGCATAGTTGCCTTCGTAAGCACTGGGGAGCTCCGTATAGCGCTCCTCCATAGGAGTCAGGTGATCTACGAATTCCATGATATGATCATGATTTAAAGCAAAGGTTACATAGCCAATAATTTCGCCGTCGGGGTTCGTAACCGGCGTGGCCCAGCGGACGATTCCCTCAAAGCGAATGCCGTTAGGATTCTCTTCACCGGCATAGGCCTGTGCCTGCGGACCGTAGTCAATGTCATAACCCCGCTGCTCCGCGGCGCTTTCCACGGTATCCGGGGTGTACATACCGATATAATTGGAGCCCACATAGGCACCAATTACACCCGATACATAAATTTCTCCGGGTTCCAGATCCTGAAGCTGCTCAAAATAAGTCTCCGCCTTTACGTAGGTGTTCTCCTTCCGCGACACATCCTTCTTCTCAGTATCCATTGGGTAACGGGTCTTAGAAGAGTCTGGAGATATATACTTCAATTGCTCCTGACCGTTCAAATCCACGAAGGTAATTTCATCGTATAAAGGAAGGGAAACCGATTCAAAATCATCCGGCACCCGGTAATGGAAGCCGTCTTCATCGTTGTTTTCGCTATTCGTCGACCGGTCATCGGCGGATTCTTCCGCAGTATCTTCCGAGTACGAGTCTGCCGGCACCCAGGAGGCACCGTCTTCCGACAGGATCCAGGTGCCCCCGTTAACGACCGGAGCACGTTTGCTCTCGGCAAAGGCCTGGAGGGTATCCTCGGACATATCCAGCCGTGACAGCAGGAGAATATCATCATCTCTTGCATAGAGAAAATCGGCCACATTCCGTGCGGTCTCCGTGGTCATTCTCTCAATATTTTCAATGGCGCTGTCATTTAGTGCCTCGACAGAGTCACTGACAGCGAGTTCGCGCAGCATGTTCCCCAAGGAAACGATCTGCTGCCATGCAATTACGGTTATTAAAATCAGGGGGATTACTTTTACGACTAAAAAGGTGATGATTAGTTTAGCACGCATCTTCAGTCCCAATTTATTAATAAAATTTTCCACTGCATCTGAGAAATATCGTGTAATCTTCTTCATAAGCTTTCTAATCCTCTTTAGATATAGAATCGTCACATGAGATTATGTAGATTATGTTAACAATACCATCGGACTATGTGGTTGTCAAGCTTTCGGAAGATACTGTTATAGGAGAAAGAACCTTATTAAAAAATAGGAAGAGGGAGACATTTTCCTTAACTGAAAATATCTCCCTCTTTGCTCTTCGAACGATTAATTCTGGAAAAATCTACTTTATTAAATACCCGTGCGGCCAGCAGTAAGAAGATAACACCAAACAGCAGGGTAATAATCAGGCTGGTCCAGGGGGTAATGGTGAAGCTGCCAATCTGGAAGGCCAGCTGTTCTGCCACCAGCTGATGCGTTGTCAATGCTGTTTTTTCCAGCACGACGGTTCGGAACAGTGCGGTGGTATAAGTCATCGGATTCAGGTAAGCCACATACTGCAGGGCAGTGGGCATAATGGACAAAGGTACATAGGCGCCACAGAGGAAGGTCAGCGGCATTGTAATCGCAGCCTGCACAATCTGGAAGGTCTGGGAGTTCTTAATCAGCGCCGCCAGGAACAGGCCCAGCCCGGAGAAGACAATTCCGACCAATACCATAATAGCCAGAGTGGCCAAAACAGTAACGGCGGAGGTGAAGCGCAGGCCGATGAAGCAGCCGATGACCAGCACCAGCACGCCTTGCAGGGTGGAGATCGTTGCGGCCGACAGAAGCTGGCCCGCGGCAATCTGCATTCGCTTCACGGGGCTGACCAGCACTTCCTTCATAAAGCCGGAGACGATGTCTTCAATGGTTCCGGTGGCGATGCTTAAAGAGGTTTGGAATACATCGGTAATGACAATACCCGCCAGCATGTAATTGACCGGATTGTCAATGGCCTCATTTTTAAAGACAGCACTGAAAATATATAGGAAGAAAAAGGGCATTAACAGTGTAAAGACCAATTGGACACGGTTGCGCACAAACAGTTTCAGGTTTCTGTGCCAAAGGGCATAAATAATTCTCATAGCTTATTCACGTATATCCTTTCCTGTGATTTCTAAGAAAACATCGTTTAGTGTTCCTTTCTTTATTTCCAGATCTGTGATGTTTTCCTTTTGCTCCTGCAGGAGTTCTAGCAGAGCCGGAAGGCTGTGGACAATTAGGGAATAATAGCCGGCCTTAGGCTTATAGGAGAAGCCAAAACGCTGCATGGCATCCTCCAGCGCCAGTCCGTCCTGCACAGTCAGGTAGGCTTTGTCCGTGGTATATTTCTGCTTCAGATGGTAAGGGGTATCCAAAGCAATGATTTTACCGCCGTCCATTACCGCTACTTTGCTGCAGATTTCCGCTTCGTCCATGTAATGGGTGGTCAGAAAAATGGTGATGTTCTTTTCCTTCTGCAGCTTCGTAATATAGTCCCAGATGTGGGCGCGGGTCTGAGGGTCCAGGCCGGTGGTAGGTTCATCCAGGAACAGCACCTTCGGATCGTGAAGAAGGCTGCGGGCAATTTCCACGCGGCGCTTCATACCGCCGGAGAGACTGCTGACCAGTGCTTTTTTCCAGTCTGCCAGGTCTACGATTTCCAGCACAAAGTCGATGCGGGAGGGGATCTCCTGTCGGGGAATGCCATAGAAATGGCAGTGCATTTCCATGTTTTCCTGGACGGTCATCTTTATATCCAGGGTGGAATCCTGAAATACGACACCAATTACGCTGCGAACGCCATCCTTATCGTGGGCGAGATCCTTGCCATCGATGGTAAGGGCTCCGGAAGTTTTTTCAAAAATGGTGCAGAGGGTGTTAATCGTCGTACTTTTTCCCGCGCCATTTGGCCCCAGGAAGGCAAAAATGCTTCCGGCTTCTACCGTAAAGGAAATGTTATCGACGGCGGTAAAACTGCCGTATTGTTTTACAAAATTTTGGACTTCAACAATATTTTGCACGCGCTTACTCCTTAAATATAAGTGATTTCTACGCTCCCGATGCTGATGCGGCCTTTCAGGCTTAGTGTCGGGGCGCCGGGGGCTTCGATGTAGCTGGGGCGGTTGCGCTCTTCGATGCTGGCGAGGCTGGTTTCCACATCAAAAATCACTTTCCAGGTCTTGGGGATGTAGAGTTCAATGCTGCCCATAGAGCAATCGAGGAAGATCTCGCAGCCTTGCGGGTGAGGGAGGGACTGGTCAAAGAATACTTTCAGGCTGCCTAGAGAGCAATTCAGGGAAGCCGATTTCAAGCTAGGGGAGTACAGGTACTTGCTGCTGGAGCCCAGGTTAACCGAACAGCTGACGTCCTCCCCATTGACAGACTCCGCGCAATCCTGAAAACGATCCCCACGGTATCCCCAGAAGGGGCCATCCTTGGAATGCCAATGGGGCCAGTGCCTGGGACGGATGAGGAAGGTGAAGCCGATGCTAAGCAGTAAGGCGGCGATCAACACGGTCCAGGGGGTCAACTGCTCAATATGCAGCGGCTGGTCATAGAGGATCAGTAAAAAGGCGGCGGAGAAAAAGATTCCGAAGGAATTCAGGTGTGCCAGGCTGACGATAAAGACCGGCACCAGCACAATTGTGCACAACATGCTAAATAAGCTGATTCCCGGGAAAATGCCTAATTGATTGATGACCAGCAGAACGGCGGCGCAGATAAAAAATCCGGCCCATAACCACTTATTTGCTTTCTTCATAATAGCTCCTTTCGTCTAAACGCGCTTTCAGGTTTTTATAGTATAGCCGTGAGACATATACCTGCTTATGGCTCTTGTAAAACTGAATCTGGCTGGAGGCCGTCAGGTTCCGGTTCACCGCCAGGATATGCCGGATGTTCACGATGTTGGACTTGGAGATCCGCACGAAGAAATGGGGCAGGATATCCTCCAGCTCATAAAGGCGGAACCGGATGCGGAAGGCATCGTTCCGGGTATGGGCATATACACAGTCCTGATCTGTTTCAAAGAACAGAATATCTTCCAGCGGAAAATAGTACTCGGTATTTTCCTTGAAGAATGTCAGCCGGGGCACATCCGCGTATTCTTCCGCGATCCGTTTCTGGATATTGAGAACGTGGTCGTGGATCTGCCGGCATCGGATAATTACTTCATCCTCCTGAAGATCATCCGCTATTTCAATCCGTATCTTCATCTCCTCACCTCACCTTTGCAGGCATTATAGCACATCTGCGAGGGAATGGAAGGGGTTTTCCGTGAGAGGTAAGAGAGAGGGGATAAGAGGTAAAAATGAAGCGGTAAAAAAGCAGGAAAAGATAAGAACCCGCCGGATGTCTGTTGACTATTAAGGACACGAATGCTAT
>Ga0153928_1000256_pt1 | contig 27133 bp, 18 predicted proteins | sample TSNJ012MetaG_FD_106656 | JGI IMG/M metagenome (GOLD analysis project Ga0153928, IMG submission 106656) | Attine ant fungus gardens microbial communities from New Jersey, USA - TSNJ012 MetaG | ecosystem: Host-associated > Fungi > Mycelium > Unclassified | place: USA: New Jersey, Wharton State...
CCATGCGAAAGCGATCGTCGCGGCGGTCGACCTGCCGGTTTCGGCGGATCTGGAGAAGTGCTTTGCCGATCGGCCCGAGGAAGCCGCGCGAACCATCGCCATGGCGGCCGACATCGGCCTCGCCGGCGCGTCGATCGAGGATGCGACCGGCGATCCGGCGAAGCCGCTCTACGACGCCGCGTTCGCCACGGAGCGCGTCGCCGCGGCCGCCGCGGCGGCTCGCAGCGTTGGATTTCCCTTCGTCCTGACCGCGCGCACCGAGAGCTTTCTGCGCGGCAACCCGGACCTCGCCGACGTCATCCGCCGGTTACAGGCATTCGAGGCGGCCGGCGCCGACGTGCTGATGGCGCCCGGCCTGCCGGACCTCGACTCGGTGCGCGCCGTCTGTGCCGCAGTGAAAAAGCCGGTCAACTTCATGGGCGGCATCCGCGGCAAATCCTTCACGGTGAAAGAGCTGACCGACGCCGGCGTCAAGCGCATCAGCCTGGCGACGTCGCTGTTCCGCGCGGCGATGACCGGCGTGATGGCGGCGGCGAGCGAGGTGAGGGACCGCGGCAGCTTCACCTACCTCGATCAGACGATGCCGACGCCGGAGTGGAATCGGTTCATGACGGGATAGGAGGAACTCGGTGTCGATGAAATCGTCATTGTCGGCGCTGTCCGGACCACGGGTGCGAAACCAGGACGTGCCCCGCGTCCGCTCCGGTTCACGCGGAAAATTCCTGCTTCGGGCGGAGCGCGCGAGTTTCATGGGGCCCCAGGCGGCACTCGCGCTCGCCAAGCGGCGCCTGCCGCTGCGCGCCGCGCATGGCGTGGTCACCCGGCTTTACGACCGCGGCCTCGCGGTGGTCGAACTGCCGGCGGTCGAGAACGCGCGCAAGGTGATCCGCGACCTCGCCGGCGCCGGCGTCACGGCGACCCCCTACGGCGCGCCGAAGAAGATCGACATTTGAGGAAGCCGGTCCAGACCCTGCCGTCGACGACGATCAGCGGGCGCTCCGGCCTGTGCGGCTTGCGGCGAGGTTGCCGCGCCAGCGGTACTTGCCGAAGGCCGCGCGGACTTCTTTCTGCCGGTACAATCTGATCATCACCCGTAATGCTTCCTCGACGGTCTGCTTCTTGGTCGCAAGGCCGCACGCGCGCTGCGCTTGCGCCATGAGGGTGTCATCGACGTCGATAGTGGTCCGCATCCGGCGGCCTTGTGAAAATTAGAAGAGTGGCAGCTCGCGTCAGACCAACTCCATCCGCAAATTTCGTCCGACCGCGTGCGCCGCGCGGGTGAGGGTGGCCAGCGTGACGGCTCCGTTCTCGGGATCGAGCAGCCGGTCGAGCTGAGCGCGGCTCGTCTCCATGCGCTTGGCGAGCGCGGACTTGGTGAGCCCCTGCTGCTGCATGAGGACACCCAGTTGCCGTGCGATAACCCGCTTGATCGCGCGTGCCGTCACCTCTTCGTAGATGCCTTCCTCCCGGAGGAAGTCATCGAAGGAGGCTCCTATACGACCTTTCTTGCGCATCTTTTTCATATGACTTCCCTCATGCGCTTCCGCGCCAAATCCAAATCGTTGGCCGGCGTCTTTTGAGTTTTCCTGATGAATCCGTGCAGCAGCACCATTCGACCGTCATTCACGCCAAACAGCACGCGAGCGATCCGACCATCAGTGATCTGGCTGCGAACTTCCCACAAGCCGCGCCCAAGCGCGCGACAGAGCGGCATGCCGATCGGCCAGGAAAACTCGACATCTTTGATGTCCTCGCCGATGATCTTGCGATCGGGACTGTTCGAGTGCCTTGAGCCATTGCCGCACCGGCGCGTGGCCTGAGGGCAATTCATAGAAGACTGCTGGCAGCCGCTGCACGATTCCGCCATAGCCTATGTACCAATTTTGGTACGATAAAGGAAGGAGATTTCACTTCTGTTTCGCCGCCAGCAGCTTGAGCCGGTAGAGCGCTTCGAGCGCCTCGCGCGGGGAGAGGTCGTCGGGGTTGAGCGCGGCGAGCGCATCGATGACGGCGGCGAGCGCCGCATCGGGGCGGGGCGGCGAGGGCGCGCGGGCGGCGGCGGAGAACAGCGGCAGATCGTCGACGAGCCGGCGCGCCGGCGAGGTGCGGTCCTCGGCCTCGAGTTCGGCGAGCACGACCTTGGCGCGCTCGATCACGGCTCCCGGGAGACCCGCGAGCTTCGCCACCTGCACGCCGTAGGAGCGGTCGGCCGCCCCGGGCACGACCTCATGCAGGAACACGACGTCGCCCTGCCATTCCTTGACCCGCATGGTGGCATTGAACAGGCGCGGCAGCTTGGCGGCGAGCGCGGTAAGCTCGTGGAAGTGGGTCGCAAACAGCGCGCGGCAGCGGTTCGCCGCGTGCAAATGCTCGATCGTCGCCCAGGCGATCGAGAGGCCGTCGAAGGTCGCGGTGCCGCGGCCGATCTCGTCGAGAATGACAAGCGCGCGCGGTCCCGCCTGATTGAGGATGGCGGCGGTCTCGACCATCTCGACCATGAAGGTCGAGCGGCCGCGGGCAAGGTCGTCGGCGGCGCCGACGCGCGAGAACAGGCGGTCGACGACGCCGATGCGCGCGCGCCGTGCCGGCACGAAGCTTCCCATTTGCGCGAGCGCGGCGATGAGCGCGTTCTGCCGCAGGAAGGTGGATTTGCCCGCCATGTTGGGGCCGGTGACGATCCAGATGCGGCCGCCGGCCCCCTCCACACCCTCCCCCGCAAGCGGGCGAGGGGCCGAAATGGAATGCGTGACACAAGGTGCCGACAGGTCGCAATCGTTCGCCACGAAAGGTCCGCCCTCGCGCAGCAGCGCCTGCTCGACCACCGGATGGCGTCCACCCTCGATGACGAACTCCAGCGTGTCGATCACCTCCGGACGGACGTAGTCGCGGTCGAGCGCAAGCGCCGCAAGGCCGGCCGCTACGTCGATCGTGGCGAGCGCTTCGGCGGCGAGCTTGATGGCGGCGCCGGCATCGGTGACGACGGCGGCCAGGCGTTCGAAAATGTCGAGCTCGATGGCGAGCGCCCGGTCGGCGGCCGAAGCGATCTTCGCTTCGAGGTCGGCCAGCTCGGTGGTGGTGAAGCGCACCTGGCCGGCGAGCGTCTGGCGGTGAATGAACAATGCGTTGTGGGGAGGGCCGAGCAGCTTCTCGCCGTGCTGCGCGGTCACCTCGACGAAATAGCCGAGCACGTTGTTGTGCCGGATCTTGAGCGCGCGGATGCCGGTGGCCTCGGCGTAGCGGGCCTGAAGCGCCGCCACTACGCGGCGCGATTCATCGCGCAGCGCGCGCGCCTCATCGAGCCCGGCGTCGGCGCCGGGGCGCACGAAACCGCCGTCGCGCTTGAGCGCCGGCAGCTCATCGGCAAGCGCCGCGCGCAACGCATCCGCAATGGCGGGATCGGGCGCGCGCAGCGCCGCGGCGGCAGCGACGATTTCCTGCGGCGGCTGCGCCAGCGCGGCCAGCCGCGCCGCAATCCCGGCCGCGGCCTCGAGCCCGTCGCGAATGGCGGCAAGGTCGCGCGGGCCGCCGCGGCCGACCGCAAGCCGCGCGAGCGAACGCGCGAGATCGGGCGCGGCGGCGAGCCGCTCGCGCAGGTCGGCGCGGATCGCCGCGTCGGCGACGAGGGCCGCGACCGCATCGTGGCGGCGCGCAATGGCGCCCGGATCGGTGAGCGGCGCCGAGAGGCGCTGCGCGAGCAGGCGCGAGCCCGCCGCCGTGACGGTGCGGTCGATGGCGGCGAGCAGCGAGCCGCGACGCTCGCCGGAAAGCGTGCGCACCAGCTCGAGATTGGCGCGCGTTGCCGCATCGATGAGCAAGGTCGCGCCGGCGGCTTCGCGGCTCGGCGGGGAGAGCGGCGGCTTGCGCCCGAGCTGCGTGCGCTCGACGTAGGTCACGCAGGCGGCGGCCGCGGTCAGCTCCAGGCGCGAGAACGTGCCGAAAGCCTCGGTCGTCTGCACGGCAAAATAGCCGGCGAGCCGGCGCTCGGCGGTGGCGCCGTCGAACACGTCGCGCGCGAGCGGCATAACCGCCGGGAGCGAGCGCCAATAGGGCGCAAGCTCGGCGTCGCCGTAGAGCGCGTCGGAGACGATGACCTCGCCGGGTTCGAGCCGGGCGATTTCCGCGCCGAGCGCCGCCTGGTCGCACTCGGTCACGCGGAACTCGCCGGTCGACATGTCGAGGAAGGCGAGCGCGAACACGCTGCCGGCTTCGCTCGACGACGGCCGCGCGCGGGCAATCGCGAGGAGATAATTGTTGCGCCGCGCATCGAGCAGCGTGTCTTCGGTCAAGGTGCCGGCGGTGACGAGGCGCACCACGTCGCGCCGCACCACGCTCTTGCCGCCGCGCTTCTTGGCCTCGGCCGGATCCTCGAGCTGCTCGCACACGGCGACGCGATGGCCGAGCGCGATGAGGCGATGGAGATATTCCTCCGCGCGCTCGACCGGCACGCCGCACATGGGAATGTCGCGGCCGAGATGGCGGCCGCGCTTGGTGAGCACGATGCCGAGCGCGCGGCTTGCCACCTCGGCGTCGGCGAAGAACAGCTCGTAGAAATCACCCATCCGGTAGAACAGCAGACAATCCGGATTGGCCGCCTTGATCTCGATATACTGCTCCATCATCGGGGTGACGCGGCCGAGATCGTCGCCGCTCGCCGTCACGTCGGCTGAACCGTCGCGCGGCGCAGACCCGGCGCGGCCGTTCTCGGCCGGCACCGGGGCAACGGGGGTTGCGCCGGGAGGGTCTTCCCGCAGGCTGCCGGAACGCGCGAGCGTCATGGGCGGGACGCTACCAGATCGCCTCACGCGCGTTGACCCCTGCCGCGTTGCCGCCCACAGGCACCGTGCCCGCAACCACGACGGCCTGCGGCATTGAGCGCGCGGGAGCCAATCGCTAAACGTCCGGTGCCGGCCCCCGCCCCGCCCCGCGCCGCGCAGTGAAGGGAAGTACCAATGGCCACGCCGCCCGCGCGCCGCGCGCGACCGACGTTCACCGATCAAGAGGCCCTGCAATTCCATCAGCAGGGCCGTCCCGGCAAAATCGAGGTGCTGGCGACGAAGCCGATGGCGACGCAGCGCGACCTCTCGCTCGCTTATTCGCCCGGGGTCGCGGTGCCGGTCCTGGCGATCGCGCAGGATGCCAGCCGCGCGTTCGACTACACCGCCAAAGGCAACTTCGTCGCCGTCATTTCGAACGGCACCGCGATCCTCGGGCTCGGCAACCTCGGCGCGCTCGCCTCGAAGCCGGTGATGGAAGGCAAGGCGGTGCTGTTCAAGCGGTTCGCCGACGTCGACTCGATCGATCTCGAAGTCTCGACCGAGGATCCGGACGAATTCATCAACTGCGTGCGCTTCCTCGGGCCAACCTTCGGCGGCATCAACCTCGAAGACATCAAGGCGCCGGAATGCTTCCTGATCGAACAGCGGCTGCGCGAGCTGCTCGACATTCCGGTGTTTCACGACGATCAGCACGGCACCGCCATCATTGCGGCGGCCGGCCTGATCAACGCGCTCGATCTCACCGGCCGCGAAATCGCCAGCACCAAGCTCGTGTGCAACGGCGCGGGTGCCGCCGGCATCGCCTGCCTCGAACTGCTCAAGGCGATCGGCTTCGCGCCCAACAACGTGATCCTGTGCGACACCAAGGGGGTGATCTACCGCGGCCGGCGCGAGGGCATGAACCAGTGGAAGTCCGGCCACGCGGCCGAGACCAAGGCGCGCACCCTGGCGGACGCGCTGGAAGGTGCCGACGTGTTCTTCGGGCTCTCTGTGAAAGGAGCGATGACGCCCGAGATGGTGAAATCCATGGCCGCAAAGCCGATCATCTTCGCGATGGCCAATCCGGATCCGGAGATCGCGCCGGAGGAAGTGGCGGCGATACGGCAGGACGCGATCATGGCGACGGGCCGCTCCGACTACCCGAACCAGATCAACAACGTGCTCGGCTTCCCTTATATTTTCCGCGGCGCGCTCGACGTGCGCGCCACCACCATCAACATGGAAATGAAGATCGCGGCCGCCCGCGCGCTCGCCGAACTTGCCCGCGAGGACGTGCCCGACGAGGTCGCGGCGGCCTATGGCGCGCGGCCGAAGTACGGCGGCGATTACATCATTCCGGTGCCGTTCGATCCCCGGCTCATCTCGTACGTGCCGCCGGCGGTCGCGCGCGCGGCGATGGACTCGGGCGTGGCGCGCAAGCCGATCGTCGACATGGACGCCTATCGGCAGGCGCTGCGCACGCGCCGCGATCCGGTCGCCGGCGTGCTGGCGCGGGTATTCGAGCGCCTGCGCCGCAACCCGAAACGCGTGGTGTTCGCCGAGGGCGAAGAGGAGCAGGTCATTCGCGCCGCGGCGAGCTTCGTGCAGCAAGGGCTCGGCACCGCGCAACTGGTCGGCCGCGAGGAGCGGGTGCGCGAGACCGCGAAGGCCACCGGCATCGAGCTCGGCGGCGCGATCGAAATTCACAACGCGCGGCTCTCGCAGCGCAACGCCGCCTATGCGGCCTATCTCTACGAGCGGCTGCAGCGCCGAGGCTTCCTGTTCCGCGACTGCCAGCGCCTGATCAACCAGGACCGCAACCATTTCGCCGCCTCGATGGTGGCGCTCGGCGATGCCGACGCCATGGTCACCGGCGTGACGCGCAATTTCTCCCTTGCGCTTTCCGATATCCGCCATTGCGTCGACGACAAGCCGGGCCACCGGGTGATGGGCGTCTCGCTGGTGCTGGCACGCGGGCGCACCGTACTCGTCGCCGACACCGCGGTGACCGAAATGCCGGAGCCGGAGGAGCTTGCCGACATCGCGGTCGAGGCGGCCGGTGTCGCGCGCAAGCTCGGCTACGAGCCGCGGCTCGCGCTGCTGGCGTTCTCCAATTTCGGCCATCCGCCGGGCGAGCGCTCGGCGCGGGTGCAGCAGGCGGTGCGCATCCTCGATCAGCGGCGGGTCGATTTCGAGTACGACGGGGAGATGTCCGCCGACGTGGCGCTCAACCGCACGCTTGCGGCGGCCTATCCGTTCTGCCGGCTGAACGGTCCGGCGAACGTGCTGGTCATGCCGGCGTTCCATTCCGCCGCCATTTCCACGAAAATGCTGCAGGAACTCGGCGGCGCGACCGTGATCGGCCCGCTCCTCGTCGGGCTCGACATGCCGGTGCAGATCGTCGGCTTGAACGCGACCGATTCCGATCTCGTCAACATGGCGGCGCTCGCCGCCTATAACGTGAGCGGATGAGGACGGTACCAGGAGGCAAAGCTATGAGGAGCGGACTTGCCGGCGTGATCGCCGCGATAGCCACCGCCGTCGACGCCAAGGGCGAGCCGGATTGCGCGCGCTCGACCGCGCTTGCGCGCTTTCTCCTCGACAACGGATGCGACGGGCTCAACGTGCTCGGCACGACCGGCGAAGCGACGTCCTTCTCGCTGGCGCAGCGCCAGCGCGTCATGCGCGCCTACGCGGACGCGGGGCTGCCGATGGAGCGCCTGATGGTGGGCGCCGGGGCGGCCGCGCTCGCCGATGCGGTGGCGCTCACGACCCACGCGGCCGAGCTCGGGTTTGCCGGCGCGCTGGTGCTGCCGCCGTTCTATTATAAAGGAGTGCCGGACGACGGGCTCGTCGCCTACGTGGGCGCCCTCGTGGAAGCGACCGCCGGCAGGCCGATCCCGATCTATCTCTATAACTTCCCCGCGCTCTCAGGCGTGCCCTGGCCGGTGAAGCTCATCCGCCGCCTGATCGGCGAGTTTGGAACGCGCATCGCCGGGCTCAAGGATTCCTCCGGAGACATGCCGTTCGCGCGCGAGGCCGCGGGCCTTAGCGACGCCTTCAAGGTATTTCCCTCGACCGAGGCGGCGCTCCCCGAGGCGCGCGAAGGGCCATTTGCGGGCTGCATCTCGGCGACCGCCAATCTGAACGCGGATCTGTGCGCGCGCTTCTACCGCCAAGGCGACCGTGGTGCTCTCGAAGCCGCGGTGACGATCCGCAAGCTGTTCGACGGCAAGCCGCTGGTGCCGGGGGTCAAGGCCGTGCTCGCGCATATCCATGGCGATGCCGCCTGGGCCAATGTGATGCCGCCGCTTTGTCGGTTTGCCGCAAGCGAGCGTGCCGCGTCGGTGGCGGGCTACGACGCGGTACGCGCCAAGAAGGTCGCCTGAGCCGCGCCAGAGATCGTGCTCCGCCCGTGCATTGACGCCCGGGAGCCGCCTCACTATAAGCGCGGCTCGTTTTTGCCGCCGATGAGCGGCGCGCTTCGCCAACCAGAACGGACCGATGGCCAATACGAAATCCGCCAAGAAGGCGACCCGCAAGATCGAACGCCGGACCGAGGTCAACAAGGCGCGCCGCTCGCGCATGCGCGGCTTCGTGCGCAAGGTCGAGGAGGCGATCGGAGCCGGCGACAAGAGCGCGGCGGTTGCTGCGTTGCGGGCGGCGGAGCCGGAAATCATGCGCGCGGCGCAAAGAGGCGTGGTGGCCAAGAACGCCGCGAGCCGAAAGGTGTCCCGGCTGAGCCACCGGATCACGAAGCTCGCCTGATCGCGTCGGCGCCCGACGCGCGCCTTCGATCCCCATTTTAATGAGAGCCGGAAGGGTCGACCGGCCCAGGTGCCCGTTTGCGCATCACCCAGCCGGCAAAGATACGAAATCGAAGGCTAGTACCGCGAACCCGAAGTTCGCATCACAATTGCCGCAAGTCCGATTGCGACCTTCGGGCTCGCGGCACCAGGGCGGCGCCAAGCGCGTCCGGGCGGCGTTTTGTAACGAGCAAGTTACCCGTTCGCGGCGCGCACGAAATCCCCCGCCAAGCCAAAGGTTTATCAGGAAAGCGCCGCAGGGGAGTTGGATTCCGCTCGGCGCGGGCGGTGCCGCGCGTTGATGCTCGGCGCACCGTGGCGGCTGTGCCACACCGCACGCCTGTTGAGATTCCGCGCGACTCTTCAAACGCTTGGGCGTCGACCGTTGAAGAACTTTGTCACCGAAGTGTCATCGCAGCCGCGCCGCGCCGCTATTGCGCCACGAAAATTGTTTGCCGCCCATGGGGGGGCTATGTATCGTCTCGGCACACCGGCACCCCGGTTGTTTCATTCACAGTTCGCGTGATCGGGCTCATCCTGGGATGAGAAACGGCGGAGTGCGCCCGCAACAAGCGTGACGTTTGCAATAGCTGCGAGACTCTCGACAAGGGAGCGTATGGGTGGGGTCTGAGTGCGTGTCTCGGCGTCCATGTTTTCAGTGGCGTAGCGCGTAAAGCCACAAACGCAAAAGTGGAATGCAAGCACGAGACATCGCGCGCGGCGGCGCCGATGTGCAGGGGGCAAAGACTATGACGACGTGGCGCAGGTCGGCACGGCCGACCCCGACAATTCCTGACCGAACTATTGAGCGAATAACTGTAAGACGCAGTTCGGAGCGTCTCATTGGTTTGAAGCAACGCGGCAGCCCCAGCGGTGCAGTCGTTGCCGGCGAGCGGCCGCACGAGGCCGCGCCGCCAGGCGCCTGATCGCCCGAGAGCTTTCAAGACACTGCCAATCGCCGTGTCCCGCGCCTGCGGGGCTCTTTTCACTCGCACCTCGATCGCGACACCGGAGTCAATGATGTTGAAGCCGTCCGAACCGGCCAGCGCGGAATATTCCCGACGACCTTTCCCGACGCTGCCTCCGACCCACGAGCCCAGATTGGCCATGCACACCACCAGTTCAGAAAAAGAGCAGTGGGGTCGCGTCAAGCAGCGCCTGCGCACCGAAGTCGGTGACGACGTCTTCTCGAGCTGGTTCGCGCGAATGGACCTCGACGCGATCGAGGGAGAGGTCGTGCGCCTCTCCGTGCCGACGCGTTTTCTCAAGAGCTGGATCCAGGCGCATTACATCGAGCGGGTGCTCGCTTGCTGGAAGGCTGAAGAGCCGGCGCTGCGCCGCATCGATCTCGCCGTTCGCTCTGCGGTCATCCGCACCCACACGCGGTCCAAGCCCGAGCCGGCCGGCGAGCCCGAGCGGGCGGCGCAGAACGGCGCGGGCGAACGGGCCAACGCGCGCGCAGTGAGCGTTCCGGCGCCGGCCGCCAGCGACGCGCTCGGCGGCTCGCCGCTCGATCCGCGCCTCACCTTCGAGACCTTCGTGGTCGGGCGTTCCAACACGCTCGCCCACGCGGCCGCCAAACAGGTGGCGAGCGCGCGCTGCGGCGAGGCGGTGATGTTCAATCCGCTCTACATCCACGCCGGCGTGGGACTCGGCAAGACGCATTTGCTGCAGGCGATCGCCTGGGCCGGCAGCGGGCAGAACGGCCACGTCAACGGCGCGCGCAAGGTGCTCTATCTCACCGTGGAAAAATTCATGTACGGCTTCGTCGCGGCGCTCAAGACGCAAACCGCGATCGCGTTCAAGGAGGCGCTGCGCGGGATCGACGTGCTGGTGATCGACGACCTGCAATTCCTGCAAGGCAAGTCGACCCAGGCCGAGTTCTGCCACACGCTCAACGCCCTCATCGACGCCGGCCGCCAGGTGGTGATCGCGGCCGATCGGCCGCCCTCCGATCTCGAGACCTTGGACGAGCGCGTGCGGTCGCGGCTCGCCGGCGGACTCGTGGTCGAGATGGGCTCGCACGAGGAAGAACTGCGGCTCGAGATTCTCAAGTCACGGGTCGCCGCCGCGCGACAGCATCACGTCGGCTTCGACGTGCCGGCGCCGGTGCTCGCCTTCATCGCCAAGACCGTGACCCACAACGGCCGCGACCTCGACGGCGCGCTCAACCGGCTGCTTGCCCATAACAAGCTCACCGGGCATCCGGTCACGGTCGAGATGGCCGAACGCGCGGTGCGCGACCTGGTGCGGCCGCAGGACCCCAAGCGGGTGAAGATCGAGGACATCCAGCGCATCGTCGCGCGCCAGTACAACGTGAGCCGCGCCGACCTGTTGTCCTCGCGGCGCACCGCCAACGTGGTACGGCCGCGGCAGATCGCGATGTATCTCGCCAAGGCGCTGACCTTGCGGTCGCTGCCGGAGATCGGCCGGCGCTTCGGCGGCCGCGACCACACCACCGTGCTGCACGCGGTTCGCAAGATCGAGACGCTCGCCGGCAGCGATGCGGCGTTGGCGGAGGAGATCGAGCTGTTGAAGCGGTTGCTCCAAGAGCCCTAAAGCGCGATGACTCTCTTCGAATCGTCACCGCGCTTTAAGTTCTTGCCGGAGCATGATCTTTTCCGAAAACCGGTACCCGCCCCGGATCGCGTCCCCGGACGCGTCCGGGGCAAGCTTTTTCGGGATCATGCTCTAACCTTGAGGATGGCGCGGCTGGGCACCTTGCCGAATCCGGCCGGCCGCGCCATTTTTCTGCCCCCGGCGTAGATTGACGCGCGCCTACCGCGGTTTGGCGCGAGCCCGCGCCGGGGGTGACGACGGGGCGAGCGGGGTCTGACATGAAAGTTACCGTCGAGCGGTCGGCGCTCCTCAAGTGCCTCGGCCACGTTCACCGGGTGGTCGAGCGGCGCAACACGATTCCGATCCTGGCGAACGTGCTGATCCGCGCCGAGAACGCGAAGCTCGCCGTCAAGGCGACCGACCTCGACCTCGAGGTGATCGAAACCATCGCGGCCGAAGCCGCGAACCCGGGCGCCACCACGGTGCCGGCGCACATGATCTACGACATCGTGCGCAAGCTTCCGGAAGGTGCGCAGGTCGTGCTGGATGCCTCGGGCGACCGCGGCAGCCTCACGATTCGCGCCGGGCGCGCCCAGTTCAGCCTGCAGACGCTGCCGGAAAGCGATTTCCCCGATCTCGCCGCCGGCGACATGACGCACCGCTTCACGCTTGCCGCCAAGGACCTCAAACGGCTGATCGACAAGACCCAGTTCGCGATCTCGACCGAAGAGACGCGCTACTATCTCAACGGCATCTACCTGCATGGGCTCGACGGAAAAGCGCCGACCTTGCGCGCGGTCGCAACCGACGGGCACCGCCTCGCTCAGGTCGACCTGCCCGCGCCCTCGGGTACGGCCGGCATGCCGGGCGTCATCGTCCCGCGCAAGACCGTGGGCGAAGTGCAGCGGCTGATCGAGGACGCAGAGGTGGAAATTGCCGTCGACCTGTCGCAGACCAAGGTCCGCTTCACGATCGGCGAGGTGGTGCTGACCTCGAAACTGATCGACGGCACCTTTCCCGATTACGCCCGCGTCATTCCGCTCGGTAACGATAAGGAACTCACGGTCGACAAGCCCGATTTCGAGGCAGCGGTCGATCGCGTCTCGACCGTCTCGAGCGAGCGCGGACGGGCCGTGAAACTGTCGCTCTCGGCCGGCAAGCTCGTCTTGTCCGTAACCAATCCGGATTCCGGCAGCGCCACCGAGGAGATCGAGGTCGAGTATGACGCCGAGCGCATCGATATCGGCTTCAATTCGCGCTATTTGCTCGACATCGCGGCGCAGATCGAGGGCGAGGTCGCGGTGCTCAAGCTCGCCGATCCCGGCTCCCCCACGCTCATTCAGGATCGCGACGCCAAGGACGCGCTCTATGTACTGATGCCGATGCGGGTTTGAGGGGCCGGGCCGCTGGTAAATGCCGGAGCCTGCTGCGGTCCGCATTCTTCGCCTGACGCTGACGAATTTCCGCAGCTACCGCGCCGCGAGCCTGACGGTCGAGCGCGATCTCGTCGTGCTTGCCGGCCCAAACGGCGCCGGCAAGACCAATCTGCTCGAAGCGATTTCCTTTCTTGCGCCGGGACGCGGCCTGCGGCGCGCCACGCTGGAAGAAGTGGCGTTTTCCGAAGGCGACGGGTCGTGGGCGGCGGCCGCCGAGATCGAAGGCGCGCTCGGTCTCGCCACGCTCGGCACCGGCATTGCACTGCCGACGGAAGACTTTGCGCTCGCGCGCCAATGCCGCGTCGATCGCGAGCCGATCGCCTCGGCCACGGCGTTTGCCGATCACCTGCGCATCGTCTGGCTCACGCCGGCGATGGACGGTTTGTTTGCCGGACCCGCCTCGGAGCGGCGGCGCTTTCTCGACCGGCTCGTGCTGGCCGTCGACGCCTCCCATTCGGGTCGCGTCAGCGCGCTCGAGCGGTCGCTGCGTTCGCGCAACCGCTTATTGGAAGGGCCGAGCCCGGACAGCCACTGGCTCGACGCGGTCGAGCATGAGACGGCGGAACTCGCCGTGGCGGTCGCGGCCGCGCGCGCCGAGACAGTGCGCCGGCTCGCCGCGGCGCTCGCCGCCGACAAGGAGGCAGCCTCGCCGTTCCCATGGGCGAGCATCGCGCTCGACGGGGCGATGGAAAATGCGATCGGCTCCGCGCCGGCCTCCGATCTCGAGGACCGCTACCGCGCCGCCCTGCGCGCCGGCCGCGCGCGCGATGCGGCGGCCGGCCGCACGCTCGAGGGACCGCATCTGACCGACCTCGGGGTCGGGCACGGTCCCAAGGGCATTGCCGCAGGCGAGGCTTCTACCGGCGAGCAGAAGGCGTTGCTGGTCGGGCTCGTGCTCGCGCACGCCGGGCTCGTTGCCGACATGACCGGGATCAGGCCGATTCTTCTGCTCGACGAAATCGCCGCGCATCTCGACCCGGCGCGGCGCGCCGCGCTCTACGAGCGGCTGGGGAGCATCGGCGCGCAGGTGTGGATGAGCGGGGCGGATCCTGCGGTGTTCGACACGATCGCCGATTCGGCCGCCTGGTTCGACGTCACGCCGGGCCGCGCGCAACGGCGTGCGTGAGCGACCGCCCCTATGGGAATGCGTTCCGCGAGCCCCCGTTCGGCAGCGCGGAGCGCATCTGCTGCTGCCCGCCGCGGGGAATCCCGGCCGGGTCAATTCATCTGCTCTGATCAAATTGGCTCATCAGCGGACGTGCGCTTCCGCTCGCCAGTTTTTGCGCAGCGCTCGCGATCTCTCTGGCCTGGTCGGCAACGATCTCCAGCTGTCGCCGAGAATGCGCGGTCGATACTTCAATCAGCTCCGGAACAGATCCGGCCTTTAGCGCGTCCTGCGCGTACTCAAAAAAGGCCTCGACATTCGCGTGCGCGGCCGACAGGACCTTCAACTGAAAATCCCGAAGAGCATCCGCGGTATTTGCTGCACTTTCCTGCATTCGATCGGCGGTCCCGCGCGCCGTATCTTTGATCTTCCTTTCAGTGCTTCTGGCATCCATGGTGAGTCCTCTCCCGTGGTGCTGCGCTTAGGTGGCAGCGGTTCGCCTTCTGGCGAAGATACTCGTGATCGCCCATAAGCACCTCCGCGATTGCTCGATTGCTTACCACGGGTAAAGGACAACTCCGGCGCTTGTTCCGTTTAGTTTTTATGAAAACACGGACTCTGGTGTCCTTGGAGTGCCTTGTTTTCACAGGCAGGGCGCGCATTCACTATCATCGCACCGAAAGATCTCGCATCGGGGTCGCCCGCGTCGATCCAACGCGGGGGGTTTACAACCCCCAACCCAGAACTAAGACCTCCTTAAAACCTTGCTCGATGACGGAGCATGGCATGAACCAGATCACCGAACGACACGGGATTGCAGGTATGCCGGTGGGCGAAGTCGCTACCGTGCATTTGATTCCTTGGGGCGACGGGGAGCAGGGCGTGCTTTTCACCTACACGAATGGTCGCAAAATCGCCGTCCCGATCGATCGCGACCCACGCTCGCCGGTTGGGAACCGGACTGCGCGAGCCCTGGTGTAGCAGTCGCCAAAATCGCGGCTTCCCCAGGGCTCCCACGGCGCTGCCTGCCTCGCCCGAGACGGTCGGCCCCCGATTTCGATCCGGCGCGGCACGGCGTGCACCATGAGCGGCTCGGCAGCATCCGCGCGCAAGTGTGGATGAGCGGCCCTGACTTGGCGGTGTTCGACACGATTGGCGGGTTGGCCGCATCTACGTCACGCCAGGCCGGACAAAACGGCGCGCGTGAGCGGACTTCGCTTTCCCGCCGCAGAGCCATCCGCAGGCCCGAATCAGAGGCACGAACCGGGCCATTCCCGCCCCTGGAAATTCGTAAAAAAGGCCTTACATACCAATAACTTCGACGCGAGCACTTTGGCCTGTACGGGGCCATATTTTCGTGTCAAACCAAGCGATAATTCCCGCGTTTGAAAACGATTCGAAGGTCCGCATGGCCGAACCCGCCCGCCGACAAGACCTGCCCTCCAGCTACGACTCGGAATCGATCAAGGTCCTCAAGGGCCTCGATGCCGTGCGCAAGCGTCCGGGCATGTATATCGGCGACACCGACGACGGGTCGGGCCTGCATCACATGGTCTACGAGGTCGTCGACAACGCCGTCGACGAGGCGCTCGCGGGCTACGCCAAGGAGGTCGTCGTCCGCCTCAATCCCGACGGGTCGTGCACGGTGACCGACGACGGCCGCGGGATTCCGACCGACATTCACAAAGGCGAAGGCGTCTCGGCGGCCGAGGTCATCATGACCCAGCTGCACTCGGGCGGGAAATTCGACACGAAGTCCTACAAGGTTTCGGGCGGCCTGCATGGCGTCGGCGTCTCGGTCGTCAACGCCCTCTCCTCCTGGCTCAAGCTCACCATATGGCGCGACGGCAAGGAACACTTCATCGAGTTCAAGGACGGCGACGCGGTCGCGCCGCTCGCCGTCGTCGGCGCGGCGCATGACAAGCAGGGTACCGAAGTCAGCTTTCTGCCCTCGCCGAACACCTTCACCATGCGCGAGTTCGACTGGGCAACGCTCGAACACCGCCTGCGCGAGCTGGCCTTCCTCAACTCCGGCGTCCTGATCGTGCTCTCCGACATGCGCCACGCGGTCGAGAAGCGCGAGGAGATGCGGTACGAGGGCGGCGTCGAGGAGTTCGTCAAATATCTCGACCGCAACAAGACGCCCCTGGTGCCCAAACCGGTCGTGGTCAAAGCCGAGCGCGACGGCATCAGCGTCGAGTGCGCGCTGTGGTGGAACGACGGCTATCACGAGGCGGTGCTCGCGTTCACCAACAACATCCCGCAGCGCGACGGCGGCACACATTTGGCCGGCTTCCGCGGCGCGCTCACGCGCCAAGTCACCGGCTACGCCGAAAGCAGCGGGCTCGCCAAGAAGGAGAAGGTGGACCTCACCGGAGACGACTGCCGCGAGGGGCTGACCGCGGTGCTCTCCGTCAAGGTGGCGGACCCGAAGTTCTCCTCGCAGACCAAGGACAAGCTCGTCTCGTCCGAGGTGCGGCCGGCGGTCGAGAGCATTCTCAACGACGCGCTCGGCGCCTGGTTCGAGGAACATCCGGCCGAGGCGCGCGCGATCATCGGCAAAGTGGTCGAGGCGGCCGCCGCGCGCGAAGCCGCGCGCAAAGCGCGCGAATTGACCCGCCGCAAGGGCGCGTTCGACGTCAATTCGCTCCCCGGCAAGCTCGCGGACTGCCAGGAACGCGATCCCACCAAAGCGGAAATCTTCATCGTCGAAGGCGATTCGGCGGGCGGCTCCGCCAAGCAGGGGCGCAACCGCGAGTTCCAGGCGGTGCTGCCGCTGCGCGGCAAAATCCTCAACGTCGAACGCGCGCGCTTCGACAAGATGCTCTCGAGCCAGGAGATCGGCACCCTGATCACGGCGCTCGGGACCGGCATCGGGCACGGGGAGTTCAACCCGGACAAGCTGCGCTACCACAAGGTCATCATCATGACGGACGCGGACGTGGACGGCTCGCACATCCGCACCTTGCTGCTCACCTTCTTCTTCCGCCAGATGCGGGAGCTGATCGAGCGCGGCCACCTCTACATCGCCCAGCCGCCGCTCTACAAAGTGACGCGCGGGAAATCCGAGCAGTATCTGAAGGACGAGCGCGCGCTCGAAGACTCCCTGATCGAGGGCGGGCTCGAAGAAGCGGTGCTGCGCACCTCCTCGGGCGAAGAATGCGCGGGCGACGATTTACGCCGGATCGTCTCCGAGTCGCGCGTCATCCGTAACGTGCTGGCCGGATTGCACGGCCGCTATAACCGCAAGGTGGTCGAGCAGGCGGCCATTGCCGGCGTGCTCACGTCGGGCATTTTCGGCGATCCGCGCAAGGCGACCGACGCGGCGAAATACATCGCGCGCCGCCTCGATGCGCTCTCGGAGGAGACCGAGCGCGGCTGGGAGGGAGAGTTCACCGAGGGCGAAGGTTTCGTGTTCGCCCGCACCGTACGCGGCGTCAAGGAAGCGGCTATCATCGATCCGGCGCTGCTCGGGTCGGCCGACGCGCGCAGGCTCGACGAATACGCCGCGTCCCTCCAGGAGGTCTATGCCCGGCCCGGCCTCTTGCGCCGCAAGGGCGAAGAAACCCCGATCTATGGCCCGGTCGGCCTGTTCGAGGCGGTGACCGCCGCCGGCCGCAAGGGCATTTCGCTCCAGCGCTACAAGGGCCTGGGCGAAATGAACGCCAATCAGCTGTGGGAGACGACGCTCGATCTCGACGCACGCTCGCTGCTGCAGGTGAAGGTCAAGGAAGTCGACGAGGCCGACGACATTTTCACCAAGCTGATGGGCGACGTGGTCGAGCCGCGCCGCGAGTTCATTCAGGAGAATGCGCTTGCGGCGACGGTCGATGTCTAAGGCGGCTGCAACCGCGGATTAACCGCGACGCCGGAATTGCGAACAATTTCGACTGTGAATTTAACCTGCCGATTTCGGCAAGGCGATCGAACTCAAGCCACGAAGCGTTTTTGACGCGCTGGCGCAAACGAAGCCAAGAAACGAGTTCAAGCGCTCGAAAAAAGGACGCCATGCGGCAGTGCAGGCGAACTGGGCGGCGGGCAGTCCTGCCTGTAACGACCGCCCGGCTGCGTTACCCTGCTCGAGCCTGACACCGACGGCGCTTCCAAGCTCCTGCCCCCATCTGGTGCGGTAATCGCCTTCTGACCTTCTTGCAGTTGTCATGCGCCTTTTCCGGCACCATGGCGAGCAACGGTCGGGCAGGTATTTCCGGATCATCCGCGCATGCTGTTACCTGCACGCTCGACCCGGCAGTGATCTGCACAATAACGAAGCTTCTCCGGGCTTGTGATCGATGTTCAAGTGTTGTAGCATTGTGCAATCATTAGTCGTATCCGACTAGATTTACTTTGGATTTTAACGAGGGGGAGGCTGGGATGATCCTAAAAAACGCGCTCGCGTGGCTGGCGATCGGCGTCACCTATCTCATCTTGTGCGGCTGCTCCGATTCACAGATCGGCAAAGTCCAGGACGAAGCGATGGCGCACGGCCGTGCCGGCACGAGCTTCCCGGGCGCCGGCAGCGACAAGAACGGCAAGGACTATCTCGCCGACATGGACTACGGCTACCGCGGCGACGTCAAGCTCACCGAAGATGAAATTCGCGGCCGGGTTAACTGGATCATATGGACCTTCGGCAACGACCGGTTCTGGGACTATATGTCCAACCACACCTACGGCGTCTTCGATCTGCTGAAGATCCTCTCGTCCTATCCCGAGACGGGCTATTGCACCGAGGACAAAACCGGCTGGAACAAGGGCAACTACGACGGCAAATACGACGGCCTCGACCGGGCCGGCTGCGAGTCCAAGGGCCTGACCTGGGTACCGCTGAGCCGCGACAACCGCTGGAAATACTACGGCCTCATCAACGAGCCCTGCTTCCAGAAGGCGACCGAGCCGGGCAAATGGGGGCTGTGGCTCGACAAGCGCATAACCTCGCCCGAATGCCCGCCCGATCCGTACGCCGATGCGAATGCATATCCCGGCGTCAAGTTCGGCGCGCGCGGGGTCGCGAAGGATGTGCCGGTCGGCTCCTACTACGGGGATCCATCGGGCATCGTCGGCCTGCGCATTTTCCCCAATCCCGCATTCGACGAGGAAGCCCAGCGCAAGTGGGATCCGAAACGCTATTATAGCGACGAGAAGTATTACCTCGACCAGAACCTCGTTCGTCCCTATCGCGTCGGCATGTCGTGCGGCTTCTGTCACGTCGGACCGAACCCCTCTAACCCGCCGGCCGATTTCGAAAACCCGAAATGGGCCAACCTGAACTCCAATCCCGGCGCGCAATATTTCTGGATCGACCGCATCTTCGTTTGGAATCCGAAGGACGTCCAAAAGAACTTCATCTTCCAACTGCTGCATACCTCGTTGCCGGGCGCGCTCGACACGTCGTTCGTGTCAACCGACAACATCAACAATCCGCGCACGATGAACGCGGTTTACAACGTCATGTCGCGCGCCATGGAGGGCGCGTCCTATAAGGAGAAACTCGCCGGCGGCGGCCTGCTCAACAAGCAATTCAACGACTTCCCGCAGACCAACATCAAGCCGCTTTCCGATCTGTTCGTGCCGCCCGACACCGTGCTTACGCCTCACGTCCTCAAGGACGGCGCCGATTCCGTCGGCATCCTCGGGGCGCTGAACCGGGTGTTCATCAACATCGGGCTGTTCAGCGAGGAATGGCTGCTGCATTTCAACGCGCTGGTCGGCGGCAAGGAGATCTCGCCGATCAGGATTGCCGACCTCGACAAGAACTCGAGCTATTGGCAGGCGACCGTCCAGCAGACACCGGACCTGGCGCTGTTCTTCCTCAAGACCGCGCAGCCCGACAAGCTCAAGGACGCGCCGGGCGGCGCGGCCTATCTGACCACGGATCAGGGCAAGCTCGACCGCGGCAAGATCGTGTTCGCGGAGAATTGCGCGCGCTGCCATTCGAGCAAACAGCCGACCAACATGTGCAAGCTGGGCGAGCCCTGCACATCGGGGCAGATCATCGAGAACTCGGGCGCGTACTTCGACTGGATGCGCACGGAAGTCATGAAGCCCGACTTCCTCGACGGCAATTTCCTGTCAACCGATCAGCGCCTGCCGATGACCGACATCGGAATCAATGCCTGCAGTCCGCTGGCGACCAATGGCATTCGCGACAATATCTGGGACAATTTCACCTCGGAGACCTACAAGACTCTGCCGCCGGTCGGCGACATCACGCTGTACGACCCGGTGAACGGCAAGCCCTATCAGTACACTCCGGCCGGCGGCGGCCGCGGCTACGTGCGGCCGGCTTCGCTGATCAGCGTGTGGTCGAGCGCGCCGTTCCTGCAGAACAACGCGGTCGGGCCATTCAACGGCTATGGCACCGTCGAAGGTCGGATGGAGTCCTTCAACGCGTCGATCCAGCAGATGCTGTGGCCGGAGCGCCGCAGGAAAGATCCGCTCATCGGCGACAAGGTGCCGGGCCCGAGCTACATCCAGCGCACCACGGCGATCAGCTGGCTGCGGGTTCCCACCGGCTATCTGCCGCCGGAACTGATGGATTGGGGCCCGTGGCTGCACCATTTCGTGCCGTGGCTGTTCAACGCGGACTACGATCTCGAGATCGGCCCGATTCCGGCGGGCACGCCGGTCAGCCTGCTCTCCAACATTCAAATACTCGCGGAAAGCCCGAACCTGGACGACAAGAAGGCGCACTTCAAGAAACTCAAAGCTGTCCTTCTCAAGGTCATTGACACGCTCAAGAACCTGCCGCCCAACGCGACCAACGATCAGTTGATCCAGGCTTGGCGCCCGCTCGTGCCCGACCTCATTGCGGTGAGCAAGTGCCCGGACTTCATCATCAACAAGGGCCACTACTTTGGAAGTAATCTGAGCGACGACGACAAGAATGCGCTGATCGAATTTCTAAAAACGTTCTGATGCCGCAACCCCCGAGGTTCGCAGTCATCGCGGCATACGCGATTGCGAACCTCGGCGCGCCGGCGCGACAGGGAGGCTACCATGGCCGATAAGGCAAAATACGAATACATCGTCGTCGGATCGGGCGCGGGCGGCGGAACCGTCGCCGGCCGGCTGGCGCAAGCCGGGCACACGGTGCTCCTGCTGGAAGCGGGCGGCGACGCGATCAAGCTCAAGGGCGGCGGCCCGGTCGGCCCCGACCGGCTGCCCGAGGACTACCAGGTCCCCACCTTCAACGCGATGGCCTCGGAAAACGAGGCGATGCGCTGGGCTTTTTTCGTCCGCCACTACGCCAACGATGTTAAGCAGAAAGCCGATCCCAAATTCGGCATCGGTTACGGCGGCAAGCACGAAGACGGCGTGCTCTATCCCCGCTCCAGCACGCTCGGCGGCTGCACGGGCCACAACGCCATGATCATGGTGTACCCGCACAATCCCGATTGGGACGAGATCGCCACGCTGGTCGAGGACCCATCCTGGAACGCGAGCAACATGCGCCGCTACTACGAGCGGCTGGAAAACTGCCACTACCGGCCGGTCTGGCGCTGGATCCAGAAGCTGTTCGGCTGGAATCCGACCCGGCACGGGTTCGGCGGCTGGCTGACCACCGAAAAGGCGCTGCCCAAGTCCGTGCTGGGCGACAAGGATCTCGTCAACACCCTCAAACGCTCCGCGCTGAAGATTTTCCACGAGCTGCGCAATCCGATCCAGCAGCTGCGTGAAGGCCTGGTGGCGAAGCTCGACCCCAACGACTGGCGCATCGACAGGCTCGCCGCCGAGGGGATTCATTACGCGCCGCTCGCCACCCGCGGCCACGCCCGCAACGGCACGCGCGAGTTCGTGCTCGACGTGGCGCAGCGGTGTCCCGACTATCTAACGATCGAGCTCGACGCGCTCGTGACCCAAGTGCTGTTCGACGACGCCAACCGGGCGATCGGCGTCGTCTACCGTAAGGGGGCGCAGCTCTATCGCGCCAGCGCCTCGCCCAGCACGTCCGACGGCGATGAGCGGACGGTTTACGTCTCGCGTGAGGTGATCCTCTCGGGCGGTGCCTTCAACACTCCGCAGCTCCTGATGCTCTCGGGCGTCGGGCCGAAGGCCGAGCTGGACAAGCACGGCATCAAGGTGCGCGTCGACCTGCCGGGCGTGGGTACCAATCTGCAAGACCGTTACGAGGTCGGCATCGTCAATCGACTCAAGGCGGAATGGGAGGTCCTCAAGGGCGCGAACTTCACGCTCGACGATCCGGCGGGACGGGAATGGGCGAGCAGCCGCAAGGGGGTCTACACGACCAACGGGGTGGCGCTCGCGGTGATCAAGAAATCGGCGCCGGAACGGCCGCTGCCGGACCTCTTCGTCTTTGCCCTGCTCGGGCATTTCCGCGGTTATTTCGCCGAATACTCCAAGCTCGTCGCCAAGCAGCCCCACAATTATCTGACCTGGGCGATCCTCAAGGCGCACACCGAGAACCGTGCCGGCACGGTGAGACTGCGGTCGGCCGATCCGCGCGATCCGCCCCTGATCAATTTCCATTATTTCAGTGAGGGTACAAACGGCGGCACGCAGGATCTGGATTCCGTCGTCAACGGCGTCGAATTTGTCCGCACGCTCACGGCCACGATCAGCGCGTACATCGAGGAGGAGGAGCTTCCTGGAAAGAACGTGAAGGATCGCAAGCAGGTCGGCGACTTTGTCGCAAACCAGGCCTGGGGCCACCACGCCTCTTGCAGCTGCCCGATCGGGCCGCGCACCAACCCGATGGCAGTGCTCGACAGCAATTTCCGCGTCTACGGCGTGAGCGGCCTGCGCGTGGTCGACGCATCGGTGTTTCCGCGCATTCCCGGCTTCTTCATCGTCACTTCGGTCTACATGGTCGGCGAGAAGGCGGCCGACTCGATCCTCAGCGACGCCGGACGTGCGGCGGTCCTGCCGCCGGACACTTTCACGGAGGCCGGGCAGCAGCCGCGCAAGCCCGTGGCGGCGGCGGCGCGAGTCGCGCTGCTCTTCCTCTTTGCCGGGCTGGTGGGTCTGTTCGCCACAACTGCGCCGGAGAGCGCACCCGAGCAGAAACAGATGAAAGCGCTCAAGGAGTGCGGCTGTACATGGGACAGCGCGTATAAGAGTCACAAAGAAGCGCGCAAAGCCCCCGTGAGCACACCTTGGCAGCGGTTTACCCGGCGCGACTACCGCAGCCGCATGGACGAGTGCCTCGGCAAGGCGAAGACCCCGTCGGGGTGCGACGCCGACGCGCAACGATCGGCACAGCAGCAGAAGTCCGCAGCCGGCGGCTGATACGGCCCCGCTCGCGCGCGGTGCGCCCGCCGCAACGAAACCAGGGGGGACCGATGCCTGCGCTCTTGAGTGAAAGCGTGCTCGCCGAGGAAGCGGCGGCCATTCACGGCGTCCACCTCGACCCCGTCGCGTTCGCGACGGACCTGAGGTCCCACACGCGCGGCGTTAAGCTCGGCGTCGGCGATGACGATGCCGAGGTTTCCGAGGAAGAAGGCAAGCGCCGCCGCGCCTTCTATCGTCAACTCAACGAACGTGACAGTGCCGCGCTCTGCCTGTCGGGCGGCGGCATCCGCAGCGCCGCCTTCGGCCTCGGCGTGATCGAGGCCCTGGCGCGCCAGCAGGTGGGCGGCGGCGAGACGCAACACCCGAAGAAGAACGCCGACGGGGACTGCAAGCCGAAGGACAATCGCGAGCCCGAGCACTCGCTGCTCACCCGGTTTCATTATCTCTCGACGGTTTCCGGCGGCGGCTATATCGGCAGCTGGCTCTCGGCCTGGTGTCATCACGCACGGTTTGAACGGGTGTGGCGCAACATGGTCGGGCGGCCGCGCGGGCCCGACGTCGAGACCGCCACGATCGGCTGGCTGCGGGCCTACAGCAATTATCTCACGCCCAAGCTCGGGGCATTGTCCGGCGACTTCTGGGCGGCGATAGCTATTTTCTTGCGTAACCTCCTGCTGAACTGGCTCGTCATCATCCCGCTCCTGTGTATCGTTCTACTGCTCATCAAATTGGTCGCGATATTCGCGATCGGCTTCGCCCACCATTCCCCGACCGCGTGGATCACGGGGGGGTTCGGCGTCGCCGGCGCGCTGGTCTTGATTTTCGCGCTCGCTCAGATCACGCGCGACCGGCCCTCGCGCCGCCCGCCTCACGATCCTGGCATCCAGCAGGGCGCATTCCTGTTGTGGATCCTGCTGCCGTCGCTGCTCGCCGCAGGCTTCTTCATCCAGCTTGGTGCCTCGAACTCGGGCCTCGCCCTGATCGGTCTCCATGGCAAGGCGGTGGTGATCGGATTGGCTGCGCTGGCCGGCGCCGTGATCTATGCAGTGGGCTGGATTTTCGCCGGGCGCAGGTACGACGGTCGCGACTTCGGCTACTGGACACTGTCGGGCGTGGCGTTCGGGGCCCTGCTCGGCGTCGGCGCGTATGCTTACAATCTGGCACCGGTGGAAAGCGCGCAGGTATTCAACGATCTCTTGCTTCCGACGATCTTCGGGGTGCCGTGGGTCATCGCCTCGCAGATGATCGCGGAGATGCTGTTCGTCGCCTTCACCAGTTATCAGGAGGACTCCGACAGCGAACGCGAGTGGCTCGGCCGGACTGCAGGCTGGTACCTTCTTGCCGCCCTGGGATGGCTCGTCGGGACTCTTCTGATTTTTGCAGGCTCGCTGCTGGCCGAGGATTTGCTGCCGCACGTCGAGAAGTGGCTTGCGCCGATGGGGGGCATTTCCGGCGCCGTTGCCGCATGGCTCGGCAAGAGCCCATTATCGGGAGGGCGGGGTCAGCAGACGAAGGGCGCCTGGCCGATTACGACCACCACCATTCTCACGATCGCCGCTTTCCTGTTCCTCGCCGTACTCATTGTTCTCCTCTCCGAGGGACTGGATTGGCTGATGTTCGGTGGAACATCGCTGGTGATCTCTCTAAGATTTCCCGGGACGGAAATTTTCACACCGATCTGGTGGACGATCGTTGTGCGGCTGCTGGCCGCGCTCGCCGTCGTTGCCGTGGTCGCCTTTTTTGCCTCCTATTTCGTCAACATCAATCGGTTCTCGTTGCATGCGCTCTACCGCAACCGGCTGGTGCGGGCATTCCTCGGCGCGTCGCAGCCGCGGCGGCACCCGGACAACTTCACCGATTTCGACGCGGACGACAATATCCGGGTCCACGAGCTTTGGCCGGCGAAGCTGCGCGATGGCAAATGGCCGACGCCAAAGCGGTCCGAGTGGCGGCCGTTCCACGTCATCAACATCGCGCTCAACATCGTGTCGAGCCATCACCTCTCCTGGCAGGAGCGCAAGGCCGAGTCGTTCACGGTGAGTCCGCTGCACGCCGGCAGCGCCTGCAAGGCCTACCGGCCGAGCGCCGAGTACGGCGACCGCCACGGCGGCATTTCGCTCGGCACCGCCGTCGCGATCTCCGGCGCCGCCGCGAGCCCCAACATGGGCTACCATTCCTCACCGGGTATCACGTTGCTGCTGGCGCTGTTCAACGTCCGGCTCGGCTGGTGGCTCGGCAACCCCGGCCCCGAAGGCGAGGACACCTACCGCGACGAGGGACCGAAACTCGCCGCCCTGCCGCTGATCGAAGAAACCTTCGGCCTCACCACCGACGACCGGCCTTATGTCTATCTTTCGGACGGCGGACATTTCGAAAATCTCGGCATCTACGAAATGGTCCGCCGCCGCTGCCGTTTCATCATCGCGGTCGACGCCGGCGCCGACCCGGACTACGGCTTTGAGGATCTCGGCAACGCGCAACGCAAGATCGCGATCGACCTCGGCGTGCCGATCCGGTTCCACGGATTGACGAAGCTCAAGAAACGCCCGCCGGAAGGCGAGGCCGACATTGGCCCCGACCATCCGTATCACGCGATCGGCGTGATCGATTATGCGACGGCCGATCACTGCGACAGCAAGCCAGGCTACATTCTCTACATCAAGGCTGGCTATCACGGCGTCGAGGGGCCGAGCGTCTGTAGTTACGCGGTCGCCAACCCGACCTTCCCGCATCAAAGCACGGCCGATCAGTGGTTTTCCGAGTCGCAATTCGAGAGCTATCGTGCGCTCGGGTTTACCATCGTCGACCAGCTGCTTACCGCGACCTGCGACGGCATGCCGGATATGACGCTGGAGGAGATTTTCCAGGTGATCAAACGCGAGTGCGGCGACGGCCCATAGCCGTCGTCGTCAAAATCCCGCGATCCGCTGCACGGTCCAGAAGAGGGCAGTGGCGGCGATCGCGGCCGAGCCGGGCACGACAAAGCGCGGCCGATACCATGCCTTGTCGCGATGCCACGCCGCGACAGCCACGAACGCAACCGCGATGATGGTGAGCTGGGCCAGCTCGATACCGGAATTGAAGCTCACCAGCGCCGGGATCACCTCGCTGCGCGGCAGGTCAAGGTCGCGCAGCGCCTCGGCAAACCCCATGCCGTGCACGAGCCCGAAGGCGAACACCAGCAGCGGACGCCAGGGCGTGAGCTGCGGCGTAAGGATGTTTTCGATCGCCACATAGGCGATCGAAACCGCGATCAACGGCTCGACGATGCGCGGCGGCATCGAGATGATGCCGTACATGGTCAGCCCCAGCGTCACCGAGTGGGCGACCGTGAAGGCGGTGACCTGGGTGAGGATCGGCCGCAGCTTCGTCGTCAGGAGAAAAATGCCGAGTACGAACAGGATGTGATCGAGCCCCTGCGGGAGGATGTGCTCAAACCCGAGCAGCAAATATTGCTGGACGATTTCCAGGCGGGTCGGCGGGGTGACATGCGCGTCGACCGGGAAGGCGCGGCTCACCTCGTCACCTTCGAGCCATACCGTCACCGGGTTCTCTGCCCCCTCGGCGCCGAACACCAGCCCATAGGTGCTGTAGGACAGGTCGTAGCCCCAAGTGAGAGTGCGCGCCTGCGCGGGAATCGTTCCGGCGGCTTGCAGCACGACGAATGACGGCAGCGTGATGTCGGGCGGCAGCTCGAGGCGCGAGACCGCGATGCCGACGGGCGCCGGGGTGCCGTCGAATTTGACGTGGACGTGCCGTGCGATTGCATCGGCGAAGGCATCGAGCTTTGCCCGCAGCGCATCGGCGTCGAGATTGCTGCTGCGCGGCTTGCCCGCCTCGACCTCGAGCTTGTTCACGAGCGCCTGCGGCCCTGTGGTGATCTCGGCCGACCACGTGTCGTCCCGGCGCACGGTGAGGTGGACCTGGGTAGTGCCGATCTCGTGCGCGCCGGCGGCCGGCGCGGCGAGCAGCAGGGCGGCGAGCAGAAGCCGTTTCAACGGGAACCTTGCTGTGCCGAGGACGCGTGCGCCCCGGGCGTTTCGAAGGTCAGGGAGGCCCACATGCTGTCCCAGTCGGCGCGGGAAAAGAACCAGTCCCGGACCATGTGGACCGATTTGACGAGCCACACGCCGGCGCGCGGCAACGCGAACGTGAAGGCGCCCTGCGCGTCGCTGCGCAAGGTCAGCCGCAGCGAGGGATCGTCGCGCCAGAGCGCGACCA
>Ga0153928_1000259_pt1 | contig 26919 bp, 27 predicted proteins | sample TSNJ012MetaG_FD_106656 | JGI IMG/M metagenome (GOLD analysis project Ga0153928, IMG submission 106656) | Attine ant fungus gardens microbial communities from New Jersey, USA - TSNJ012 MetaG | ecosystem: Host-associated > Fungi > Mycelium > Unclassified | place: USA: New Jersey, Wharton State...
CGTTTCTCTTTTTGTTTTTTCATCCGTTTTTCCCTTCTCCTAATTTCCTTGTTTCAGTGCTCACTTTCTTTTACTGACTTAGTTTTAGTTTTATTATAGCGCCTGCTTTTATTTTTGTACATTGCAATTTGCCATTTTTTTAACAATTTTTTTATATTCTCTTAGAGCCAGAGGATTTCATCCCGTCAAAGATCTGGCGGCGGTCGTGATGACAGACTACAAAAGCAGCCAGGTATGTACTGCACTAAATGGCGCGTTTGATTTGGGCTTAGACAAAAAATATTACCTGCCTAAAGAACTCAATAAAAAATTAAAAAAATTTCAAACTAAGGATTCGTTAGCTTTGGAATATATATAAAATGCCTTGGAGCTTCTGGCTTCAAGGCATGGATTTTATCAGATGCTTATACTATAATGCTGTGGTACGTTAGAATTATTTGTAACGCAATCCATCATACGCGGCGGTTGTGCGGAGTAGCGTAACAAAACGGCAGGATTGTTAGCTGTGGCGGGATTGAGATTTAGCAATAACATGGCGGATTTATAATTTCATTTCCTCACAACCACATTCAGCCATTTTTCATTCTTGCGTTCAGCCCGCACATCACCTGAAATCCACCACTCTTTTACCACTGCGCCATCAATTCCGGAAAACAGCATCTCCAAATCCCTTTCCATATAGTCATTAAACAACTGATTGTCTTTAATTCGCTGCGTATCTCCATATTTATAAGACGCATACAAAATGCCACCTGGTTTTATGCTTTTGAAAATCCTCTGCAGCACTGCTGTCATCTGACCTTTCTCCACATGAAGAAGAGAGGCACAAGCCCATACCGCATCAAATTCTTCATGAAAATTCAAATCGCGAAACCGCAAATGCAATACTTCTTGTCCAATTACTTCGGATGCCAATTGGCATAATTGTTCTGAGCCATCTACAGCCGTCACATGATAACCCCTGTTCAGAAAATACTTGCTGTCCCGACCGCTTCCACAACCCAAATCCAGAATATGCGCATTCGGTTTTAAATACGCTTCAACACGCTTATATAAGGAACTCATGTCAATATTCACGGTTCCCGCAAAGAAAGCTATTGCATTTTTATCATAATACTCCAGCGTTTGGTTCTCCATTCATTATTACCTCGTTTACTATAGCTCCCAACTGTCAAATCCCATATTCTGCGCGGCATGATACACTGGACATACAATTTCCTCCAGCCGGTTCGAAAAGGATTCTTTAGAAAGCCCCTGACAATAAAGCTTGATCTGAATATCTAAATCGTTCACATGTTCCTTTAAACACTTTTCAAATTCTTTATGTACCTGTTCATATTGCCAAGCCGTTTCGTATGCCTGGTATTCAATATTGCACAATTTAGGAAAATAACTATCCCAGTCCGGCAGATAATTGCTCTTACTGCTGTTAATGCTCCTTGTTGTAGGATGAAGATTCCAAAGCTCATCATGTGCAACATATGACCACGGAACAAAATGGTCAATTGACAGATTATTCTGTGTCATTTCTTCATTACCATAAATATCATGAATCGGGCTGACCGTAACAATTGCCTTCCAGTATTTCTTTACCCGCTCCATCTTTCGCTCCTGCGGAGGATACAGCTTATTTGCAATTCCCGGCACACTCGGATTTCGTTTCTGCAGATACATGATCATGTTAAATTGTATCCACCCTTTAATGATTTCTTGATTTTGCGTAATATAGGCAACCCACTCCGGCTGTACACATATTTCACTCTGAAGCCCCTGAATAATTTGAAAATAATAAATCAAACGCTCTTCCTGATTAATTCGTGCGGCCAATTTGGGTTTTGATAAATCCCATGCCTTCCCTCTCACTGAAGGCATAAACGGAGCTTGCAAACGATAGGGCACATAATAAGATAGCGTATTCTTCTTCCCCTTGAACACCTTGTCATCCAAAGCTTCCAGGTAATCAAAAATCTTTTTCGGTTTCTCATTGGACTTTAAACCACTGGTTTTATATACATAATCCACCAGACCTTCCAGGGTGTCGCTTGGCCCCAGATTCAAATGATACTCAGAAACCATATACCAGGCGGAAACAACCATATGATTCAATAATTCATCATAGGACATCTTATCTTTTCCATTGAGTACCTGTTCCACAATCGCCTGAAACCAGAAAAGCTTATAGCTCTCACTCATATTATCAAATAAACGAGAAAAATGCTGTATATCTAAATGTTCCGATTCCGGTAATCGCATTTTACTGTTCACAACACACCTCCGGCTTCCATGTGCTCCAGCAAACCTTCACATCCTTCCAGAACATCGGCGTAGGTCTGTTCAAAATTACCGGTGTACCAAGGATCGGCAATATTGTCAGAGCGTCCGGCAAACTCGAGAAGCCGCCGGATTTTCGCGTCAGGGTCGCCGCCGCAGATACGATGCATATTTTTAATATTCCATTGATCCATTCCGATCAGATAATCATATTCCTGATAATCATCCCTGGTCAATCGGACAGCGTACTTACCAGCCGGATTTATCCCATGCTCCCGCAGTTTTTCCCAGGTTCCCCTGTGAGGCGGATTCCCCAGTTCTTCGGAACTGGTTGCTGCCGAAGCGATCTCGAATTGATCTCCCATTCCTTTTTTATTCACCATGTCACGCAGGACAAATTCTGCCATTGGCGAGCGGCATATATTGCCGTGGCAGACAAATAAGATTTTTACCATTTCTTTACTCCTCGCACACTCTCCAAGAGAAATAACCGCATCCAGCACACGATTGTTTCATTTTGTTGTTTTTATTATCAACAGGTTCTCTAATGCTTTGCATTATTCGCCTTACTTAAACTGCCGCTGTATAATGTTCTTGCTTACTAATTACATCCTTTCGCATATAGCATAGCACAAATTGCTTGCGATATGCAATCGGTTCGCAAGCAATTTTGAAGTTGTCTACATCTCACTGTTACGCTTATAATGTTCGTGTATTTTGTGTTCGCCTAGCGGGTGATAAGGCGGCTATAAATTGTAAAAAATAAAAACCGTCTCATTGCAAGGGATAAATAAAAGCAGTATAATGGATAGACCAGGGGGTGTTAGAGATGGCTAATGAAGATAAGAAAGATTTTAATGCAATGCTGCACAAAGAAACTGATATGCCAAAAATACAGATTGTTACTGATGAAGCCGCCATCAAGAAATATGGCGGGGAAAAAATGTTTTTTGCTCCGCCTATCTCTTATGATGAAATTATGAAAACAGTACCTTATGGCAAGGTTATTACAGTAGGAGCGATCCGTGAATTTTTTGCAAAGAACAATAATGCTGACTTCACCTGTCCAATGACAGCAGGTATATTTGTTTCTATTGCAGCATGGGCGAGTTATCAGCGGACAGAAAATGAAACGCCGTATTGGAGAACCCTAAAAGCTAACGGGGAGTTAAACCCAAAATATCCGGGCGGCATTGAGGCACAGAAAGAGAAATTGGAAGCGGAAGGACACACGATAGTCAGAAAAGGGAGAACAAATCTTAAATACTATGTGAAGGACTATCAAAATGCACTTTATTGTTTAGGATAATTCACGAATATTGTCCGGAATCAGTAAGCTGTTACGCCGCCGAAGTACATAGGCATGCACATGGTGCAAAGAACGAGAGTTTTACCTAAGTAATGCTCTCGTTCTTTGACACTCGAGGAGCTTTGATAATGCGGAATAAGAAAATGGATATATATATATTTGTTTCCCTAGATATGAGTTACGTAAACTTGAATTGAATACTTAACGTAAATCCCACATCTTGTTGTAAGCCTCAAATGTTGCGTCAGCAATAAAGCTGCCGCCGTTGGCGTCGCCGATAACGACGACATTATCGAAATACTCTTCCAGGGTATCCTTTAGCAAAGCGTTTGGTTTGACGCCAAGTGACAAGACTACGGTATCCGTGGGATAAGCGTTCTCGCCGCCGTTTTTCAGGTCGTCAAACACCACCTCTTTCTCGCGAATTTCCTTAAGCTTATGCAGAAGGTTAAACTGAACCCCGCATTGTTCCAGCATCCCGATAAAATACATCTTATTCACCATTTCCGCGCCTTTGGCAATTTCGTCCAGCATGTCATAGAAAACCACCTGATTACCGGCTTTCACCAGATATTCCGCCGTATCCATGCCAGTCATGCCGGAACCGATAATGGCGACTTTGCTGTTCTGAACATTAACCTTTTCGTTCAGGATGTCATGGGCGAGTACCACATTGGGCAGGGAAGTTCCCGGAATATCAGGGATAACCGGGACAGCGCCGGTTGCCATAACCACAATATAGGGGTTAAGGGCTTTTAGGGCCGCAACATCCTTAATTTCCGTATTCGACTCGATTTTGACGCCAAGCCGCCGTAGCGCAGCTTCCCAGCTATCAGCCAGCCAAACCATTTTCTCTCTGCCGGAGGCTTTTGTCCCTATCCGCAGCGCGCCGCCTAATTCATGGTTTTTATCATAAAGCGTAACGGCATATCCCTTTTCGGCAAGCGTTTTTGCGGCCATCATGCCGCCGGGCCCGCCACCGATTACAACGGCGTTACGTCCTGCCCCGTTGATTTCCATATTGGCGTACCACTTCTCCAGCCCGTTTCTCGGGTTTACGCTGCAATGGGTCCTCCATACATTGCGGCCAAATTCGAACAAACAATGGTTGCAGCCCAGGCAGTTATGTACCTCGTTGGCTCGGCCGCTTCGCGCTTTTTCCACGAACTCCGGCTCGGCCATAAGCCCGCGGCCAATGCAGACAAAATCGCTGGCGCCGCTTTCCAGGGCCTGTTCCGCAATGGCGGGCGTTTTTACCGTATTGACGGCAAATACGGGAATGGACACGGCCTGCTTGACAGGAAGTATATAGGAGTTTTTCCATAGCGGCGGCATCTGGGACGGATCCACATGCATACCTGCGGAATAAGAGCCGCAGGAGACGTTGAGGTAGTCTAAGCCCAGCTTCTCCAAATATTTAGCCATTTCTACCGCGTCGGCATTGGTAATGCCGCCTTCGATGCAATCGTCCCCATTGATACGGATGCCGATGATAAATTTATCGGGAACCGCCGCGCGAATCTTCTTGAATATATTCGTGGCAAAGCGCATGCGGTTTTCAAAGCTGCCTCCATATTCATCGGTACGCTGATTGGCGCGGGGGCTCATGAACTGGTTGATAAGATATCCGTGGGCGCCGTGTAGCTCCACTCCATCCAGCCCCGCTTTGGCGCAGATGAGTGCGGCGTTCAGGAAATCTTCCTCCAGCGCGATGATCTCGTCATGGGTCAATGCACGCGGAGTGCCCATCCAATCGCATTCCGGTATGGCGCTAGGCCCAAGCAGTTCCCGGTTAAACTCCGGGTGAACCATGGCCTCCCGACCGGCATGGAGCAATTGGGCGAATATCAAGGAATCATACCTGTGGATGCTGTGCGCCAGCTTTTCCAACTGGAAATCGTTGCGGATATCGGTAAAGCGTTCCATATTGGCGAGGCTCATCCCGGTATCCTGGCTGACAATCATTGCCTCAGTGATGATGATGCCCACGCCGTATTTGGCCCGTTCCGTATAGTAAGCGATTTTGTCGTCTCCAAGCATACCGTCCGGGATTCCCACGCTCCCGGCAAGCGCCGGCAAGACAATACGGTTTTTAACCTCCCTGCCTCGGATATAACCTTTTTCAAATATTCTGGGGAAATACTGCTGGCCCTTATTCATGATATCCTCCTTTCTTTTTACATAGACAAACTCATAGTGACATTGCATCTTTTATACAAATTATATAACATATGTTAATTAAAATCAATTAAATTCAATATTTTCATTTACATTTTTAACATTTAATGATATAATGTTAGATAACGCGAGAAGGATTATACATGGAACATGATCTGACAGGGCGTGTGGCTGTAGTGATCGGCGGCGGACAGATGCCGGGAGATGAGAGCCCAAAACCAAATAGACCATAGGGGGATCTTGTGAAGCGTGAAGATCAAAGGGTGCAGCGCACTCAGAAATTGATACTGTCAGCATTTGAAGGTATGGTTCGTCGCATGGATTATCGCAAAATAAATATTTCCGGTATATCGGACGCGGCGGGTGTTGCCCGGCAAACAGTCCGCGCCCACTATGAATCTGTAGACGACATTCTTCTGGCCTGTATTCAGGAGCATGAGCGTTCCAATTCGGCCAGCCGTAATATTGATCTGCGCAATCTGCTGTTTCCGCAATGGATGTTTGCGGAAATTGAGTCATGGTTTAAGGAAATCCTTGAACTGGAAGATTTATACAGAATCCTTTTTCAGAATAACCTCGAAGTGAGGGCGCTTACGTCCATGAAAGAGTCATTTTCATTCGCCTACAGCATGCTTTTGGGTGTTTATCATCTGGATATCCCTCTTGATGAGCTGCTGTATTACATCGACTTTCAGGCATACGGCGCAATAGGATTGATAAAACGCTGTATTATGGGAGAGAAACTCCTGTCGTTGGAAGAAAGCTGCGCCATTACGCAGCGGATACAAACAAAATTTATGAGCGAAATTGTTCTGGCTGGACGGCTGATTCCACGCATGCCGGGTGACGCGGAGTTGATCAATGAAGCAGAAAAGTATCTTGCGCAAAAACAAGTTATGTAATAAATAAGGGTGTTCCCGAACATGGGAAGCAATCAGAGGTAACTGTTCATCGACTTCCCTCAATGGCTCATAGAGGAAAACAACAGAAAATCCATTACCTGCCGATTGAAGTCCTTACCTTCCTCATAGGCTCCATGTCCAAGCCCCTTATACAGAACCAGTTTGTTCCCATCTATTTGGTCAGCCATTTCTTTGGATGCGTCTACACCCACGACCTTGTCATCGTTCCCTCCGATTATAAGAGTAGGACATTTTATTTTTCCGAGTTCCTCATAAGCGTTATGCGTAAGGCAAGCATCCGCCTGTATGAAAAATCTACTGAAATCTTTAGGTTTTCCCATTCTGCCCATAAGCGGGTAGAGAAAACGATGCTTTTTAAGATACCTCTCCGAATATGATTTTTCGGCTGTATCAATTAGTAAGCCCTTGTAATCTCCATGCTTCACCATTTCTATCCAACTACTGAGGGCTTTTTGTATCGTATCATTTTGTCTTGACAGAGTAACGGCTAATACAAGTTTATTGACCAAGTTTGGATAATCAATCGCAAGGTATTGTGCAATCATTCCGCCCTGAGATACGCCCATAATATCCGCTTTGGAGATACTAAGCATCTTCATAGCCTCCGCTTGGTCTTTCGCCATATCCCTTGTAGAATATCCTTCTTTTATTTGGTTCTTTCTGCTGAACACATATACTTTATAATTCGCCGCATATGCTCTGTATGCCATTGCAAAAGGGAGTGCCGTTCCCTTTACTGTCGATAGGCCATCACCCAATCCAGGAAGTATAATCAAAATCTCGCTCCCTTTTCCAAAAGAGATATAGTCCATCTCAGTATCTCCAATCATGACCGTTCCATTTTTCGCATTTAGTAACATAATTTATCTCTCCACTCTATTTCATGAGTCCCAGTTTTAATATTTCCATATGCTCTGTAAGGCTCTTTACATATTCATTTCTTATGTTGGCAATATCCATACTGTTTTGTACTTCCGTTTTACTAATAAAATCTTCATTAAATCCCTTTAAAAACCATTTCAGAATGTCAATAGTTTTTTGTTTGTCCCACTTAAATTGATCCGTGTCAATATCTTCCAATAGTTTGTAATAAATTTCCTGCCCCGTAAGGTTGTATCTTGTCTCTACTTTTTGATAAATCTCAGTATCGCTTTTCATAAATGCCTTTGTAATAAGTTTGCATTTATCCGGATTTTGAATATACCAGGCAAATTCGAACTCCGAATATTTAATAACTCTTTTAAACAAATCTTTCGGTAGCATACCTGTTTTTTCATCCAAGCTCGACGTAAGCTCCGCGGTGATACAATCAAGTATATAAAAATACAGTTCTTCTTTACTCTGAAAGTATTTAAAGAGACTCCCTTTACTGATACCGGAGCTTTTTACAATTCTGTTGGTAGAGCTATTTGTATAACCGTGCTTGGCAAATTCGGAAATTCCAACGTCAATTATTTTTGTTTTCTTATCATGATTCAACTGATAAAATAAATCTGTAGGCATATTATCTCCTTACTGAATGACCACGTGGTCATTTTAATTGCAAATTATTGGTGACCATGTGGTCACCAATAATAGTATATCCCGTTTATTAGTCTTTGTCAAGTGTTTCTTACAAGCATAAAGGGGCCGTAAAAATTCGGCAAATGAGATCCTTAAGATTCCTTGCGGCTCCCTCAACATCTTCTTTAGCAACAATCGCAGAGACAATTGCGGCACCGCTGATTGGTATTCCTTGAAATTCGGTGATGGTCTGTTCATTGATCCCGCCAATGATGACAACCGGTAAACCGACCTCGGCACAAATCCGCCATAGTTCACCCTTTTCGGTAACAATCGCATCCGTTTTGGTACCGGTGGCGTACATAGCTCCGACGCCCAGATAATCTGCTCCGGCCGCCCGGGCCGCCAGCGCCTGCTTAAGGTTTCCAGCCGATACGCCGATAATTTTATCCGGTCCGATCAACTCCCGCACCTTCGCCGCCGGAAGATCCGACTGGCCCACATGGACCCCGGCGGCATCGACAGCCAGCGCAATATCCACCCGGTCATTAATGATTAAAGGCACCTGGTATTGATCGGTAATCTCTTTTACTCTTAATGCCATCTCATAAAACGCTTTAGAATTAGCCTCCTTCTCACGCAGCTGGACCAGTGTCACACCGCCGCGAATGGCCAGATCCACCGATTCTTCAATCGTTGCCGAACTCATCAGCTCCCGGTCAGTCACCAGATATAGGGTATAATCGATTTCAGGCTTCATAAAAGCGTCCCCTTTCTGCTAAGATTTGATCCGACATATGACTGATGGTATCCAACAAGGCCACCCGGAAACTGCCGTTACCAATACTCCCGGCTGCTTCGTAAGCCATCTCGCCGGCGATCCCCATCGACAGCAGAGCCGCGGTCACTGCCTCAAGAATTCGGCCCGGAGCCGCGCCGCAATATGCGCCCATCAGAGAGGAGCACATGCAGCCGGTTCCGGTTAGATTTGAAAGCATCGGATGACCATTTTCAATACAAATGACCCGTTGACCGTCCGATACCACATCGACGGCGCCGGTAATCGCTACCGTACAATCAAGCTTTACCGCCAATCTCTTTGCCATCTGTCCGGTCTCATCAAGTCCGGTGTGATCGTCCTCGGCCGCATCCACACCCTTGGTGCTGGCTGACAAACCGGCTATATAGCGGATCTCCGAGATATTGCCGCGCAGGACACTTATCGATACTTCATCAAGTATTTGCGCTGCCGTTTCATTACGATAAGCACTGGCACCGGCACCGACCGGGTCAAAAATCACCGGTATGCCCTTTTCATTTGCCGCTTTGCCTGCCAGGATCATCGAAGGCACCGTACGTTCATTTAAGGTTCCCATATTAATGACTAAGGACGAAGCAATCCCTGTAATATCCGCTGCCTCCCGGGGATCATCCGCCATAATCGGTGAGCCGCCGATTCCTAAGGTTATATTGGCACAATCATTGACCGTAACATAATTGGTGAGGTGATGCACCAGAGGTCTTTTTGCTCGTACTTCATTTACGCACAGTGCGATGTTAAAGCTTTTCTCGTTCATTTTCCTATTTTCCTCTCTGTTCATAATCACCGGCTGGTCTGATCAAAATGAAAAAACGCTTGAGCGAACTCAGCGTTTTTAGTCGTTTCATTTTAACACGTCTATGTTTATTAACCATAGAGCGTTTCACATAACTCCCTACGCCGGTCTTAACCGTCAGGTTCTAAGGGTCAGGTTTTACCTTCTCAACTCCATTGAGTCCCCCTGCAACTGTGATTATAATATAACTCTTATGATATTACAAGCCCAAAATTCTTAGCAGGCCTTGAATTCTATGCCGGGAATTCTGGCCCCGATGATAAAGTCCGGGCCACAGGCAACGTGTATACCGGTCAAAACTTCTTTTGCGAATCTGACACGGTTTTCAAAGCTTCCGCCGTATTCATCGGTTCTTTTGTTCGTATCCGGCGATAGAAAACTGCTTGTTTGCAAAAACGGAGTATTTATATATATACTTGATATCATCCATCCTCGCGGCATTGGTGACCGGCTTGCCATAAGGATAATCCACGCTAACCACGCCTGGAGTAATCACTGCGCAACCGCCTTTGGCAATTTTAAACCATAGCTAATCTGGATTAGATTGCAATTCTCGCATGGGTTGTGTACCAGCCGCCATCAATTTTTATCACATCGCCCGTAATAAATTTTGCTTGTTCGGAAGATAGATAAGCAACCAATTTTGCCACTTCACTTACATCCGCGACTCTTCCGCTGGGAATCGTCTGTGCCAGCTCCGGCGCAGAGAACGCGTCCCATGCTTCGTCTGGCATGAGACTGCTGCGGATTAAGCCTGGGCAGATCGCGTTGACCCTGATGGGCGCAAGCGCTCCCGCGCAGTGACAAGAATAATTAGACAGCGCCATTTTAAACACGCTGTAGAGAATGGAGTTTGCCTGATGAGCCATCGACATATAAGAACCGATTGAAGAGGTGTGGCAGATGCTTGCGTTCTTGGATTTGCGCAGGTAAGGCACCGTATGTTTCGTCATTAATATTCCCGAAAGTAACAGCAAATGCGCCGCATGGTCAAACTCTTCGATTGTGATGGATTCCGGATGCCCCGGAGTATCAGCGCCGGCATTGCTCACCAAAACATCCAGTCTTCCACCAAATTCACTTTCTATCAGTTTGCACGCGTCCGCAATCTGCGCTTCATCCATAATGTCACATTTGCACGGAATAAAGTTTGAGCCAAACGACTCCTTAATCTTTGCAAAGTTCCGTCCCAGTCCGATGACCTTAGCTCCTTGCGCAAGAAATTCTTTTGTTATACCTAAGCCAATACCGGATGTCGCTCCGGTCACCATCACGTGATAGTCATTAAACATAATACATCTTCCTCCCTATATCACTGTGCTCATGCCGCCGTCGATAATGACATCCGACCCATTCATGTAAGGCGATTCTTTCGAAGCGATAAAACAAATCAGGCTTGCGGCTTCTTCCGCTTCTCCAACCCTTTTCACAGGTAGCGCGGCAGCGGTTGATTCGTATGTTGCCTCAACTTGCTCCTTGGTCATTTCAGTGCCTTCGCGCTCGAATATGGGTGTTTTAATGAATCCGGGGCTTACAGTATTCACCCTGACTCCGCGCAGAATATTTGCGGCAAGTTTACCGAAGTGTACCGCTCCCGCTTTTCCAAGACAGTACAGGATCGGCTCATCAAAAGTCCTGCTTGCCATCGAAGCCGTGATAACGATATTGGGATCGCCGACTTCGGATTTCAGCAAAAGCGGATACAACTTAGACGAAAATAAAACAGGAGCTTCGAGATTTAATCCAATACTGTCCGCAAAGATTTCATGCGAAATCTCGGTCAGTGGCGTATTGCACCCCAACCCCGCGTTGTTTACAAAGACGTCGAGTTTTCCGCCAAACGTCTTGTCAATGAAAGCACATGCTGCGTTGATTTCGATTTCTTTACGCACATCGCATTTAAAGGGGATAAACTTCTCGCCCAAATCCTTCGTTTTATTAAAGCTTCGACCGATTCCAATAACGGTTGCTCCCTCGTCCAAAAACTGCTTCGTTGCGGCAAGACCGATACCGGATGTCGCGCCTGTAATCGCAATCTTGTAATTCTCAAACCTCATTTAATTCATCCATCCTTTCGTTGTTACAGGTTCCAAAGCTCGTCAAAACTACCGCCGGTCGCGTGAACGATCTTGCCAGGGGTGACGCAATCGCCGACATAAACGACCTTTTCAAACTCTTTTGCCAGATTTTCCAACGTCTTATCAGACTTGATTCCCAAAGACAGAATGACCATGTCCGCTTTATCTGTAATTGCTTCACCGGTTTCCACGTTTTCCAAAACGACGCCGTCCGGCAGGATTTCCTTCATTTTGCAATTGGGATGGAAGGTAACGCCATGCTCGGTGAGGAAGCCCATATCCGCGATTTTGTTTGTTATCTCCGCCCCTTTGGCGATTTCATCCAGCATATCGTACATGCGGATTTTGTTGTTGTTTTCCACGAGTACTTCAGCCGTTTCCAACCCCGTCATGCCGGAACCAACGATGGCGATGCTTCTATTCCTGATGCCGGAAAAGTCTTTGAGGATATCGTGGGCCAGCTTGACATGGGGCAGATCAATACCGGGAACCGCCGGAACAGTCGGCTTGCCTCCAATGGCGGCCACAACTACCGAGGGATTATACTGTTTGATATCTGCCGCGCTTTCTATCGTGGTGTTTAGCCTTACTTCCACTTTCGTTTCAGCGAGCCGTGCTTTATAGCCGTCGATGGTCCATCTGATTTTGTCTTTGCCGGCGCCTTTGCACGCAAGAAGCAACGCGCCGCCCAACTCAGTGTTTTGATCAAAAAGGATTACCCTGAACCCTTTTTGAGACAACAATTCCGCGGCATTCATTCCACCGGGTCCGCCGCCGATGACCACCGCGTTTTTCCCAATTCCGCTTTTGACGAGAGTATCATCGTTGTATTGATACTCTTCACCCAGATAGGGGTTGAGAGAACACCTGCTGTGTCCACTGGTGCTTGCGAAATCCAGGCAATTGTCACACCCGATGCAGGTGCGTATTGTTTCAGGTTTATCTGCCATAACCTTACTGCCGAAGGCAGGGTCACAGAGAGAACCACGCGCCAGACCGATAAAATCGCAGACGCCATCAGCAATCAGCTTATCCGCAGTTTCAGCGCGTTTGATGTTGTTGACCGCAACGACTGGGATGGTTACCGCATCTTTAATTGCCTTTACCTGCTCGGTTCTGCATCCTTCCGGAAATAGGCTGGGCTCGGTGATCACAAAGGCGTTTGTATATGTACCGTGAGAGATGTTGATGCAGTCGATGCCGATCTTCTCCATATGCTTGGCGATTTGGACGCCTTCCTCCAAAGTCAGTCCGCCATCAAAACCATCCTTCGCATTCATGCGGATGGAGATAATGGTGTTTCGCGGGCGTATTGTTTTGATACCTTCTACAATTTCCGTAACAAAACGCATGCGGTTTTCAAAACTGCCGCCATATTCGTCGGTGCGTTTATTGGCACGAGGACTCATAAATTGGTGAATCAGGTATCCGTGGGCGCCGTGCAACTCGACGCCGTCCGCGCCGCCCTCCATTGCCGTTTGCGCCGCCTTTACATAAGCGTCGACCAACTGCTTTATTTCAGACTTGGTAAGCTCACGCGGCACCTCAAGATAGTCAACTTCCTTTAAGGCACTTGGCGCTACGGCTTGCTGACCATTATTGATTTGGGTGTTTGCCTGCCTGCCCATATGGAGTAGCTGAAAAATCATTTTGGTACCGTGCTTGTGGATGCGCTCCATCAGCGGTTTTATTTTTTCCGCCGAACCTGGAAGAGAGAGATTCGGGTCGCTTGTGCTGACATTGCCGCAAAGTTCTGATGTGACAGAACAGCAAGCCGACACAATCATACCGATGCCTCCCTTTGCCCGCGCCTCATAATAGGCTATATCCCTTTCTGAGATATAGCCGCTTCCATCGCCGACAGAAACACCGATGGGTGGCATTACGATGCGGTTTTGAATCTCCAATGCGCCAATTTTCCCTTTGTCCGAAAGATTTGCTGTTTTCATGCTAGTCCTCCCCTTTTGGTTGTTATTTATAGTTTATCAAAATACAAGTTGATAAACTATGTGTAATAAGCACACGTTTGATACTTTTTAATGTGTGAACCGAACACTCATCATTGCATAAATTTTGTGTTATGATATAATTAATATTGCCATATCGCCAAATAAAAACAGTGAGGGAGAATTGAATTGAGATGAAACAATTATCACAAGATTTTTATGCTAATGTCTATTCATTGCAAGAATTCCTCACTCTTGCACCCTGGAAGGCTCCACTGCTAAAGCGAGCCTGTGAATTATTAGGGAATCCGATTATACTAAGCGACTATTCACACCGCATAATAGGAGAGCACCATGAAGGCGCGGTTCGATATTCCAAATGGAACGAACTTATACAAACAAAAGATTATCCCTCGGACTGGATTGATGAGGTATTCCATCACCACGTGAAGGAACTCACAAGAAAAAGCATGGTCATCCACGATGAAAAGCATTCCGCTACGTCCTGGGTGGGTTCCATTTTCCGCAACGATATATGCTATGGCTTTTTAAGTGTTTTGGAAGAAAATCGGTCACTGACTAATGAAGAACAACAGTATCTTCCGTTGCTCTGCGATATTATCGCGGTGCGGATGGCGGAAGCAGGGGGGTATTTTGTGCATGATAGCTTTCATGGCCAGTTATTGTGCGATATATTAGAAGGGAGAATAACTGACCACAAAGAACTAAACAAGCGCATGATAACCAGAAATTGGGCAAGAAAATCAACCAATAAGGTTGTTTGCATCGATATGTCCACAGGCAGTCAGATGTTGCCGCCTTACTATGTGGCAAGACGCATAGCCGAATTATCCAAGCAAATCAAAGTGATTGAATATCGAAATAATGTTCTCGCGCTGGTTGAAGCATCTTCTCTTAATTACATGGAAGCTTTGTGTGAGATGATCTATTCGCAGTTAGAGTTGATGGGTCTTCGGGCAGGCGTCAGTGAAGTGTTTGATGACCTTCTTGATTTGCCTGTTTACTATTTTCAATCCTCGCGGGCTCTTTGGCTGGGGGGACGATTACACCTTGAAAAGCCATTACACTTCTTTATCGAATACATACTTGCCGATTTTTTCTCGGAGGTTACACAAAAGCTACCATATAAACAGTATCTACACAAAGCTGTTTTATTGCTAAGAAAGTATGATACCGATAATGGCACCACACTATCGGACACGCTATACTATTATTTAAAATACGATAAAAGTCTAACCAAAAGTAGCAAAGCTCTTTACATCCATAAAAATACTGTGACGGTCCACTTGGATAAAATAAAAAATATACTCAAAAATGACTTGTCTAATACGGATGAGATGTTTCATATGTTATTGACTTATGAAATGCTTAAGTCTATTGAGTTGGGCATATCTGCAAAATGAAATCGCGAGAAGATTGATAGTTCTTTTACCGGCAAGCAGGGGAAAGTGCGCGCACCTATATTGCTGTCAGCGAGCATCGTGTTCATAAGATTTCGACGGCTGCCGGGGTTCGCCAAGTATCCGATCCACGTTATTTTTTGCCCGGAGCAACGCGATCATTTCATCCCGTGCCGGGTGGTAGCTCTGATAGAGTTTTTTCTTTTCGGCGGCGAGGGTCGCGTACTCCTGTTTTAGCCTGTGACTTAGCACCATTTTTTACCATTATGCTCCAAAATAATCTCCTATAAAAAATCCCTATTTATTTCGCCAACTTTTGATATATTCTAATTTCTCCGCAACTGCTGCCTCGGCTCCCTGCTGCGTAGGCTGATAATACGTTTTCCCTTTTAGAGATTCCGGCAGGCACGCCATTCGGGTCAGCTTCTCTTCGGTATCATGCGCGTACTCATAGCCTGCACCGTAATGTAAATCGGCCATCAGCTGTGTCGGGGCATTACGAATCTGCAGCGGCACCGGCTCAGAAACCATCCGTTGGGCATCCTCACGGCAGCGTGCATAAGCGACATCCAGAGCATTCGACTTTGGTGCCATCGACAGATAGACGACTGCATGGGTCAGGTTGACATTGCACTCTGGCATACCGTTGAAATGACTGGCCTGATAAGCCGCCACCGCCACCTGCAGCGCCTGGCTGTCAGCCATACCGACATCCTCGCTGGCAAACCGGATCAAACGGCGTGCTACATACAGTGGATCTTCCCCGGCCTCCAGCATCCGGGCCAGCCAATAAACGGCCGCATCCGGGTCACTGTTGCGCATGGATTTGTGCAAGGCAGAGATCAGATTATAATGCTCTTCACCATTCTTATCATAGAGCAGCAATTTCTTACTGATGCACTGCTCCATGACTTCCATCGTCACAATCGTCTTCTCCGGTGTAATCTCGCCGTTCGTTACCACCATCTCCAGCGTATTCAGCGCAGTGCGCGCATCACCATTGGCAAAGCGGGCAATCATGTAGAGCATCTCTTCGGTTATATCGATTGATAAAAAGCCGTAGCCCTTGGAGCTGTGTAACGCCTGCCGCAAAATTTTGACCAAATCCGGTACTTCTAAAGGCTTTAGCACAAAAACCTTGCACCGGGATAAAAGCGCCGCGTTCACTTCAAAGGACGGATTCTCCGTCGTCGCCCCGATCAGGATAATGCTCCCGCGCTCCACAAAGGGTAAAAAGGCATCCTGCTGAGCCTTATTAAAACGATGAATCTCGTCCACAAACAAGACCGTCCTTTGTCCGGTTTTCCGATATTCCTCGCCTCTAATCATCACGTCCCTAATTTCTTTTATGCCGCTGGTGACGGCGCTGAAATTAATAAACTGGGCATGGGTACTGTTGGCAATGACACTCGCAAGAGTTGTCTTCCCGCAGCCGGTTGGCCCCCAGAAGATCATCGAAACGATCTTATCCTGATCAATCAGCCGACGCAGCACCTTACCCTTGCCAAGCAAGTGCTCCTGCCCGGTGAAATCCTCAAGTCCTTCCGGACGGAGACGGCTGGCCAGCGGGTTAGTCAACTGACGATCATCAAATAATGAGAGCTGTTCCATCACACTTTCATCCTTTCATTCTATAGAACTGCTTTATCCTATAACAAGGAACTTCCTGTTATAGGATAATATCAGCCAATTCCCTTCTTCTCCGCGCATCTTCGCGAACTTATGTTCTTTTCAATCAGTATACCATTTCTTTTCCTTAAAAACAAGTGCTAATCTATCTGACTTTTGAAACAGTGCTTCATATAAGAAAACGGGCCACTCTCCGCCTTTGAGCAGATATTGCCGTCGTATCTCCCAAATAAATTTTTTTGAAATTGGGTTGACAATTTAGATATAATGTGCTATATAATAATTAGCACTCACTTAAGGAGAGTGCTGATAAAATATTATAAGTAAAGGAGTTGTTAATCATGACAGGACTTATCCCATTCAATCGAAGGAACAACGGTCTCACTCGTACAGGCACAGGTTTTGATGATTTCTACAACATGCTTGACGACTTTTTTAACGACAATTGGTTGTCGGATCGCAACTTGTTGAGGGATACTTTCAAAATCGACATTGAGGAAACGGACAACGAATACCGCATTGAGGCGGAGCTGCCCGGAGTCAGGAAAGAGGAAATTGATCTGGACATCGAGGAGAATAACCTCTGCATCTCCGTGAACCGCGCGGAGGAAGTCAATAAGGACGGCAAGAATTACATCCACAGGGAACGCCGCATAAGCTCAATGAGCCGCAGGGTTCGTCTGGCCAATGCGAAGCTGAACGAAGTAAAGGCAAAGCTAGAAGAAGGCATTTTGACTATCACGATTCCCAAAGATGAAAAGTCGATCACTTCCCGCAAAATTGATATTGAATGATGTTTGTTTCGCTCTACACAGAAAGAGAATTGCTTCGCGGCAATTCTCTTTTTGTACAGCATTGATCTCATATTCCATATGTAAAAATATCTATGCATCCGTCCTCCGATACTTCTACTCCTTCCGATATAAGAAGTTCTCTTTGAATAGCTGCATGTCTTTTATCTGTGATTGATATTTTACCTTTGGAGCTAATGATCCGGTGCCATGGAAGATTGTACTTTTCAGACATAGAATGGAGCACCCTAACTACCTGCCTCGCTCCTCTGGTATTTCCTGCAAGTCTTGCGACCTGTCCGTAGCTCATAACTCTTCCATAGGGTATTCCCTTTATTATTACAAGGACTTCCTCAGTAAACTGTGTCATATCAAACAAATCTCCTTATCAAGCTTACACCTTTGGACTAATTGAGTAAGAAAGTGTCTAGAAACGCTAAAGTAATTATATCACATTTTTCTACTTAAGCCAGATCATCCCGAAGCGCGTCAATGATATTTTCTCTTTTTATCTTGCTAATGGCATACAGCATTGTAATAAACACGATAACGAACACGCTGAACACACTGATTCCGATACTACCCCACGGGAAAACAAAACGAATGTCCCCTCCGCCCATGACTAACCCTTTATAAATCAACCAGGAAAGGATTCCCGTTATTGGAAGTCCGAACAACAACGTCCGCATGCCATAAAAGGCACACTCATAATTCATCATCTTTTGGAAATCGCGGTCAGACATCCCCACAGAGCGAAGCATGGCAAGCTCCCGTCTCCGCAGCTTGATGTTAGTGGAAATCGTATTAAACACATTCGCAACCGCAATCAAAGAAATCATGATAACAAAGACACCCGAAAACAAATTGACAACGAATGTGATATTACGGTTTTGCTCCATTATCTCATAGAGATTGTACAGATTATAGTCGGCGGTAATACCCGCCGCTTCAATCATTGTCTGCATCTCAGCAGTAGACTGACCGGGATTTTCCGACTTAAAGGTCATCCCTAGTTTGACCGGCTTTACAGTCGCACCGAGTGCGTCAAACTGAGACTTTGTCTCGTAAGGGGCTATCACCATAAGAGTGTAGCCGGGCCGCTCACCCTGCTCCGAGGGAAGTAAATCCGGGAAGCCTTTTACAAAAGTTGCACAGATTATTTTCGCCGGGTCCCCGGTTTTGGAGCAGAGCGTAAATTCCATCGGCTGTTCCTGCGTATACCAACGTTCGGGCTCGAACAGAATTCCAGCCATGATCATTTCTTTATCCTGCCCCGTGTATTCCTCTGCAGACAGGCCGAGGCCTTCGAGCAGATTCTGATAGACGCTGTCCGCTACAAACTGAATATCCATCTGCACTTCCACCGTTTCACCGACCCCATCATAACCAATGGGCCCGCCGTACTCATCCAGAAAATGACTCGACAGATCACTTGTATTAAGTACGCAGGAATAGCTAGAAAGTGCCTGATAAGAGCTTTCGGTAACGCCGGCGGCAGTTTTCAGCTCATCATAAAGCTGGAAGAGCTCGCTTTCCTCCATGTTCCGCGTATAAAAACAGATGTCATAATCTTCCGTTACCGCAGATGAATTTTCCGCAATCTGATTCAGATAGGTTCCAAAAGAGCCGGCAGACACAAACAGTACGACACTTAACGTAAGCGAAAGGATAATGCTGCGGTAGCGACGCCTGTTTCTCTTAAAGTTTTTTAACGCAAGTGTTCCCTCTAACCCGTAAAAGTATCGCGCGACCTTAGATGTTCTCACTGTTTTGGCGTCCACTTTGACCTCGTTTGTCTGGCGGATACATTCCATCACGGGTGTACTGGCGGCTTTCTTTGCCGGAATATAGGCGGAAATCAGAATGGTAATCATACTGAGGATCACCGCCGCAATGAGGGCCGGAACAGACACCACCAAAGTCAACGGTACATTGCCATACATAGCATTTGCGAAATTCTTTGCCACAAGGGAAAGCACGAGCTTGATACTTGGTATCCCGGCCAAAATGCCGATTGGAATGCCGATTATGCCGATGCAAAGCCCCTCAAACAGCAGCGAATTACGTAGCTGTCTTTCCGTAGCGCCTACCGACATGAGAATTCCAAGCTGGTGTGTACGTTCATTCAATGAGATATTAAATGAATTATAAATCAGGAACACCGAGCCCAGCATAACCAGGGCCACTAAAATACCGGCAATTGAGTACATAAGAACCGTAAGCATCTTATCCTCTGAAAGTCCCATAAAACGTAGGACATAATCGTTCAAAACGTAACTGTCATGGTCTGAAATGCTTTTTGCATAAGAATGAACCTGATATGGATTCTTCAGCGTAATAAATACACTAAGACTGTCCGCCGCGGCTGCCTCCTCTGTTGTGATTAAAGTGTATCCGGGTGCAGCGTACTCTTCAATTGCCGGTCGTTGGCAGATGCCCACGGCCGTGTATGTTTTCTCTGTCTTGGGTACAAGCGTTTCTTCTCCGGAACAATAGGAATCGTGCTGGCTGAGCTTTTGATCACCGATCACGCGGTCGCCGACCGAGAGGGTGATTGTGTCGCCCACCGAGATTTTCACGCCGCCGTTTGTCGCAATATGAGCCGGTATCATGACCTCGCTGCTGTTCTCCGGCAGTCTGCCGGAAAGCAGCCGGATCGGCAGAGTATCTAAGGCTTCCGCGCTCCATCCGGTAATAAAAAGATATGGTTTATCGGGATTTTGTCCGCCTTCCAGGGTGGCATAGCCGATGTTCTGTAATGCCACCGTATTTTCTACCCGACTGTCCTCTGCCTGTTCCAGCACAAAAGAGGAATCTGTGTCCGGGATTTCAATATGCCAATCACCATATTTGACAGCAGCGCCGTTTACCATATAGTTTTGCAGGGAAACGGCAAAGGCAGCGACTGCCGTAATCATGGCGGCGGACAAAGCCACGCCGATAACTGTTACAATCGTACGTGCGCGGCTTTTCTTCATGCCTTGCAAGGTTATTTTATTAAAAATGTTCATGGCCGCACCCTCTCATCCCGCACCACTTTACCGTCTGATATGCCGACAATACGGTCTGCCTGCAGGGCGATATTTTCGTCATGCGTGACGACGATAAGGGTCTGCCCGTATCTTTTATTGCTTAATTTCAACAGATTAATGATTTCATGTCCATTCCGGCTGTCCAAACTGCCCGTGGGTTCGTCGGCAAGCATGACCGCCGGGGCATTCATTAACGCGCGCCCTACGGAGACGCGCTGTTGCTGACCGCCCGATAGCTGATTGGGCAAATGCGATCTGCGGTCTTTTAGCCCCAGTAGTTCCAATAAATCATTCAGCCGTTCCTCATTGACCTCCCGCTTATCCATCAGTACCGGTAAGGTGATGTTTTCCACCACATTCAGAGTAGGAATGAGGTTGTGAAACTGGTAAATCAGCCCAACCTGTCTTCTGCGGAAGATGGCGAGTTTTTGATTGCTTTGAGAGTATACGTCCTGCCCGTCTAAATATACCTTTCCACTTGTCGGCACGTCCACGCCGCCGATGATGTGAAGCAATGTGGATTTGCCGGAACCGGAGGAACCAATAATTGCGGTGAACCCCCCCTTCTCGATTGTAAGCGAAACATGGTCAAGGGCAGCAACCTGGTTTTCACCCTTACCATAGACCTTACATAGATTTTCAACTTTTAATAGTTCCATTATGTGAGTCTCCTTTCTTATGGCTTACTCATATAATAGAGCTTTCAGCTTACATCTCTGTGACTTTTAGGTGAGAGATTCGTCACTTTGGAAAACGGATGATAAATAGCGCGCCTCCCCGCGGGTGATTTTTTGCGGTAACCGTTCCTCCCTGCCGTGTTATAATCATCTTACAGAGCGCCAGTCCAATCCCATACCCCGCAGCATTGGCGCTTTTCCCCCGATAAAACCGGTCAAACAAGCGCGGCAAATCTTCTTTTTCAAAGCCCGCACCGCTGTCTTGAATGTTAATCTCAGTAAACAGCGGGTTATCCGCGCAGGAAATTTCAATCTTCCCATTCTCGCCCGTGCTTTCCATGCAATTCTTGAGGATATTTTGAATCGCTTCCGAAAGCCAGCCGGAATCGCCCTGGATAATCATCTCTTTCGGCGCGTCGATGTGCAAATCAATATCACGCAGTTCCATTAGGATTAAGAGCGGACGAACCGCGGCGTGTATTAATCCGCTTACTTCTACTGTTTCACTTTGGAACACTACAACGCCCGCGTCCAAACGAGATAATTTCAGCAGGGAAATAATCAGCCAATCCATCCGTACAAGCAATTCCTCTGTTTCCCGCACAAACGCTTTCCGCTCATTTTCATCAGGGTTATTCGCCAACAGTGACAGAATGAGGTTCGCGGATGTGAGCGGGGTGCGGAGTTGGTGGGCAATGTCGGCCAACGAATCGGCAAGATGTACCTTTTCTTTTTTCAGCGCGTCGTTTTGCTCCCGAATACGCAACGTCATTTTCGTTATCTCACTGTGCAGAATGGAAAGCTCGCCCTCGTCCGACTCGTCAAGACCCAAACGGTCAGCATTATGAAGCACCAGATCGATTTGCTTTGAAATCCGCGCAATGCTTTTATATCGGGCTTTGGTATACGCATAGAACGCTGTGCCACAGGTGGCGGCAAAAGCAATGGCAAGGATTCCCGCCGCCATATTAATTGTAAAGCCAAGTGATACAAAGACGGCGGCCATTAGGAAAAACAAAATGGCAAACCGCCGAAATTCCCTATTCCGCAGCATCCCCGTCCCCCAATCTATACCCCGTCCCGCGAACGGTTAAAATTATTCGCGGGCTTGCGGGGTCGCCCTCTATCTTATCCCGCAAGCGTTTTATGTACACGGTCAATGTATTGTCATTGACAAACTCGCCCGCCGCGTCCCACAATTCGTCCAGCAGCCTGCCCCTTGTAATAATGTTTTTGGGGTTGCCGATAAACACCAATAGCAAGCGATATTCCAAAGCCGAAAGAAAAACCTCGTTTCCGTGTTTCTTCACAACGCCGCTTGCCGTATCGACATGAAGCCCGCCGATTTCAAACGCCGGCCCGGAGCGCCTTTTTCGCAGGGCGGTTCCGATTCGCGCAATCAATTCACGTGGGCGGAAAGGCTTGGTGATATAGTCGTCCGCGCCTATATTAAGACCTGTTACAACACTCGCCTCATCGCCGGAAGCCGTCAGAAAGATAACCGGAATATCCCCGGTTTCTTTGATTTCCGTGCAAACGGTAAAGCCATTTCCGTCAGGCAAGGAAATATCAATTAACGCCAAGTCAAATTTATTCCCGGTAAGCAAGGCAAGGGCCTCTCCCCGCGTGGAGGCGTGGGTGACGGTAAATCCCTCTGAGCGGAGCAAAAGCACAAGGTTTTTTGCGATTGCCTTATCGTCCTCAACCAAAAATATCCGCGACATTCGTCATCCCTCCGTTTTCTTATCCATTCATGCAAATCGCCTTATTCTAGACGAAGACGCATAAACGATTATGCTATTTATTGTAGTCTATAAAGAATTTTTTAGCAATAACGGAAAACGCCTCAGCATTCGCAACCATAGCAGGATGACCTCCTGCCTAAAATAAAAAGTATGGTGTCAAGACCATACTTTTTTGCGGGGAGAACTATAAATTTGTTGACATTGCCTTCATGATTCAGAGGAATCCTTTAAATTGTTTAAGGTCAGGATCTCACATTCCTGTCTTAGACCGCGAAGCGCGCCCAACGCAAGCGCCTTCATTTCATTCTCACCCGGATAAATGTATACCTTGGATAAAAATTTGACACGCTGCTCAAGCTTTGATGTCAGCAGCTTTGAGTTGGCCATACCACCCGTCAGGACAATACCGTCGATGTCGCCTTCCAAAACCGTGGCCATCGCGCCGATTTCTTTCGCGATCTGGTAGCACATGCCGTCAAAATATTTTCGCGCTTCCTTGTCGCCTTCTTTAATCCGCTTTTCCACCTCGATGAGATCGGAGGTGCCGAGGTAACTTACAAGACCGCCGGCACCGTTGATCCGCTTAAATATTTCATCTTTCGTGTAACCTTCAAAGCAGAGCTTTGCTACGTGGAACGCGCAAAGCCCACCTGAGCGGGTCGGAGAATACGGGCCTTCGCCCTCCAGCGCATTGTTCGCGTCGACCATGCGCCCTTTTTTGTGCGCGCAAACCGATATTCCGCCGCCCATGTGCGCGACAATCAGGTTAAGATCCTCATACGGCTTGTCGATGCCAGCCGCGGCCTCACGGGCGATTGCTTTCTGATTGAGCGCGTGAAAGCGGCTGAAGCGCTGGATTTCCTTGATGCCGGAAATGCGCGCGAGTTCGTCAAACTCATCCGTGACGGGAGGATCGACGATAAGCGGAAGCGCCCTGTTTCTCTTACACAGCTCCACCGCAATATAACTGCCGATATCGCAGGGATGCCGGCCGAACTTGCCTGACTGAATTTCATCGAGCATCACATTGTTGATCCGATATGTCCCGCTCGGGATGGGGCGTGTGTGCCCGCCGCGGCTTACAATCGCGTCAAGCTCGGCGGCGGAAATTTTTTCACGTGCCATAAAATCCTTTACCACATTCAAACGATACCCGTACTGATCCAATATTTGAGGAAAAGCATTGACCTCTTTCGCGTCGTGTGAGAGGCTTTCCTTTTTTATACAGGTTTCATCTTCGTAATACGCGATTTTGGTAGAGGTCGCGCCAAGGTTAATCGCTAAAATCCTGCAAGTCATTCTTTTCTCTCCTGGTATTTTATGCTGGAGGCAGCTTCGTGGCAAGGCGCTGCAAAAGATCCCAACGCCGGTTGGAGTAATCGCGCAGCTCCGCTATGTCTCCCTCGGTTAAATGCCGGAAGCGCTTCTGCCCGTTTACAAATTCCGACACATCCTTTAGTTGCTTGATGTCCTTTGTGGGACCGGAAATCGTGAACTGCCCGTCGCGGTATTCGTACAGCAGGAAATACCGGGACTGCACGGCCCTACGCAAATATTCAATACTTTGGTGCGGCTTGATTCCCCATCCGCTTGGACATGCGGTGAGGATATGCAGATACACAAGGCCGTCTTTAATGGCCGCGGCTTTTTCCATCTTGGCGACGAAGTCATTCATATGAGAGGGCGACAATGTTGCCACATATGCCGCATCCTGTATTGCCATCATCATCGGGACATCCTTTTTAAAGCTGAGCTTGCCTCGTCCTGTTTTGCCCACAGGCGTTGTGGTCGTGCTGGCGCCGCGCGGCGTTGTTCCGCTCTTTTGGAAACCCGTATTCATGTACCCCTCGTTGTCGTAGCATATGTAGATGATGTTGTCGCGCCGCTCCGCCGCTGCCGAAAGACAGGCAAGGCCCGAGTCGGCGGTCGCGCCATCCCCCGCGAACGCAATCGAATGCACCTCCGGGTCGATGGTCCGGTATGCCGCCTTGATTCCCGCCATCAGCGACGCGCTGTTATCAAGCAGCGGCATTGTGGCAGGAATTTTAACACCGGACTTTTTATCCCAGCCGCCGCCGCCCGCGCCGGCCATGCAGCCGGGCGGAACGCCTATGATGGATTTTTCTCCGAGTATTTTTAAGCTGCTGCGAAAAACGAGTTCCGCCGTACAGCCCTGACATGCCGAGATGCCGGGCGAAACCATATCTTCAGCCGTCGCAAGCCTGTCAATGTAATTCATAATTTCCTCCCCCTTCAGCAGCCTTGATCCAACAGAAAAATTACATCCTCCAAGCTCTTGCCCGCGTAAGCGCGCTCCTGAATGGTCTGGGCCGCGTAAATCAAATGCTCGGCGCGAATATCGTATCCGCCAAGACCCGCGATAAACGCCACGGACGGCAAGGTGACGCCATGCTCCGCCAAAGCCGCCATGACCTCCTCATACACAATCCCTTTGCGGCGGCCGAAACAGACGCTCTTGTCCACAACGCCCACGGCTTTGCGGCCCTTTAGCAGCTCCGCGACCTTTTTATCGGGGAACGGACGGACAAAGCGTATTTTGACGAGTCCCAGTTTGTGACCTTTGGCACGCATCATATCCACGACCTCGCGCGCCGTACCTGTCATACAGCCGATGGTCACGAGGACGGTTTCGGCGTCTCCCATGCGGTAGGTATCCACCGCGCCGCCCCAATCGCGTCCGAACCGCTTCGCGAAGTCAGCGTTGGCGGCTTCAATAACATCCAGCGCCGCTTTCATCCCCGCGACATGATCCTCGCGGTATTCCATCATCAGGCGGCCGGTTGTGTTCGGGTCGACAACGCGCGGGTTTTTCACATCCAAAAGCTGTTGATAGGAATAGGGGGGGAGATAAGCGGAAACAGTATCCTGCTCCGGGATTTCCACGCGCTGCGTTTGATGGGACAGATAGAAACCGTCGTAGCAGACATTAATGGGTATGCATACATCTTTGTCTTCGGATATTTTATATCCCTGGATAATCATGTCGAGGATTTCCTGATTTGTCTCACAAAAAACCTGCATCCAGCCGCAGTCGCGGACACTCAACGCGTCCTGTAGTCCGCTCCAAACCGTGACGGGAGAAATCATTTCGCGGCAGGCCAACGCCATAACCATCGGTATACGCATTGTTCCCATGCTGAAATATGGCTCGTACATAAGTGCCAGCCCTTGTCCGGCGGTGGCGGTAAACACCCGTTTTCCCACCATCGCGGCACCCTTTAATATGCTCATGGCCGAATGCTCGGATTCCACATCGCAGACAGTGGATTCGAGCTCGCCGTTCGCTACCATCGCGGCAATTTTTTCCGCCACCGAGGATTGCGGCGTGATCGGATAGGCAGCAATCAAATCCGGCTTGCACAGGCGGATTGCCTCGGCAACGCACTCATTGCCGGTCAGCGCGTCAACTTTCCCCATCTATTTCTCCTCCTTTACCCAATCGATTGCGTCCTTCGGGCATTCCTCGCGGCAAATCCCGCAACCTTTGCAATAGGACAGATCCAGCTTTATTTCCTTGCCCTCTTTGCGAAACGAGTTCACCGGGCAATATACAAGACATATTCCGCAGTTAATACATTTTTCTTTATTCATGACCGGCCTGAAGCTGCGCCATCCGGCTGTTTCCAGTATGTAAAGCCCCTGATCTCCATACGGTACTTTCATTTTTATAATCCGCCTTTCTGCGAAAGGCACCGATGGGGTTATGAAACGCTCAATCCCATCGTCCTTTCGTTCTTTTTGTGTTATTCTCCTCTTGTAGGCTGCTGGTATACTACAGA
>Ga0153928_1000260_pt1 | contig 26892 bp, 14 predicted proteins | sample TSNJ012MetaG_FD_106656 | JGI IMG/M metagenome (GOLD analysis project Ga0153928, IMG submission 106656) | Attine ant fungus gardens microbial communities from New Jersey, USA - TSNJ012 MetaG | ecosystem: Host-associated > Fungi > Mycelium > Unclassified | place: USA: New Jersey, Wharton State...
GTTTCGGCTGTATCCTTCCCACTGCCGGGCGGATTGGGGACTTTCACCCGTTAGAACGTGTGCCCACCGGGCACACCAGACCTCGGCGCCCAGGCTTTCCTGGGCGCTGACTTGGTCGGAGTTTGCAGTTAGTTCGCCAGAGCGTTGCCCTGTTTGCGTGAAGCATATCGCCTCCCACGGTGGCGTCCTGATTACCAATATTTATAACTCCCCCCTTTTAAATATAAATTCATCAAATTTTAATCACTGCTTTTACCACATCATTCTTATTGTGAATCACAAAGTCAAATGCTTTGGCCGTATCTGCAAATGCAAATTCATGAGTAACAATCCCCGACACATCAATGTTGCCCTGAGCAATGGCATTAATTGCCTTTGGGTAAATATTACGATAACGGAATACGGATTGAATAGAAGCCTCCTTATTCATAATCCTGGCAAAATTGTAATCTATGATATCTTCCGGTGCAAGTCCTACTAATACAATGACTCCCCCACGTTTTACGATATAGGAGGTCTGTTTGATCGTATGCTTATTTCCTGCAGTCTCCATCACCACATCCACGCCTTTTGCATTTGTAATCCTGTCAATTACTTTGACCGGATCCTCTTCCCCTGCATTAATAACCCTTGCGGCCCCCAGTTTCAACGCATAGTCCAGACGCTTCTGCATAACGTCTACTACGGTAATATCAGTGGCTCCATGGGCTTTACAGGCAAGCAGAGTCACAAGTCCGATACACCCCGCTCCCAATATCACCACAGAGTCTCCAAGTCCTACCTTTCCCTGGGCTGCAGCATGCATGCCTACGGCAAGGGGTTCTATAAGAGCTCCTTCTTTTGTTGTTATATTCTCCGGTAATTTGAAACACATATTCGCAGGAAATGCAATATAATTTTCCAGGCAGCCATGATATGGCGGAGTTGCCAGGAATTCCACATCCGGGCATAGATTGTATTTCCCTGCTTTACAAAATTCACATTGTCCACAGGTAATTCCCGGTTCCAGCGCCACCTTATCTCCAATCTTTAATCCCTCCACTTCACTACCGGTTTCTATAATGGTTCCTGCACATTCATGGCCGAGAATAAAGTCTCCATTTACCACAAAATCACCGATAGCGCCGTATTCCAGATAATGTACGTCAGAGCCGCAGATTCCCACATACTCCAATTTCACCAGTACCTGATCTGCCTTTGCCTGAGGCATGGGTACTTCCCGTATTTCCATTTGATTTATTCCAGTCATAAACACTGCATTATTTTTCATGATATTCTCCTATTCTGCGCTGCGCTTCTATATTTGCAGAAATGTGCAGATTAATTGTCAAGCAGACCACTGTTTTTATACATCTGTACATAGTTTTCCGAATTATCCTTAGTGATCAATACTTCTTCAATATCGGTGTCAATCTGAGTCTCTTCACCGGTCAGCAGCTTGTGTACCGTTTCCAGATTCAATTTTGCCAGGTCAATCGCAGACTGCAGACAGGTGGCCGTCATGGTTCCATCCTGAATCAGAAGACATGCCTCTGCGGTACCATCCACGCCATAAGCCAGAATGTCTTTAAACTCCTCTTTGCCTGTAACCACTTCCAGAGCACCGGCTGCCATGTTGTCATTCATGGAAATGATCGCATCTATTCTATCATTGCTTGTCACCCAGTCCTCCATATATTGGACTGCCTCATCTTTATTCCAGTTCGCAATCTGTTCTCCGACAATTGTTACATCACTTCTCTTGTCAAAGAATTCTGCCTGCCAGGCTTCCCTTCTTTTATCTGCATGGAAGTTTCCTGAAGGTCCATTTAATACCACCACATTTGCATTCTCCGGTATCTGCTCTAATGCCAGCTTCGCATTGACTGCCGCCTGTTTATAAGGATCCGCATCTACGGATGATGCACCTTCAATGCCGTCAATGCGGGCATTTGTAGTAATTGCCACGATTCCTGCTTCCACAATCTTCTCCACATAGGGCCGCTGAGCCTCACCATTGTTTGGCTGCACAATAATAGCGTCATAGCCATTGGTAATGGCATTTTCAATTGCCGCATTTTCCTTTTCATCATCGGCCTGTCCATCAAACACATCCAGAGAAATGTCATCATATTGTTCAGCCGCAGCCTGCATTTCATTTGCCAGCCATGCCGCAAAAGAATCCGACTGTGCACGGGCTATATAAGCTACCCTGTATCCGCCGCTTTTTTCACCGGCTGCAGCGCTGCCGTCTGCTTCTGTCGAGGCGGTTCCCCTGGTTTCTGCATTTTCGCTGTTTCCACATCCCGTCAGCATTGCTCCCAGCATTGCTGCACTCAATAATACTCCAAAAATTTTCCTTTTCATGTTTAACTCTCCTTTTCTTTTTTGGTAGTGTAACTAGTACAGGCTTTTCCCTTATCCTCAGCCAGAATGACCCTGGTGCTTTTCTTACTCTTCGAGCGGATATCCCAGATTACCGCCAGGGCAATGATAGCTCCCTTGACAATCTGCTGGATATAGGAATCCACACCAATCAGATTCATAATATTGTTCAGGCACCCGATAATGAATGCTCCGGCCAATGTTCCCATTGTTGTGCCAACTCCTCCGGAAAATGACGTGCCGCCTACGATTGCTGCCGTCAGACCTTCCATCTCGTACCCTATGGCACCATTTGGCAGACCGGCATTTACACGCGACATAAAAAGCACACCGCAGATTCCCACAAGGATACCATTCAGAATAAATACAACATACTTATTTTTTGCCACATTGATACCTGATGCAACCGCCGCCTCTTCATTTCCGCCAATCGCATATAAGGAACGCCCAAACCGGGTGTGGCGCAGCAGGTACCATATAATCACTGTTATGGCTGCCATGAAAATGATGGATATGGGAACAGGTCCCAATGTCCCCTGCCCAAATATTACATAGTTATCCAACTGCAGGATGTTCTGTCCCTGGGTATAAAACAATGCAATACCTCTGGCAACCATTTGCATGGCAAGTGTTGCTATAAACGGAGGCGCTTTAAAATTAGTCACCATCAAAGCATTTATCAGGTTACAGATGAGAGCAATCGCTATCGCTGCCAGCAAAGCAAGCATAAGAGAACCCGACGCTTTATAGCAGCTTACTGACAGAACACCTGACAAAGCCAGCACCGAACCGGAAGAGAGATCCAGCATACCGCTGATAATCAAAAGCATTTCTCCATAAGCCAGAATCGTTGGCACGGCCAACTGTTTCATTATATTGGATATATTTCCGGTACTTAAAAAGTTCCTGTTTAAAAAGGTACACAAAATAATCATGAAAAGCAGTACAATGAAAATTGAATACTTCTCCATTAATTGATTTTTACTTTTTGTCTTCATGTCATCTCCCTATTTCCTATTATTCAACGTCATTATTCTTTGTATTATGTATGACGGTCTTTTTTGCCACTTCCGGTAGCATATTTCATGATTGTCTCCTGACTGAACTCTTCCTGCTGCAGTTCGCCGGTAATCCTTCCCTGATTCATAACATAGATACGATCGCACATTCCAATAAGCTCCGGCAGTTCTGAAGACACCATAATCACTGCTTTTTCATCTTTCGCCATCTCCGTCATCAGTTTATAGATTTCAAATTTTGCCCCCACATCAATTCCCCTGGTAGGCTCATCCAGAATCATCACGTCAGGATTACGCATCATCCACTTTGCTAACAGCACTTTCTGCTGATTCCCCCCTGACAGGGACTGAATTGCAGTTTCCAGCGATGGGGTCCTTACACTCATCTTTTTGAAATACCGATTTACCAGTGTTCTCTCTTTCTTTTCATGGGCAAAGCCATTGTAAATGACTTTTTCCAGACTGGATATGGAGGTGTTTTCTCTTACACTGCGTACCGGCAGAATACCATATCTTCTCCTGTCTTCTGACAGCATAACAATTTCATTACGAATGCTGTCTGCTGCTTTTCGTATCTCTAATTCTTTTCCATCTTTGATAATCTTTCCGGAGGTGTAACCGTCCAGTCCAAATATGCTTCGCATCAGTTCCGTTCTGCCTGCGCCTACCAGTCCTGCGAATCCTATGATCTCACCCCTTCTGATATGAAAGCTGATATCCTCAAAGGTTCCGGCACTGTAAAGCTTCTTTACTTCAAGTACCTTTTCTCCCAATGCTACTTTTTCTTTGGGATAAACATTCTCCATCTTCCTTCCTACCATCAGTGCAATTACCTTGTCTATATCCAGCTCGTCTGCCGGATGAGATTCCACCACTGTCCCATCCCTCAGCACCGTGATGTCATCTGCTATCCGGAAAACTTCATCCATCTTATGTGATATGTAGATAATGCTGACTCCCTGTGCTTTTAGATCCGCTATTTTTTGAAACAGCATATCCACTTCTTTTTGGGTGATGGCAGATGTTGGTTCATCCATGACAATAATCTGCGCATTGTTGGATATTGCTTTAATGATTTCCAGCATCTGAATGTTGGAGACTGTAAGGGTTTTCATTTTTTGATCAGGCCGGTAGGACAAATTTTCTGCTTTCAAAAATGCTTCCGTCTGTTTCCTCAATTTCTTCCAGTCTACCCCGCCCACTTTGTTCACCGGCAGTCTCCCCAAAAACAGATTCTCTTCCACAGTCATCTCCGGTACATAATTCAGTTCCTGGGCTATCATGGCGATCCCGTATTTTCTTGCCTGAATCGGATTCTGAATCCTGACTTCATTTCCATCAATAAATATCTGCCCGGCATCCGGTTTATAAATCCCATTGATAATCTTCATCAGCGTAGACTTTCCTGCTCCATTTTCACCGCACAGAGCATGGACCGTCCCTTTTCGAACAGAAAAATCAATTCTGTCCAGTGCTTTCACACCAGGAAATGATTTCTCAATATTCGAAACCCGTAACTTGATTTCTTCAGCCACAGCCGCATCATCTCCTTTCTCTACCCGTTCACCGTATTAATGAGTTCCGGCCTACGGACTGTTCTTGTCTTGATTTTTCCATATGGATACTATAACAAAGATATATATTTCTCATAAGGTATTACATTTTGATAATTTTATATTTTTTTGCTATAAATCATAAATTATTTTTTTATATGGATATATATTGAACTGTGAGGTAAAATGTTGCGATTTCAGTCAGAGGAGATGCCCGTAATACCCTACGGGTTATAATAGAAAGGAATAATAAAAAAGCCATGGAATGGATTTTTCTTCCTACTTCCACAGCTTCCCTGTATTATTCTTTTTTACGGTATTCCGTAACCGTCATACCAGTGTATTTTTTAAACGTCTTGCTGAAATACTGCTGATCATTATATCCCGAAAGATACGCAACCTGCTTCACATTCATTTGGGGATTTTTCAGCATCTTTTTTGCCTCCCTGATACGAATTTCATTCAGATAGGAAGAAAAACCGGCATCACATATTTTATTAAACAAGTTCGAAAAATAATATTTGGAGATCCCCACATATCCGGCCACCTCATCCAAAGTCAGTTTTTCGGCATAGTGCTGTTCCATATAGTCAACAGCCCTGCGAATAACGGCATCTGCATTATCTACTTTTGCATTCACAATGCATTCCGTCAGCACTGAAAGAAATTTTTCCATCTGCGCCAGCGCCTCCTGTATATCCTCGGCATCTAATATATTTTTCTGCATAATCACTGTATCAGGACCCTGGTTCTGTATATATATCCCGCACCTTTTAAGAATGTCATCTATGGTATGCACCATTTCCAGTTTTGCCTTCATGGACGAGAGCCTTCGTGAAATAAATGAATGCCTCATCTCTTCAAGAGATGGTTGTATATTTTCTTCATTTCCTTTTTCTGCCTCCTCATATAAACGGATTACCAGATCAGAACGTTTTATGAAGAAGCAGTCCATATGGCTATTGTCTTCCCCGGGCGCAACATGACTGCCTTCCTCATAGTAAAACAGAAAATCAGCAATTTCAAAAATCCTGTCCGGATTTTCATGAATTTTCTCAATTTGATTTACAATTTCAGAATTTGTGCTTTTAAAACGGATATTAAAATATTGATAAATGGAGGCCTGAAGACCTTCTACTTCATATTCCAGACGCATCTGATTCAATGTGTCTGAGATCAGCAGGCAGGTCAGAGAATTTCTAAATTGTTTTATTTCACACCGGATTCCCTTATCCCTGAACCGGTTTTCGGCTACCTGAGCGCAGGCGGCAAGGATACTTACTTTCTGTTCCCCCGAATAAGATTTCAAAGCCCGGCTGAAATCAATCTGCAAAAAACAATAATGACTTTTCCCCCAATCGAAACCCATTTGCTGAAATTCCGACTGAATCAAAGAGACGGGCTTATCTTTATCCAGAATAAGACCAATCAACCGCTGTCCGGTATTGTCCGGAACCATCCTTTCCGGTTCCACATACTGTTCCATACTGCTCTCATCCAGATCCGTTTTGATTTTTTGCATAATCGTTTCTATTTCTTCCTCTTCCATCTCTGCTTTCAGCACATAATCCGTCACCTGTAATTTCAACGCTTCTCTCACATAATTAAATTCGTCATAGCAGGTGAGAACTACAATTCGGATATTGGGATTATGGTCTTTTACTTTCCTGATCAGCCAAAATCCATCCTTTTTTGGCATTTTTATATCCGTGATCAATACCTGAGGCTGCAGGGCCAGATATTTTTCAAAAGCCGCTTCTCCATTTCCAGCCTCCCCGGCAATTTCATATCCGGTCTTTTCCCAATCTATCATAGACTTCAGACCGATTCTCACCAGCATTTCATCATCCACAATCAATACTTTATACATGCCAGTCACCTCTATTCGATGCAGCGCGGAACCCATATGATGACTCTTGTCCCTTTCAAAGGTGCAGGTATCACCTGCAGGCCATATTCTTCTCCAAGATGCATCTTGATTCTCTGGTTGATATTGTTCAGTCCAACTTTACTGAATTTGTTAATATTTTTTTCCTGTTTAAAAATACTTTCTATTACTTCAGAAGAAATTCCCGGTCCGTTATCCTCTATAATAATGCGCATTCCTGTTTCACATGTTTCTGTAAAAATACGGATTGTCAGGATATGCTCATCTTCCGGGTCTCCCTCCTCTTCAATTCCATAGATCAGGGAATTCTCCACGATCGGCTGCAGAATCAGTTTCGGAATCAATACTTCCTCATCCTCGCTGCGTATTTCATAGTGAATTTGGAACCTCTGATCAAAGCGGAGTCTTTGTATCAGAATATAATTCTCTATATATCCTATTTCTTCACGCAGGGTAATCAGATTTTTCCCCAGACTAATGCTGACACGCAGCAGCTTTACCAATGCCACAAGGGAAGCACTGATGCTTTCTTCCTTTTTTATTTTGGCCATCCAGCGGATCGTATTTAAGGTATTATACAAAAAATGAGGATTGATCTGAGCATGTAGTATCTCCAGCTCCATTTCATTTTTGTTCCTCTCAGCAATAACAACCTCTTCCATTAACCCTTGAATTTTTCTGATCATATGATTAAAACTTTTTCCCAGATCTCCTAATTCATTGTTCACGTTCGTATCTACGGAAACTGTAAAATCTCCCTTTTCCACATCTTTCATCTGCTTTATCAGTTTTAAGACAGGTTTTGTAATCTGGTTGGAATAAAAAGAGCCTGCTGCCAGGGCCAGGGCAAATACCAGTCCGGTGCCAATCATCACCCATATCTGTAAATGATTTATCTCCGCATATAAAGTGGCTTTTGGAATGGTTTTAATCATTTTCCAGCGGTTTTGATTAAGGGTGGAATAAATCGTTACCCAGTCCTGATGATTCCCGCCGGATTCCACCCCGCCGGACATACTGCCATCCAGAATCTCCTGAAAGGACTGGTTTCCGGTAACTTTACCGCCCAAACTGCTGATAGTATTTCCTTCCCTATCTATAATATATATTTCTGCACCCGGTTCTTTCAGACCGGCATAGGTTTCCTGCAAAATCCGCTCATCCAATTCAATACATAAAGAACCTGTTTCCTCCAATGAATCGATATCCACAATTTTCCTGGTCATAGAAAAGTAATTCCTTGGAACACGTCCTGAGAGTATCTGTACATGGACTTCTCTTGTTGGTGTCCATACGATTTCTCCGGAAGTATCTTCCAAAACTTCCCGAGGAAAATTTTCCCTTCCAGACTCAATGTTACTTCCAACATACCAGTAATGTTCTCCTTTTTCTACATAAATACCCTCAATTATCGAATTTGAATTATAATAGCCGGTCAGCTGAGATAAGAATGCTTCCCGATTTTCTTTTTTAAGTGCATCCATCATCTCTTGATTAAACAAAATAGATTTCGACAGTGTTTCAATTTCCTGCAGCATATAATCCATATTTTCAGATGCTGCATAAACGGACTGTTCCGCCGCATTACTGTACTGCCTGATGATAACTCCTCTGACACCCTGAAAGGCCGCCAAAAACAATCCTGTCATCACTACGGAGACTCCTGCTATTGCCCTTGCTATCTGCCTTTGAATGGTCTTCTTTTTTTCATTTCTTCTCATTTTTCCCACTGGCTTTCTGGCTGAAATGGCTCCCATTCCCGGATCATATTTTCGGCTGTCTCCTCAGCACTTAAATCCTCCTCCAGCATTTTCCGCAGATTCATAATGATAATATTCTCAAACTCATAACCCTTCTCCAGTTTCGGCCGGTAGTAAGCATAAGACTTTTTATGAGCGGTTAACGCTGCCAAAGCCTGAGGAAGCTGCGCCATGTATTGGGCGGTAATCAATGCATTCAAGTTACTTCTGGTGGGCATATTTCCTCCCTCTTCTTCTAAAAATGCGTCTATCTGCAGTTTTGGAGAAGTCGCCCAGACAATAAACAGCCAGGCAGCCAGTTTTTTCACATCGCTGCAATTGCTGTTGACTCCGATACCAGACCCTCCATATATATTAGCACTTCGCTCCGTTCCATAGGGAAGCACTCCATACCCCACTTTCCCAGAGACCAAAGACTCCTTTTTATTTTCCACTACCGGAACATTTTCATCCCAGTTGAGCATCATAGCCACTTTACCTTCTTTGAATAAATCGGCTCCTTCCGTCCAATTCAAAGCTTTCACTTCTTCCGGATTCTGATCTACCAGCCGTTTGTACCGGGCGAGTGCCTCCAAAAAAGCGGGACTGTCTGCCATCAGCCTCCCTGCATTCTTTTCACCATAAGAATTGATTCCTTCATCCAAAAAATAATCTCCTCCATTGGCACTCAGCAGATTTGAAAATTCTGTATATATGGAATTATGATCTGCCGACATGGTGATGCTTCCATATGCAATTTCCGGTACATGTTCCGTTATCCACCCGGAAACCTCTTCATATTGCTGCCAGGTAAAGGAGGGGACCCCCGGATTTGGCTGATACCCTAAATCCTGTTCCATTTCCTCTTGATATTTTTCAAAAATATCCTCACGGTAATATAGCAGCATCGTTGTGGTATCAAAGGGAACCGCACACAGCTTTTCATCATTCAGAAAATAAGAACAGACGATTCTGTCCTGTTCCGAAAAGCTTTCCATTCCGCCTACAATATTGGGTATATCCGGATTATTTTCATATTGGTTTAAGTCTTCCAACTGCTCATAAAAACGGCACAGGGTCTGATAGGGATCTACATAGATCAACTCATATTGATCCGTTTTCGAGATAAATTCCATATTTAGTTTTTTCGTCATAGTATCAAAGTCCATACTGCGTATATTCACTTTGATTCCGGTCACTTCTGTAAACTTATCCACTTCTCTGGCCAGAATATTTGCATTAATGTTATTTTCCACCAAAAAATCTAATACAACTCCGTCACACTGTTTCCAGTCAAAATCAAAGGGCGCCATAACATTTCCAAATGCATTTTTACTCTCTCCAAACAGCTCCTCTTTCGTCTTCTGAACCGTGTTTTCCTGTTCATTACTGCATCCCGCCAATTGTTGCGTAATCATTACCAGCGCCAACATGCATGCAGCTATCCTCTTCATACTGCTCCTTCCGGCTCAATACCAATCATTCTATTTTCGTTAGGCATTGCCCGTATCTATATATATTTTAGCATACTCTCTCGATTTTGACCATAATGAAGAATCAGGTAATTAAAAAGGGCAACCCGGCTTTTTTAAAGGGGCGGTATAACTCGTTTGATTTGAGTTATACCGCCCCTATTTCATTCACCGGTTCATACCCCGGAGGAGATCTGAGTTCCTTTAATTTATAATCGCTGCAAGGTAAAATACAGAATCTTAACAATCCTCTGTAGTTTGCCGTGCCTCTATATAATACGGTATCACCGCAGTCCCTTGTTTCAAAAACTGCACCGCTCAGTCAGTCTCCTGTCACGATTCAATTTTACATATATTTAGAGGAACACATCTTAATTGATTGCAACAAGAGTGGATACATCGCATAATAAAACAACTCCTTCTCTAATAAACTTTCTACAAGTTTATTTCACCATGTACAGAATCGTAAACTTTATTATAAAATTACCTCTGTACACTATTATTATACGAAGAAAGTCTGTTTTTGGTGCATAATAAATTGTTTTGCAGATTTATGTCGTAACTCATAAGTCATCGCCCGGTCATGGCATCTCATCTCCTGGTACATCACATAACTCCGCGTTTTCTTCCTTACTTAAAGTATCCGGATCAAAGTCAAGCTTCTGCATGTCTTCAATTTTACCTATTTTTTCTATCACTTCATAAGAATCTTCATATTTTTGAATAGAATCCATAAGCAGTCCCCTAACCTGTTCAAAATCTGTTTTGATTTTGTTCGAAATCTTTTCTGCCTTTTCTTCCGCTTCCTGTATGATACATTTTCTCTGATTCTCTGCCTGCTCCAATATGAGAGCGGATTGATCTTTTATTTCCTCTGCTTTTGCTTTTGCATTTTTCAGTTCTTCCTGTACCTTACGGCATAGCCCATCATACTTCTCTTTTAATTCTTCTTCATTTTTTTGTATACGGACATATTCTTCTTCTATCACTTTATTGCTGGCTTTATGTATAAAATCCTCTGCCAGATTTTTTACTTCCTCCTGAATTTTTTCATTAACATTCGAAACATAATGATTTACCTCAACCTGCGCTCTCTCAAATATATCTGAAATATCAATAGAAGGAGCCTGGTCTATCCAGATAGATTTCTCTTCTCTTAAGGTATTATATTTCTCAATCAGTGCTTGTTTTTCTTTATTCATTTCCTCTACTTTGTCATTCAGCGTTTTCTGGATTTTTTCATTTTCTGCTTCTAATTCTATAACACCTTCCTGAAGCATTCGAATATAGGTATCAACTTCATTCTTATTGTAACCCCTTATTTCATTTCTGAATTTTATATTGTTACTCATAGCCCAATCCTTTCTTTATATGTAGTATTTTATTATATTTCTTTTCCTTTTTTTTCAAGTGATAATACTTCAATTAACCTTATCTTAATAATACTATACTTTAATCAAATTATCTAGTATTTTTATGCATATTAAGAAATTTCGTCTTCAAATAGTTGAATAACTGAGTAATATTGGTAATAAAAATCTCTGGCGCTTGATTGGTGGTAGTATATATGCTACAATAACGGAGTATTAAAATTAATATTTTATAACATGAGGTGAACGGATTAAAATGGATATAAATCGCAAATCATTTAACTTAAAATATATTATATTTTCTGTGCTGACTATCACTATCATACTTATAGCAGTTTATGTCCTCTTATACTTCAATACAAGGAGTACCATAGAAAATCAACTTGGAATAAATGCCCAGAGTGTGGCTGTAGCGGTATCGCTTGATATAATGGAAAATATAGAGGAATATAAAACGTTCCTTGAAACAAAAGATACTGATTCTGATTACTATAAAAGGATGCAGAATCAATTCCAGACTATTAAAGCAGAAAGTAATATAAGATTTATTTTTACCGAGAGAAGAATAGATTCCGAAACAATTGAATTTATATTAGACTCAGAACCTGTTGGAAGTCCTGAGTATTCTCCGCCGGGGTTGACCGGTCCTAACGACTGGAAACGGGAAACTGTGTACAACTCCGGGCTTTCCGCAAAATTTGAGGTATACAATCATCCGCAGTGGGGTAAAATCATTGCCGCATATGCGCCTCTATTTGATGAAAACAGCGAATTTATAGGGATCGTAGGCGTAAATATTGACAGTACGGAATTGTTCAGTCAACTGAGCGGCTTGTTTCGTATGATGGTTATTACATACATAATCATTATCTCCATTACTGCAGTTCTGTTAATTAAGTTTTCAAACACTATTATAAAATCAGCCGGTCGGCTGGCACAGAGCCAAAAAGCCGCAGAGCAAACCGCCGTGTCATTCAGAATGGTTAAAACCCTGCTGGATTCACTGGATACTTATTTGTTTGTAGCCGAGCTGGAATCAGATAAAATTATATTTGTCAACGCTAAAATGAAAGAACACTTTCAATTTGGCACTGACGTCTTAGGGCGAATCTGCTATGAGGTCATGAACACTTGCGCAGAGGGCCGATGTGCTTTTTGCGTTAAGCATAAACTATTAAAAAATCCGGAAAAGGCGGAGTCTTTGGATGCCCAGGTTGAAATCAACGGGATACATTACCAAAAATCCGACCGCATAATTGAATGGTATGACGGTAAAAAAGTTCACCTGCAGTATTTTATTGACATCACAGAACTCAAGCAGGCAGAAGCTTCGCTTAGAACGCAGCTTGCACAATCTCAGCGCATGTCTGCACTCCTTAAAGCCGCACCGCAATACATATCCTACGTCAATACTGAGGGTATATATGATTTCTTTAATCCTGCCGCATGTACGATAACCGGTTACACTTACGATGAACTGATGGAGAGCGGATCAAATATTCTTTACGATGATGAAACCAGACGGCGTATAGCGGATGAGATTATACCCGCAATATCCTCATACGGTAAATATGAATATGAAATACCACTTATACGCAAGGATGGTCAGGTACGCATTATGTCCCTTTCAAGCTTTGAAGTTGAAACAGAAAAGGATTGGCACGGATCTATCGCAACCGATATTACCGAACAAAAACGGCTTGAAAATGAAATTATCGAAACCAAGGAGAAGCTTGAACTCCTTATAAACACCGCTCCTGTTGCCTATATGATGACTATAGACGATATTGTACTGGAATGTAACGACTACACGGGAAAATATCTCGGAATGAAGCCGGGTCACAAGATAGAGCCTTTTTATGTCAAACCAAAAGAGCGGAAAATTTTACTTGAGCAAGTAGAGCACATGAAATCCCCGGTGAACGGAATAGTACATTTTTATATGTCAAACGGAGAAATCCATCGGTTTTATGGGAATTATAACACGCTCAAACACGGTGAAAGAGAAGCTTACATATTATGGGCGGTTGACATTGAGGATAGCGAACGGCAGAACGACCTGCTGCGCCAGATGCAGCAGAGCCTGCAAACCGTGCTGGATTTTTTACCCGCTCCCATTGTAATCGTTGACGTAGAGGATGGGTATGTCGTTTACTCCAATAAATGTGCCCTGGAATTGTTCGGTATTGAATCTCCGGAGCAGGCGTGCGGACGCACCGTTAATGATTTCATGCCGCCGGTGCAGCCGGATGGAATGAATTCCTTTGAAAAAACACTTGCTCTGGATTTGGATGAACCGAATTCTATTGAGCTTGTCTGCCTAAAAGCTGACGGCGAAACTTTTGAAGCGCTTGTAACAGCCTGCGTAATTGATTATGAAGGAAAAAAAGCATCCTTAGACATTATACAGGACCTAACAAATGAAAAGGAATATCAGAGAATGCTCGAAAACGCGGCTGAAAAAGAAAGGGAGGCAAATCGGGCCAAAAGTATGTTCCTGTCAAGAATGAGCCATGAAATCAGAACTCCGTTGAATGCGGTTATAGGCATGGCGGGAATTGCGAAAAATGCGGCAAGGGATAATGACCACGAAAACACTATCCGATACATTGACCAGATTACTGTTTCATCAAATCATTTATTAAATATTTTAAACGACGTGCTTGACATGGCGAAAATAGAATCGGGCAAGCTTGAGCTTATACATGAGCCTTTCGGCCTATTGGAGGCATACCGGGATATATCAAATATAATAATCCAACGCTGCTGCGAAAAGAACATTAATTTTATAACCAATCTCAATGAAATGAACGATATGACACTGATAGGCGACAAATTAAGGGTTAATCAGGTTCTTATCAATCTTATGGGCAACGCTGTTAAATTTACCGATGATTCTGGCGAGATTAAATTTTGGGTAAATGTACTCGAAGAAGACGACAAAAAAATCCTTCTCGGATTTTCTGTCTCCGACAGCGGCATCGGAATGACTGAAGAACAAACTGCAAAGCTTTTTGCTCCCTTTGAGCAAACGAAAAGTTCCATCTCCTTAAAATATGGCGGAACGGGTTTGGGATTATCCATAAGCCAGAACCTTATCAATATGATGGGCGGTGAAATAAAGGTAGAAAGCAAGTTTGGCGTAGGTTCAAGATTTTATTTCGAGATATATTTTGAAAAAGGCACCGCAACCCCGGAAAAAGAATCTGATGCACCGGATTTCATTGATTTATCGGGCAAAAGAATTCTGCTGGTTGAGGATGTGGATATAAACAGATATATACTTATTGAAAATCTTCGCGAGACAGGAGTTGAAATCGACGAAGCCGAAAACGGACAACAGGCGGTAGATATGTTTCAGGATTCCCCTGCCGGATTTTACGATTTAATTTTTATGGACGTTCAAATGCCGGTGTTGAACGGTTATGAAGCAACTAAAGAAATACGGGCGCTGAAACATGCGGATGCGAAAAGTGTTCCGATAATTGCGATGACGGCTAACGTTTATAAAGAAGATATCGACGATGCAATTAACTCGGGAATGAATGGGCATTTACCAAAGCCGGTAACTATAAAAGCGTTAATTGCTGCATTGTCAGAGTTTATCCCTGCCCCTGCCTGAACCGGAAAAAACGCTCTGCCTTTTTGATGTTTTTGGCGAGAAAAACAAGGGCGTCAGGATTCACACATTTTCATACCTTCCGGTCATAAAATGTGTGAATCCTGACGCCCTTTTCACCGTACCAAAAGGATGCTCGTGTGGGAGATTGGATACACCGGATTCATCAGGACAACCTTACAGCAGTCAGGCTGGCTCCGACGCCGCTCTGTAAATGTGCTTCTGCCGTTCCGGAAAGTCTCAACTCCAAAGGAGTTCCACCAACCAGCGCCAAAATGCTCGTATTGTAAAAATTATCGCTGGCTGCCGGGCTCACTTTTGTGGTTATAGCTTCATTGTTATTCAAAAATACCGCAGAGGATGAGCCGGTAAGCGTTTCTATTGTCCGGATCGAGTAAGACACCAGATAATTACCTGTGTCTCTAATAGTAAAAACTGTAGCGCCAATGTTGGCTGAAAATCCTTCCATGTAAGACGATATCGGAAGGGGGATTGGAGTTCCTTCGGCATCGGCAGGGATCGTGGCGCCTGCAATATTATTCAGAACCGACATGCTCACGTCGGTTACTGTTGGGCCGGTGGGTCCCCTTGGAAGGGTAAATTCTAATACAACATCTTTTACGTCCCCAATGTTATTTACGGAAGCCTCACCATCAGGACCAGTGATATTAATCTCCGGTTTTGCAGCAACGGTCACCGGACCTGCCTCTCCCCTCGGGCCGGTTGGGCCGGTTAAAACGCCTGAGTCAAGCGCTTGTCGCAGCTTGGACCGCAGAAGCGTTTGGCTTTCCGTCGTGCTCTGCAACACGGCGCGAACACTTTCATTCACCTTGAGTACGTCCTCTATCGTTGCGCCAGGACCGCTTATGCCGGGAATCGTTCCCAGGATGTACTGCAATTTCTCCCCTTCGGTATTGATAATATGGCTTAAACCGAGCTCTTCCATTGCAATGGAAGATATAATCTGATTTATGGAATCCTCCCGTGAAAGAGGCGGTGTGATTGTTGGAAATTCAGGTAATGACATAGTACAAATCACCTTTCACAATATATATTTTCATAGGCTGTATCAAGATAACAAGGTGCAATCAGCATGTGCATTATTGTTGCGTTACCCTATATTATTCCAAATACAAAAGAATGTGATAAATAACGGACACCTTCCAAACACTGTTCATTAGTACCTGTATTCCCAACTAAGCCTATCTCTGCCCTTCTGCAAAACAAACTAACGCTGTCTCCAAACGATGCTCCTTGATACTGGTAATTTTAATATTAAGTCCATATTCTTCCAACTCCGGCGTGCTGCCGTCATCAGGAATTTTGCCAAGCAAGCCAAAAACCAATCCACCAAAAGTTTCATATTCATCATCCGGTAATGCTATTCCAAGATGATTGGAGACTATTTCCAAAGGCGCCGAGCCGTTTATTTTCCAGGTTTGAGAATCAATACTTTCAACCGGTGGCTTCTCTATCGGTGCAGAGGCATCGTCTTCAAGGTCTCCCACCAGCTCTTCAAGTAAGTCATTCATTGTAATTACACCGCTCATACCACCATATTCGTCCAACACGATTGCAAAATGATTTCTGTTTGCTTTCATATTTCGGAACAACACATCTGTACGGACTGTTTCAGGTATAAAGTATGCCGGCTTTACACAACGCTCCATGACTGTTTCCCGGGTTTTGTCTTTCATTCTGAAATAGTCTTTTATTTTTAGTACGCCTATGACATCGTCGGCATTCTTGTCACACACCGGATAGACGGAATGAGCGCTTTCGTTTATCGTTTTCTCCCACTGCTCTTCGTCTTCCTCCATCCATAGAAGCGATACCTCGATACGGTGCGTCATAACCTCTTCCGCTGTTTTATCATCAAAATCAAAAATATTATGAATAAATTCCTTTTCGTCAAGGTCAATGGCACCTTTTTCACTGCCGGCATCCACCATTAACCGTATCTCTTCTTCCGTTACCTCTTCATCGTCGGCGTTCGGGTCAATGCCCAGCAAACGCAATAGTCCATTGGTTGATTTTGTCAGCAGCCAGACAACAGGAGCAAATAATTTAGCAATAGAATAGATCAGTCCGGACATAGCAAGCGCTATCGCCTCAGCCTTTCTCATCGCAATCCTCTTAGGCACCAGTTCTCCTAGCACAAGTGTAAAATAGGATAAAATCAATGTAATTACAATGACGGAGATTGTATCAAGCATCGTAACCGACAATTTCACACCAATACTGACAAGCCAATCTACCAGTTTCGCCGAAAAATTACCGGCTGCAAAAGCACTGCCGAGAAAACCGGCAAGAGTAATGCCTACTTGTATAACAGAAAGAAACTGTGCAGGCTGTTCTGTTAATTTGACCAATCTAAGCGCGCGTTTATCACCTCCTGCTGCCATTTTTGCAAGTTTATTGTCATTAATCGAAATAACTGCAATTTCCGCGCAGGCAAATATCGCATTTAACATGATAAGAAAAATCTGTAATAACAGTTGCCATAAAATAGGATCGCTTTCGTCCATAATACATAACCTCCAAAATATTTGTAAATAAGTTAATAAAGTAACGCAAAAAAGCACAGCCAGCTCCTGCTCAAAGGCATCAGGAACACACTGTACCAATAAATTTCATAAATAAATAATTTAACCTATGCGTAAAACTGTCACTATCATCGTCCATCTAAATATCAACCTTTTATTTCTACTGATATTAATTATTATATAAAATATTTTTAAAATTGTCAAGAAACTATTCTGAGCGTGGGTGCATATTTTAAAAGTAAACTATCGAATATTTTATCCTTTTTTACAAACTTTAACGTGTCAGTCGATTATCTGGAGGAGCCGTTGTGACCCCAAATACCAGCGAAAAATCTGAAATTGATTTTGCACTGGTATTTTGTTATGATAGAATAAATACTTATACCATTATACAATATTAACAGCGTAAAATGAAGAATGTGTGAGACGATAATTATGAAAAATAAACAAGCACAATCGGATATGCAACCGCCATTGACGGGCAAAGGGCAGTTTTCAAAAACGCTGCTGTTCTTTTGCGCAGTCATCCTGGTCTTTGCCACAATAATAATATCGACAGCTACTAAGTCTGTAAACATAGGTCAGGCAGGCGAATTGCCGGGCTTTGACTTTTCATCAAACGTCGCCTGTATCAACCCGGAGTGCTTTGACGCTTACCCAGAAGCATTCTATACCCCGGACGATTTCACGGACGGTCTTGTCACGGAGCGACCTGCTGTGGAAGACGACGGTTTGGCGGGATACTATACCTACCGCCTTACACCGGAGCTTACAGAAGGCACGGTGTACGGCCTCTCCGGTTACAGTGCCACTTACGCACAAAAAGTATGGGTAGACGGCATATTACTTTCATCCGTGGGAACGCCGGGCAAAAGTCTGGAGTCCACGACGCCAAAATCCAATTACTACACTATATATTTTACAGCCGGATCGGGACAAACGGAAATTATCATTCAGCGTTCGGGCTTTGTCCACGCCAACGGCGGACAGCTTTTCCCGCAGTATGTCGGAGAGCAATCCTTGATATCTGAATTAAATGACGGAATCAAATTCCGGGGAGCCGTCATGGTTGGCAGTATGCTGATGGCCTCACTGTTCTTTTTCGGTATCTTCCTGTTTTTCAGGCAGCGTCGCCAATTTCTTTATTTCCCCTTGTCCTGCCTGCTGATTACCATACGGACGCTTTGTGTAGACCACAAGCTCATCATGACGCTGTTTCCCAATTTGAACTGGCAGCTTTCCCTCAGGCTGGAATATCTCGCCACAATCAGCTTTTACATATTTTTCTTCATGTATGTGAACCTGATGTTTAAACGCGGAATGAATAAAACAGTCAATATATGCGGATTGATTTTCGGCTGCTCCTATTTCGTTTTCGTCCTTTTGACCCCGGCTGTGATATATACACAGTTTTTGTCTTATATGCAATACGGCGCATTAATTTATGTATTCACAACGGTTTTCCTGCTGGCACGCGGCATGGTGAAGGACAAGGAAAACCGCCTGCCGGAGCATTTTCTGATTCTCTTCGGAATAATCGGCTATACGGCTTTGCAACTTATTGAATTCATCCGATACAGTGTTAACAATCTGCATCAAGACCTGAACCTGACGCAAATGGGTGTGATGGTGTTCGTGTTCGCCAACACACTGGCGCTGGCTCTTAACTTCACTTACACGGAGAAGTCGCTGGCCGAAGCGCGGCAGCGGGAACGGGAGACGGAAGAAACTACCCGTCTGCTCGCTAAGGATAACGCCGCTCTCGACTTGGTAAATCAATTAAAAAACGACTTGATAGCAACCATTTCACATGAAATGCGCACACCGCTCACCGTTATGTCCAACTATGCCCAACTCGCGGCTAAAGCTATTCAAAGAGGCGATTACAGCGATGAATCCCTGCAAAGACTGGGTACGATTGTGAGAGAAGCGAAACGGCTTGCCGAGCTGTCGAGCAATTTCCTGCACGCTTTCAAGGAACAGGCCAGCGTGCGGCAAAAAGAACCGCTATCCATAGGCGACCTGATAACCCATACCGCCGGAGTGTTTAAACCCATCATGGATAAAAAACAGAACAGGCAGACGCTTCATCTTGCCGCAGACCTTCCGCCTGTGTTCGGGAACACAGATGAGCTGACGCAGGTACTGTTCAACCTGTTGGCTAATGCCGATACGCATACCAAAAACGGTGAGATCGTTATAAGCACAGAGTGGAGATCTGAGAGTGGAGAGTTTGCTCAGATCAGTATTTCAGATACTGGCAGCGGTATTTCTCCGGAGCTATTGCCTCATATATTTGAAAAGAAACGGCATGATGAAAAAGGCACCGGATATGGCCTTCGCATCTGCAAAGAAATCATAGAGAATCACGGCGGGAAGATTACAATGGAGAATCATCAGGGCAAAGGCGCCGTTGTAACCTTCACCGTGCCGTTCTGGAAGGAGGAAAGATAAATGACAGACAAAAAAACGATTCTGATGGTTGAAGACGATCCCGATATCTTGTGGACAAACAAAAGTATGTTTGTTTCGCAGGGCTATGCGGTCGTAACAGCCGAAAGCCTCTTGGAAGCCCGGGTGCGTTTGGACGAAACCCCACCTGATGTGATCGTGCTGGATGTCATGCTGCCGGACGGAAACGGGTTGGATTTTATACCTGAGATCAGAAAAATAACCACCGCTCCCATCTTGATGCTGACGGCACTTTCCGAAAAAGACAACCGTTTGGCCGGGCTGCTGGCTGGCGGCGACGATTATATCAGCAAGCCGTATGACATTGACGAGTTGTGCGCGAAGGTAGCAGCTTTTTTACGCCGCGATGAAATGCTCTCCCAAAAACCGCCTGCCGATACGTTCATGCACGGTCCCATAACGCTGGATATCATGGCAAACCAGGCGTATATAAACGGTGAGAGCATGGAGCTTTCTGTCAAAGAGTTTTCGTTGCTGCATTTTTTCGTTAAAAATGAAGGCAAAATACTTACAAAGGAAGCCCTGTATGAAGCCATCTGGAAACAGGAGCTGTGCGGCGACGACAGGGCAGTCAGAATCGCCGTTTCACGGCTCCGAAAAAAACTGGAAACATCGAACTGTGAATATGATATTCTGGGAGCCCGCAGCGAGGGATATGTTTTTATAGAAGCCTGATCATCCAACGACCGTAAACGCAAAGGGACTTTTGTGACAAATTTGAAACAAAAGCAGTTTTGCGTTTTTTTGTGCTATCATTAAGTATGGATAAGCTTTGGCTAACCCTGCAAAAGCCCTTGTCGGCAATCGAGCTTGTGAACCAAATCACCGAGGAGGTGACGTCTATAAGAATCAATACGAGGAGGAGGAATGAACATGAAATCTAATAAAATATATTTGGGAAGAACGAACATGAGCAAATTATCACGAAAAATCTTATCTTTAACACTTGCGGCGGTCATGCTGCTGGGCATGGTGTTCACCGACTTTCCGGTGGGAATGCTGACCTCACAAGCGGCTACGGAGGACAACGGTACCCTGATGAAATCGCTCGGCATGAACGAAAACGCGAGGCCCACCGGCTGGAGCGAGGAAACGGCTACGGAACGGAACCCGTTGGGGCGCAAGCCGGGGGAATTGACCCCGCTGCATGTAATTGCCGAGCCGACAATCATGACATTTTTGGACGATAGAATCGGGCTGGGTTCTTTTGGTGTAAATACGAGCATTGGCACCTCGGCGTTAGGCAGCCCCAAAAGCGTCGTACATACCGTTCCGAACACGACCAACTATTTCAAAGACTACATAGCCTCCCGCTCCCGCGAGGCTTGTTTCGACGCCCAAGCGGGCAAAGCCAACGTAATCGTAACCTACGCCGTTAAGAGGATCGCAACCGGCTATCAGTTTGATTTAATCCTGACCAACGCTGTGAAAAGTGAATATGCAGGTCCCATGATCATCCGTGTCGGAGAGGTTCGTGATGAGAGCAACATATTAAAAAATGGCGGCCATGACGGCGCATTCGCAGCGGATGCGAAGCATCTTCTGAACTACCTTGCCCTTGCGGTGGGTGATTATGACGGCGACGGGATTGACGAGGTTGTCCTGTATTATCGCGGCAACAACACCATCGACGGCGGCACCATTGTGTGGTACAAACTCAACAGCGGAATGACCTGGGATCAGCATCTGGGCTTGCAGATGAAAGGCAATGCTATTACATTGCCCAAGGCAACGATCGATGCGTACGGCACGGGCTGGTCGGTTAACCGACCGGCCAATAAACTGTTCGTGTCGATGGACATGGGCGATTTGAACAATGACGGCACGGACGAACTGGTATATACCGTCAACTATATGTATGACGTTGGCTCATCATATCCCGTGTGCGCCGGGTCGGATGCATGGCTGGTGGACTTTTATGAAACGGGCGGCGGCTACAGATCAAAGACACGGATCAACAATTACGCATCGCAGGAACAACGCGGCGACGGTGCGTATTTCACAGCAAATCTGGCGGGCGCGAACTCGAGTTACGGTATATCCCAAAAGGAGAAAAATAACCCCAGCCGCCACTGGATCGACAATGCGGGCGTTACGATTGCCGATAATGACGGCGATGGTAAAGCCGAGCTGCTGATTGGTGGGTATACCAACCTCACCTCTGGCACTCTTACAATCGGGAGCACCATACATCCCAACTATGAAAAACAGCATACCAGCGGCGTGATTCCGGTTATGGCTGTTTACAAATTCTATCAGGGAAGCCTCTCAATCAACCCACCCACACCGTACTTCATGCCAGACTCTATAGCTAATAACCAAGACCAGCGCTGGACGGTGTATGGGCTCAACAGCACTCTAGTGGGCGGCGCAATTTTCCCAACAGACATCGCGGCTGCGCGCCACGGCACGAACGGCACCGCTTCCTTAATCTATATGAACGGGGAAATCTATGCGATGGACGACGACACCGAAACGTATTACAGCGTTCAAAATGATTGGCGCAACAATAGTCAATCGAATGTTGTTACCGTGGAGGGCCTGTATGTCTTGCCCAGTCTCGCATCATACGACACACGATCGGTGGACTATGTGGGCAATGGTAAGGATGACTTTTTCATCTCTTATTTGGGAGGCAAAAACCTCGCCTATGATAAAATGGGGATTCTAGCCGTCACGCCCTATACAAACCAACTCCAGGGAATCATATCCCGAACACATTATTTCTTCAGCGCGGGCAGCCGGCCGATGTCCTTTGCGGCGCCGGACATCGACAACGATACCATCCTGCTCGAATTTAATAAATATCAATACGCAATGAGCGACCCGAAGGTTTTGGCCGCCCTCGCTGCGCCGCCTTTCTTTAAGGAACTTGCCCATTTGGACGGCGGCGAAGACTACATTAATAGCAGTGAAACCTCTTATAAAACAACCGATACGGTGATAGGAGGCGAAACAGACTCAAAGGCGCTCTCCGTCGGCGCATATGTCGCCTTCGAAAAGGACTTCACCATTTTCACTACGCTCGCATCCTTTGAGGCGGAACTGGAATACAAGGCGAAATGGACATGGGAACACGAAACGTCGAGAACGACCAGTATTTCAGTGGCATACCAGACGAAGGGTGGGCAGGATTCCGTGGTGCTGTACAGCATACCGGTGGATATCTATTACTGTACCGCACATATGCCGGACGGCAGCACCGTAGAATATGAGCAGGTGTTCCCCTACACACCGGTCACAAGCGTTATTTCACTCGAAACCTACAACAATACGCAGAAACGTTATAAGGACATTTTGCCGGACATCGGAATGGATTTGTTCACCCACACGCCCGGCATCCCCAGTTCCTACCCGTCAGAAAGCACACTCAAGGCGCTGCGCACAGACGCATGGGTCCACAAAACCTATGTGACCTCCCAGGGAACCTCCAGCGTTTCACAGGCGCTTGAAATTGCGGAGCAAGAGATATCGACGAAGACCTTCACCAACGAAATCAGCTTTAAAGTGGGCGCTGGAGCCGGCGGCCTTACGATCGGCGTCCTCGGCGGCTACGAGAACAGCAAGGGCGTGACAAAAGGAAGCGCCAAATCGGTAGCTTATGAGGGAAAGGTTTCCGGTATTCCGAAGGATGCCGGAAGTAATTATAAATATAACTGGGCGCTGGCGTATTTTCTCTACAATTCCAATACCGCGAGCGATCCAAAAGCGGCGTCGTTCCCAGTTGTCACCTACTGTGTCAGGGACGCTTCCTCCCCACCGATGCTGCCTTCCGACCTGTGGGTGGATGCGGTGACCACAAACAGCGTCACATTGAATTGGAACGAAAGCGATACTGCGGCGGCCAATATCGAGAACTATCATTTATATAGAAGCACGACGGGCTTACCCACACAGAAAATCGTGAGCAAAAAGCCCACCGATGCCGTTAATGGGGTTTTTACTTATACCGATACCGGATCACCGGCACAAGGGATGATATACGAATACTACATCGTGGTGGAGGGGGTAACCGAACCTAAACAAAGCGTTGCGGGGCCGCATGTTACGGCGGCGATACCTGAGGAAGGGTATCAGCCGGTGATCAGCTTACCCTCTGCGATGACCGTCTATGCCGGCCAGACCGACGCTACGCTCGAAGTTACGTTTATCACCGACCCGAAAAAAGCCTCATACACCTATCAATGGTTCAAGTATGACACAGCAAAATGCAAATATATGGAAGTGGAGAATGCTACGGGAAAGAGCATCCCCATTGCTTCGCCCAGCGATGCGGGCAGCTACCGCGTGAAAGTGTACTATCTATACGCATCGGGCAAGGGCTACTCCTCGATAGACTCAACCGCATGCGAGGTGACCTATGCCTACCGCGAACCGAAGGTTACGCTGAATCTCAACAGCAATGTCAACGAAAACGGCTACGGCGTAGTGTGGTGTGGCGGCACCGTTGCGGATGTTCATAATGCCGTCCGACCGACCGGAACGGTCAAGCTCGTGTTCACCTTTACCCAGAACGGCAAAACCTGGAGCGGACATGTGATCTCGAACATTAAAAATGACGGCAGCTATCTTTCGGGCGTGGGGCTTTTGCCTGCCGGCGCACAATGTTCCCTCACGGCCTACTACGACGGCGACAGCGTGTTTTCAAGCGGGAAAAGCGACCCCGTAAACTTTGTGATCGGTGTCGTGGATTATGCTCTGGAGATAACTGAAACAAAGCTGATGTATGGGAGCGACACGGGGTTCAACTTAAAGAAGGACGGCGTTGACGTGACATACCACGCCACCTATCAAATCTTGAAGCGTGCCGGCAACGATTATAACCCTATATCTCCGTCTGACGACCTCTGGTTTTTCGCTTTACCTGGCGGAGGTTGGCTCTATGCGAGGCAGACGGGGGATTACTGTTTCGCTGCGATTGTAGACGGAGAAGTCGTCGCTCAACATTATTTTACCGTCGCTCCCGCCATGCGGACCTTAAGAGATATGCCGGGCGGTTCGTACGTGTGCGGAACAACGCCCGTATCGCTCAGCCCCTACACCATACCCACGCTTGGGGATGATAGCAGTTTTGACTACATACTGGCGTTGGTGAACAGCAGTGGGGAGATTGTGGGAGACAGCGTGACAGATGACCGCTGGCTTGTCTTGGCACCGGACGCAGATCTCCCTGCCGGGACGTACATGGTTTGCCTGCAAAAAGACGGCGTGGCGTATACGGGCGGCGTCATCTACGACACCAACTATACTTACACCTTCATGCTGGGGACTTATACCGTTACGGAGGCGACCACCACGACGGACGCCGAAATGCCGCTCATCCTCACTCACCCGCAAGGGGCAAGCTATGCATTAAACGGCCCGGCAAACGCCCTGACGGTAGAGGCGGAAGGCGACAGCCTGTCTTATCAGTGGTACAGCAACGAGTCGTTCAGCAATAGCGGCGGCACGCCCATTCCCGGTGCGATTAATGCAAGCTACACTCCACCCACAAATACGATGGGGACGGCGTTTTACTACGTCGTAGTCACAAACACCAACAACGGTGCGACCGGAGAGAAAACTGCTGCTGCGGCAAGCAACGCTGCGGCAATCGATGTCAATAAACAGACCTACTCCCTGACGGCATCTGCGGGAGAAGGCGGCACAGTATCCGGCACCGGGACCGGATATTACGAACAGGGAACGGCAATCAATGTGACGGCTACGGCAAACAGCAATTATCACTTCACCGGCTGGACGGTAAACGGTGCGACAGTCACAGGCGGCAATACCGCCAATCCCGCGATCTTCGATATGCCCGCAAATGCGGTAACGCTGACCGCCAATTTTGCTCCCAGTCCGCCCCCCACAAAAGCTCAGTTTACTTTTAACCTAACTGCCAAAACATATAACGGCAAAGCGCAAGGCGTAAGCATTGCACCAAAAAGCGGCGCAGGCAAAATCACAGCCGTTTATTACGCCGGAACGGGCAGTACCAGTTATAAAAAATCCAAAACAAAGCCGACCAACGCAGGTTCATACGCTGTAACGATTGATGCGGCAGCGGGTACTGGATTCCGCGCAGTCAGCGGCTTATCTCTCGGTACGTTCACAATCAATAAAGCCAATCTTTCCAAAGTCAAGGTAACCATAGCGGATACGGCGTGGAAAGGCAAACAAATAAAACCGGCGAAGTTTATATATAACGGGGTTCGTTTTACAATTAAATCCCATTCTACAATCAAAAAATATGGAAAGAACAAGAACATCGGCAAAGGGACAATCCAGATAACCGGCAAGAGCAATTTCACTGGTACTAAAACCATTACGTTTAAGATTGTTCCCCCAAAAAACAGCATATCCAAAATTACTGTTGCTAAAAAGCAAATGAAGGTGACGTGGAAGCAGGTATCGGCAACCCAGAAAATCACTAAATATGAGGTGCGTTATCGCGTGAAGGGTACTTCCAAATGGAAAACCAAAAGTTTTGCCGCTTCCGCTTCCTCGGCAATCATTAAAAGTTTAACAAAAGGCAAAAAGTATGAGGTACAGGTCAGAAGCTGCAAAAAGGTTTCGGGTGCGAGATACTACAGTATATGGAGCGCAACAAAGACCAGCAGAAAGATAAAGTAATCCGTCCGGATAAAAAACGTGATTACGTTGGCACTGAATAGTAATCATCAGCCGCAAGGGTTAAACACCCCGCAGCTTGCTAAGCAAGCTGCGGGGTGTTTGACTAGTGCTGCACTAGCGTGAGTTTACAAGTTATATGACCCAGAATCGGGCGAAGCCCCATTTTGTGCGGTTTTCCAGCTGTTGAAAGCGTATACCTAACTGTACTTTTCCTTCAAATTATAAACGCTTTCTA